>LNFM01009615.1_pt1 | contig 13982 bp, 15 predicted proteins | sample 596031 | NCBI WGS metagenome assembly LNFM01 (sample SAMN04254537, study PRJNA301005) | activated carbon metagenome | isolation source: dual media filters at the Ann Arbor, Michigan drinking water treatment plant | place: USA: Ann Arbor
CGGCCTGATGAAGGCGGTCGACAAGTTCGAGTACCGCCGCGGCTACAAGTTCTCGACCTACGCCACGTGGTGGATCCGGCAGGCGATCACGCGCAGCATTGCGGATCAGGCGCGCACCATCCGCATCCCCGTGCACATGATCGAGACCATCAACAAGATCGTGCGCACCTCGCGCCAGATGCTCAACGAGATCGGCCGCGAGCCCACGCCTGAAGAGCTCGCCGAAAAGCTCGGCATGCCGCTGGAGAAGGTCCGCAAGGTCCTCAAGATCGCCAAGGAGCCGCTGTCACTGGAAACGCCAGTCGGCGATGAGGAAGATTCGCACCTCGGCGATTTCATCGAGGACAAGAACGCGATCCTACCCATCGATGCCGCGATCCAGTCCAACCTGCGCGAGACCACCACGCGGGTGCTGGCCTCGCTGACGCCGCGCGAAGAACGCGTGCTCCGCATGCGCTTCGGCATCGGCATGAACACGGATCATACGCTGGAAGAAGTCGGCCAGCAGTTCTCGGTGACGAGAGAGCGTATCCGCCAGATCGAGGCGAAGGCGCTAAGGAAGCTGAAGCATCCGTCACGGAGCCGGAAGCTGCGGAGCTTCCTGGATAATTGATCCAGACCAAGGCATCCATCCAAATGAAAACGGCGGGCTTGAGCCCGCCGTTCTTCATTCTGATCCGGCTTCTGCGCCGTCATTGCGAGCGAAGCGAAGCAATCCATCTCTCCGCACGCGAGGAACGATGGATTGCTTCGTCGCAAGGGCTCCTCGCAATGACGTGGAGAGAGCTGCGGCCTACTTCTTCTTCGCCCCAACCCGGCTGATGCTCTTGATCGCCAGCGGCGTACGGCCGGATTTTTCGGCGATCTCGCGGTCCTGCTCCATGATGTAGCCCCGCGCGGGCTCGTCGCCGTCGAGCCCGCCAAGCAGTTCGGAAGGCACGCGGCGGTTGGAGCGCTGGGAGTCGTCCTCGTAAACGACGTTGAAAAAGGCAAATTCGCCTTTGGGATTGGTTCCGGGTTTCTTGGCCATGGCCGGCCTTGTCCTCGATAAGGACGACGCTGTCAAAGCAAATTGCGCGGGCTGCGCGCCGGCCTGCCTTGCGCGATCCGGCGGGAAAAGTCCCTTCAGTAACGCCGGCTGGTAACGTCGTTCGGCCATGCCTCGCACAGTCCCGAACGCGCTTCGCGTGTGATAGGTTTTCGCCGGCGCTGCTCGTTTGAATCAGGCGCAGGGGGCGATGGTGATGCCGATGGGGGCTTCAGGCGCGAAGAGCGATTTCAGGCCGGTGCTGGTGGCCTGCTGCCTCGCCATGCTGGCGGTGGGCGACAACAGCACGGCGATCATGGCGGCGCTGCCGGCGATGACGGATAGCCTGCAGCTTGCTCGGCCGGAGGTCGAATGGGTGGTCAACGCCTATCTCCTGACGGCCGCGATCTTCATCATCGTCGGCGGCGACGCGGCCGATCAGGTCGGTGCACGACGGTCGTCGATTGCCGGCATCGCGCTGTTCGCGCTCGCGTCGCTGATCATTGCGCTCGCGCCCACCGGCTTCGTGGTGGTCGGCGCCCGCGCGCTGCAGGGACTTGGCGCGGCGTTTGCGGTGGCCGGCACGCTTGCTGCGGTGAGCGAAGCTGCGCCCGACACGGGCCGCGCGGAGGCGATCGGCACCTGGAGCGGATTCCTGATGCTCGGCTTCAGCATCGGGCCGCTCGTCGGCGGCGCCGTGACGCATTTCGCGGGCTGGCGCTCCATCTTCTGGCTGAACGTTGTCGTCATGGTGCCCGCCGCGCTGATGCTGTTGCGGCATCCTGGAACTGGCGGCCGGCGCATCAATTCGATGGACTGGATCGGCCTCGGCGTCCTCGCCGTCTTCATGGTGACGCTGATCACGGGATTGCAGGCGCTGGTGCATGTCCGCAGCGACCCAAAAGCTGCCATCGTCCCGCTGGCGCTGGCCGCGATCGCTTTCGGTGGATTGATCTGGACGGAGACGCGCCGCCGTCAGCCGCTGGTCGACCTCGGCCTGTTCGCGAACCGGAATTTTGCGATTGCCGCCGGGCTGTTGTTTCTCGTGATGTTCGATATCATGACGCTGCTGCTCTACTACAATCTGTTTGCGCAATCCGCCGATGGGCTCGGCATGTCCGCCGTTGCAGCCGGTCTTTCGCTGTTGCCGCTCTCGGTCGCGCTGTTCGCCTTTGCGCGCGCGGCTCCGTTGATTGCCGCGAAAATCGGGATGCGGCGCATGCTGACCGCTGCATCGCTGCTGCTTATTCTCGGCTGCGCGATCGTCTGGTCGTCGCTCCGGATCGATGCGAGGCTCATCGTCCTGGCGCTCGGCCTACTGGTTGCCGGCGGAGGGATCGCGCTGATCTACGCTTCTGCGCCGCGGCTCGGGCTGGCGACGCTGCCGCCGCTGCAGGCCGGGAAGGGCTCCGGCATGCTCAATTCGTGCAGTTTTCTCGGCGGCACCGTAGGCGTGACGTTTGGCGGAATCCTGTTCGCGCTGACCGGATTTTCCGGGGTGCTGGTGCTGCTGGGATTGTCGGCGCTCGCGAGCGCCGCGATTTGCCTTCGACTGCAAGCGGACTGAAGCCGCCGGATGGTGCTCGCGCGACGGCATAAGCCGCTGCGCGCTACGCCGCCGACACGGTGCCCGTATCCCCGCCACGGCCCTTCGGCTGTGCCGCCAGAATGCTCTGCCAGAGTGCAGCGACGCTCTGCTGCGTCTCCGGCCTGATCAGGCAGTGCCCCTGATTGTCGAAGCCGCAGAATTTCGCCGAAGGATCGTGACGCACGCGCGCGAAGGCCTCGTTGATCGCTTCGAGGCATTCGATCACCTGACCGATGTCCTGGAGGCGGGTGTGATAGAGGATGTCGATCAGCCGGAACGCCATCACCGGCGGCTGCCCGAACGAAATGCCGGGCCGCGCGAATTCGAAGAAAACGTTGAACGCCGGCATCAGGCCCTTGATCTGCGCCAGCACCGCAGCGGCGTCCTCCGTGTTGCAGGCGATCAGGTGCGCCCCGTGCGGATGTTCCGCAGCCGCCAACGCATCCGCTGCCAGCCCGAGCGAGGCGATGACTTGATGTTCGATCCACTGCCGGACCTCGGCGGGGGCATCGCGGATCTGGTCCGTGGTGAAGGTAATCCCGATCATCGGCGTCACTCCTTTGCCGGCAATCCTAGGAAGGCCGGCGTTCAGGCGTATTGACGCTGATCAATCGTGCCGGTGGAAGCCGGGCCGTCCAACAATGCCTCTACGGCGCCACCAGTTCCACCCGCCGGTTCAGCGCGCGGCCGGCGTCGGTGGCGTTGGAGCCGACCGGCGCCAGCAGGCCGACGCCCGCGGTGCGCAGCCGCGGCGCGAGCACACCGTAGTTCTTCACGAGCTCGGCGGCGATCGCCTCGGCGCGCCGCCGCGACAGATCGAGATTGTAGGCGTATGGCCCCTGGTTGTCGGTGTGGCCGACGATGAAGACGTTGAGCGAGACCTGGGCGGCCAGCAGTTTTGCGATCTGCTCGAGGGTGGGGCGGCTTTCGGGCTTCACCTCGGTCTTGTCGGTATCGAAATAGATGCCGTAGAGCGCGATGCGGCCGGTCTCGCGCAGGCCCTTGGCCATGACAGCCGCATCCACCATCTTGTTCTGGATCGCGCCGAGTTCGGCGACGACAAGCTGCGCATAGATATCGCGGTTGTTCTCGCTGACGATGACGCTCGCATAGATCTCGCGCCCGGCATCAAGCTTGCGCCCGGCAAAATAGCGGTAGTTGAAACCGTCCACCCACATCTGCGGGATCGGCAGCGCGTCGATCGCTTCCAGAAAAGGAATGCCGCCGCAGGCGTCAACGTCGCACGCAAGCAGCGTCTCGAAGCCGGCCTTCGCCAGCTGCGTTTCGAAATTGCGCGACACCTCCAGGATCGACGGGCCGGGATTGGTGCGATAGGCAATGCGGGTGATGCGGCCTTCCAGCCGCCGCGCGTCGGTCGGCTGGCCATCCTTGAAAGCGGCGCCCTGCATCCGCGCCGCGTCAAAATCCTTCACCTGGTAGCCCGTGATGACGCTGCCGGCGAAACGGCCGATGCCGGGATAATCCCTGGCGCCGGCCACGTCGCGCGTTTGTGCGGTGGCGTTCGTGACAGCTCCAAGCGACAGGGCAAGCAGCAGCAACATCGGTCTGAACAGGCTGAGCGGAGAGGTCATGGGAATCCATTCGATTCGAAAAAAGGCTGATTGCAGAGGGTTTGGAACGAAGTGCGACTTGCTAAGGTCGCTGCAAAATAGCACCCGGTTCAAATGAGCCGCAATCATGGCCGTTTTCAAGACGGCTGCACGGCAGGGCTGCGCCATCCGCAGCCCTCGAACCGTGCCGCTGGCTCCAGGTTCTCAGCTTTCGAACTGCCAGTTGGACGCTACCCAGCGATAGGCTCCGTCGGTGATTCTGATGTTACCGATGCCGGGGAATGGAAAATGAAATCCCAGAACCGGGATACGATCCGTCGCGGCGCGGTCGAACAGTCGCTTACGTGCTTGCGAAGCAGATTCGGGATCGAGATCGGGACCCGGTCGCCAGGAATTGTCGATGTTGAGAAGCGGGCTGTAGGCGGCGTCGGAGGTGATCAGCAATTGTTGCCGGCCGGAGTGAATCAGGATGGCCGACATGCCGGGCGTATGACCGCTGGCGGCAATGGTGGTCACACCCGGCAGCAGTTCGCTGCCCGGCCGAAACAGCACTGCGGATTTCGCGATAGGCGTAACGCTGCGCTTGATATTGGCGATGAACGCCCGCCGGAAGTCTTGAGGCATGGGCAGCCGCGATAGGTCTGGTTCATTGCGGATGAAGAACGTCCAGTCATCCTCCGGAACATAGACCGCGGCCTTGGGGAAGGCGCTCGAGCCATCGGCCCGGCACAGGTTGCCCACGTGGTCGGGGTGGGTATGCGTAATCACGATGGCATCGATATCATCAGGCTGGATGCCGATCGCGGCAAGGTTCGTGAAAAGATGCCCGCCATCCGGACCCAGTGTTTGCGCCGCACCCGCCTCGATCAGGACTTTCTTGCCGCCGCTTTCCAGCAGCAGCGTGTTCAGGTTGAGCTTGAATCTGTCCACCGGAAGGAACGCATCGTTCAATGCCCTGCCGAGTTCGTCCGGCGGCGCGCTGTATGCATAGATCCGCGGGTTTCCGGTCAGCGTGCCGTCGCTAACGACCGTGGCGGCAATATCGCCGATCCGGAAACGGTAGTGGCCTGAATTGAGCTTCGGTGCCGGCTTTTGCGCGAATGCGGCCGGCGCGCCGACAAGCGGCGCCAATGCTCCTGCCGCGCCAGTTGCGAGCAATCCACGGCGACTAATGCAAGGTGCTGATGGCATGAACGTCTCCAGGTGCGGCGGCAGCGCCGTTTGCGATGAAGGCTGTTTACATCAGCGCTATCGTTATCCGCAAATATCATGATAGAATTCACATTATGCGCCTAGCGGATGTTGCCAGGATCGACCTCAATTTGCTGGTGGTACTGCACGTGCTGCTGGAAACCAGGAGCGTCACCAAGACCGCGGAACTCGTCGGGAGCAGCCAGCCGGCGATCAGCCGGTCGCTGGCGAAACTCAGACACCTGTTTGGCGACCGCCTGATGGTGAAGGCTGCAAGCGGAATGATGCCGACATTGCGCGCCGAATCGATGCGCGAGCCGCTGGCGAACCTGCTCGGGGGTGTCGAGGCGTTTCTCCTCAAGCCGAAATTCGATCCGTCCGCGACGGATCGCATATTCCGTATTGCGACCACCGATTATGGTGCGCTTGCCATCTTGCCCAATATCGCCGCACGGTTTGCGCGCGAGGCCCCCAACGCCGCTATCGAGATTGTCGGTTTCTCGCGCGACGTCTTTCGTGCCCTCGCCGATGGGCAGGTCGATTTCGTGCTCTACAGCGATAGTCCGGTGTCGGGATCGTTTCGTGCACGCGAGCTATTTCGGGAAAGCTTCGTCACCCTGGTTCGGCGTGAGCACCCACTGCTCCGGCAAATGCGTGGCGCAAAGGGCGTGCTGCCGCTCAAGATCTTCACTTCGTGGCCGCATATCGTGGTGAGTATTTTCGGCGGGCAGGGCGGACCGATCGACGCCGCACTTGCCGAACAGGGGCAGAGGCGTCATGTCGCGCTTCGAGTTCCGTATTTCGCGACGGCGGCGGTAATTACGTCGGCATCGGACTTTCTGGTGACCATGCCTTCGCGCGCGGCCCACCAGCTAGCGCCGAGGCTGGGCCTTGTGATCCTGAAGCCCCCGGCTCAAGTTACACCCTATGGCTATCGCCTGCTTTGGCACGAACGGAGCCACGACGATCCCGGTGCCGTCTGGCTGCGCCGCCTTGTCATTGAAGGCGTCAGATTGGCGGGAGGGTCTCGTGTGGCGGATTCGGGCAGCGCCCGAAGACGCTAGCACGGAACTTATACACGGACGTGGATCTCGAAAGCTGCAGCCGGAGATGCTAGGACTTGCCTAAGCGCTCTTCGCAAGGAACCACCCCCCCCATGCTCCTCCTTCGGCCTCGCCCTCGTTTCTTCGATCTTCAGCCTCGCTGCCGTGGAAATCGGGCTCCGCGAGGTCGCAAGCCATCGGAGCTCCTGATGACCACGAGCAAGAAATTTACGACAGCCGCTTTCCTGACCCTGACAATGCTCGCATGTCTGACCTCACATGCGCACGCCGCCCAATGCGGCAACTCGGCCGGCGGCTACGCCGCCTGGAAGCAGGAGTTCGCCGGCGAGGCGCGCGCCAAAGGCGTCAGTGCCTCGACCATCCAGGCCCTGATGGCAACGAACTACGCGCAGGCGACCATCAATGCCGATCGCGGCCAGCGAAGTTTCAAACTCTCGCTCGACCAGTTTCTCGCCAAGCGCGGCGCCCCGACCATCGTTGCGAAGGGGCGCAGCCTGAAGCAATCGCAGGCCGCGCTGTTCGCTTCGATCCAGCAGCGCTACGGCGTGCCGCCGGGACCGCTGCTCGCCATCTGGGGAATGGAGACCGGCTTCGGCAGCCAGCGCGGCAACCAGAACATGCTCGCCTCGATCGCGACGCTGGCTTACGATTGCCGTCGCTCGGCCTATTTCACCGAGCATCTTTACGCGGCGCTGCAATTGATCGACCGCGGCACGCTCTCGCCGTCGCAGCGCGGTTCCATGCATGGCGAAGTCGGTCAGACGCAGTTCATGCCCAAGGCCATCCTCGCTTACGGCTCCGGCAATCTCGAAAACTCCGCCAATGCGCTGACCTCGACCGCGGCTTTCCTTAAAGCCCATGGCTGGCGCGCCGGCGCCGGCTACCAGCCGGGCGAGCCGAACTTCGCGGCCATCCAGGCCTGGAATGCGGCCGGCGTCTATCAGAAAGCGATCGCGCTGATGGGCCGCCAGATCGACGGCGGCGAGTAGGGGGCAACTTACCAACGCGATTTGTGTCCGACAGTTGTCATCAAGCAAGGTCGTCGTCCCTGCGAACGCAGGGACCCATACGCCGCGGCCGATGTTGTTAAGGCGGGCTGGTTCACGACCTTGCTTTAACAGTTGGCGCCCGGGGTTATGGGTCCCTGCGTTCGCAGGGACGACGAGGTTTCGCGCGCCATTTTCCCATGGCATTATCGTGCTAGAACTCACAAGGGATTCGCATGCGCAAGTTTTGCCTGGCCATTTGTTTCGCTGCCGTCTTCTCCACCCCCACTTACGCCGCTCGCTGCGGCGGCGACTTCAACACGTTCGTGGCGGCGATGTCGCAGGAGGCGGTAGCGGCCGGGATCTCGCAAGGCGTGATCAGCCAGGCGCTGTCGGGCGTGACGCCGGATCCGGCGGTGCTGGCGTTCGACCGGCGCCAGCGCGGCACCTTCAACAAGTCGTTCGAGCAATATGTCTCGACCCGCGTCGGTCCCGGGCGCATCAACATGGGGCGGCAGATGCTGCAGCGGCACGGCTCGTTGCTGTCGCGCATCGAGCAGAAGTTCGGCGTGCCGCCGGAGATCGTGGTCGCGATCTGGGGGCTGGAGAGCGATTTCGGCAAGGGTGACATCGGCAAGATGCCGGTCGTCCGCACGCTTGCCACCATGGCGCATGATTGCCGCCGCACCGAATTGTTCCAGGGCGAACTGCTGGCGGCATTGAAGATCGTGCAGCGCGGCGATCTGCCGTTGCGTGATCTGATCGGCGCGTTCGCCGGCGAGCTCGGCCAGACGCAATTTTTGCCGTCGTCCTACATCAAGTACGGCGTCGATTTCGACGGCAACGGCCACGTCGATCTGCGCCACAGCGTGCCTGATGTTCTGGCCTCCACCGCAAACCTTCTGCACGTGAGCGGCTTCAAGGGCGGCGCGCCCTACGGCGAGGGTACCCCGAATTTCGAGGCGATGCGCGAGTGGAACAGGGCGACGATCTATCGCAAGACCATCGGGTACTTTGCGGACAAGCTGGTCGGGCGTTGAAGTTTCGAAATTGGCGGCTGCTCTTCCTTCTCCCCTTGTGGGAGAAGGTGGCGCGAAGCGCTGGATGAGGGGTCTCCATCCGCGGAGACAGACCCCTCATCCGTCTCGCTGCCGCTGCGCGTCAGCGATCCACCTTCTCCCACAAGGGGAGAAGGCAAGGTCGATCGCTCATTTCCCTTTCTCCTCCCCAGCCTTGCCGATTCGCTTCGCCAGCACCGCCCAATACGTCGCCGGCCGAAACCGCTGCAGCAAATCCATGAACTTCGCGTCGTTGCCGATCAGGATTCGCGGCTGGTTCTTCTCGATGCCGGTGATGATGCGCTGGGCTGCGGCCGGCGGCGTGGTCCTGGCGATGGCGTCGAAGCGGTCGATCGATTCCGCGCGGCGTGCATTGTCGGTGACGCCGGCGCCGGTGCGGGAATTGCGCACGATGTTGGTCAGCACGCCGCCGGGATGCACCACCGACAGTTTCACCGGGCTGTTCGCCATCGAAAGCTCGTGCCGCAGACTTTCGGAAAATCCGCGCACCGCGAACTTCGCCGCGCAATAGGCGGTCTGGCCGGGCGGAGCGATGATGCCGAAGATCGAGGAGAGGTTGACGATATGCGCCTCGGGCCTCTGCGAAAGATGCGGCAGGAAGGCGCGCGTGCCGTGCACCACGCCCCAGAAATTGATGTTGACCAGCCACTCCATCTGCGCTTGGTCAACCTCGTTGAAGCCGCCGAGCAGGGCGACGCCCGCATTGTTGATGACGATGTTCAGGCCGGGATGCGCGGCGATCGCAGCCCTTGCAAATTCTTGGATCTGCGCGGGCTCGCCGACGTCGACGCGGTGCAAGCTGACCTTGCGTCTGGAATTTTTGCCGACCTCGGCGGCGACCTCGAGCAGCCCCGCCTCGTCGCGATCGGCCAACGCGAGGTCGCAGCCGCGCGCCGCCAGTTCGAGCGCAAGTGCGCGGCCGATGCCGCTGGCGGCGCCGGTCACGGCGGCCGCACTTCCGGATATCGTAGTCATGGGCGGCTCCAGGTGCTGTCGAGAGATGTCGAAAAAAGAGGCGGGCGGGTTCCCCGACTTTCGCAAATTGGAACCGAACCATAAAGCGCTTTCGGCGCTTAACGTCGGCTACCCGACAGAGACGACGAGTCCTCAAACCGACGCGACCCCCTTCAAGGAGGCTTCATGGGACAATCAAAACCCTTCCGCGCGACCGCACTCATTGTCGAAGACGATCCGATGCAACGGGAAATACTTTGCCTGCTGCTGGAGGAAAGCGAGGTCGATGTCATCGAATGCGAAAGTGCCGAGGCGGCAGAGGCCGTTCTGGAACGCGCTGGCGGCAGCGTCGCCCTGATGATGACCGACGTGCAGCTCGCCGGGAATATGAGCGGCGTCGAGCTTGCGCATATCGCGAGGAAGCACAACCCAGACATGGGGGTGATCGTCACCTCGGGCAGGCCGCTGTGCGAAGACCTGCCCGATGGCGCAAAATTCTGGTCGAAGCCGTGGGCCGCGCTCGATGTGATCCGCGAGGCCGAACGGGCGGCGTATCAGCCAGGCAGCGACGAAGATGCCGAGGCGCCGCGGCGGCGCTCCTGACGGTACCATGGCCGCGGTGCTTTCATGCCCGCCGCGGCCATGATATTGGCAGGGCATGACGCTCTCCTTCCTGCTGACCTCGCTGATCGTGGTCGCGTCCCCCGGCACCGGCGTGCTCTACACGCTGGCGGTGGCGCTGACGCGCGGTGCCAGGCCTAGCGTTGCCGCGGCCTTCGGCTGCACGCTCGGAATCCTGCCGCAAATGCTGGCCGCGATGCTCGGGCTCGCCGCGGTGCTGCATACGAGCGCGCTGGCATTCGCCGCGCTGAAATGGTGCGGCGTGGCCTATCTGCTCTACATGGCCTGGCAGGCGTTGCGCGAGACGGGCGCGCTTGCGATCGACCCGCGCCCCGCAGCCGACGCGCGCTCCAGCCGCAGCGTCATCGTTACGGCGATCTTGATCAATATCCTCAATCCGAAACTGTCGATCTTCTTCCTCTCGTTCCTGCCGCAGTTCATCGCGGCCGACGAGCCGAGCCCGCTCGCGCGGATGCTGGAATTGAGCGCTGTCTTCATGGCGATGACGTTTGCGGTGTTCGCCCTCTACGGCCTGTTCGCCGCCGCGGTCCGCGACAGTGTCATCACGCGGCCGAAGGTAATGACCTGGCTGCGGCGCAGTTTTGCCGCGGGCTTCGCTGCGCTCGGCGCGAAGCTGGCGCTGGCGGAGCGATAAACGCGCGCTCCGCAAAACCAAAAAGGCGGACCCGCGGTCCGCCATTCTTCAAACATACCCTGGGGTGAGGGCCCGGGCGGAACTGAGCGATCCACCCGGGCCAAAATTCACTTCTTCTTGGCTTTCTTGGCCTTCTTTGCCTTGGCCTTTTTCGCCTTCTTCGCTTTCTTAGCCATAGTATCCTCTCAAGGTTTAATGGATGGAAACGCGACACCGAGGCATGCTTGGCGGAGGGCCAGCCTCGCAACATCCTCGATCACGATCCCACCAGATTCGCTTGCCGATGCCGCGCCTCGTCATGGCGTTGTCATCGCGTTATCCACAGTTGTTATGCATTTTTACGGGCTTATTCACCGAAACGCGGGCTCATCCACACCGTCAGCGTCGCGCGCGTCATGCTTAACGCGGCCCGAACGCGCGCGCTCTTCATCATTTCAAAACCACGGCGCGGATTATCTCGGCGTCGGTGATGGTCCGTTAATTCGCACGGATGCACCTTGTCTCTCAAGACAACGGGGATTGTCGCGAGGGAACGTCGAGGCGGGAGCCTTGAGCGATTCTGTCAGACAACAGGGGAGACGGGGCGCACGCGTTCCGGGTTCGCGATGCTGAGCGTACCGACGCTGTGGACGGTTTTCATCATCAACTTTCTCGCGCTGGGCCTGATCTGGGCCTACGTCATGCGCAGCTATCCGTCGTTCGACGCCGCGCGGTTCTGGACCGGCTCGGCGTTCGCCGCGTCGGCAGGCGCGGCATTTGCAATGCTCCGCGTGGCTTTCCCGGTTTCGCTGCTGCCGCTGCTGTTTGCCGGCACCGCGCTGATCCTGGCGATCTGCCTCGCGGCGATGGGCATCCAGAAATTCTTCAACCGGCCGGCGTCATGGCGCCTCACCGCGCTGATCACCGGCTTCTGCTTCGCCGGCCTGTCGTTCTTCATGTTCGTCTACGACAGCGTCCCGGCGCGGATGACCGTCTTCACGTTCGCGCAGGCGCTGCCGATGGTCTTGAGCCTGAAATTGCTGTTCAGTCCGCATGAGGGCCGCATCAATCCCGGTGCCCGGCTGGCCGGCATCGTCACCGTTCTCATCCTAGTCATTTTCGCCTCCCGCCTGTTCGGCGCGCTGACCGCGGGCGTTGGATTCTCCTACATGCACTTCACCCCGGTGCAATCGGTCGTCATTCTGGTGCTGGTGTTCCTTTCGATGGCGCTGAACTTCGGCTTCCTGCTGATGGCGATGGACCGGCTGCGCAACGAGGTCGCCGATCTCGCGCTGCTCGACGACCTCACCGGCGTCGGCAACCGCCGCCATCTGTTGCAGCGGCTGACGGAGGAGTGCTCGCGTTCGGAGCGGAGCGGCCAGCCCTTCGCGCTGCTGGTGATCGACCTCGACGGCTTCAAGGCCATCAACGACACCCATGGCCACGCCGCGGGCGACGCCTGCCTGCAGCATTTCACCCTGATGGCGCAGACCCGCCTGCGGCCCGGCGACATGCTGGCGCGGACCGGCGGCGACGAGTTCTGCATCGTGCTGCCGTCTTCGACGCTGCGCGAGGGTGCGATGATCGCCCGCCGCGTGCTGGAAGTCTGTCGCGCCGACGCCGAACAGTGCGTCGGAACGGATATTCCGATCGCGGTCTCGATCGGCGTCGCGCAATGGACCCGCGAGATGGGCGTATTCCCCGACCGCCTGATCGCCGCTGCCGACCACGCGCTGTACGATGCCAAGAAGGCCGGCCGCAACGGCTTTGCCACCTACGACCCGGCGCCGCCGCTGGTGCCCGGCCCCGAAACGCAGCCCCTGTCGGAGATCGGCCTGCGCAAGCACGCGTGAGCGTGCTACTGAGGGCTTGGTCAACGGGTTCCGCAATATGAACGCTCGATTGCTCGCGACGGCGCTCTGGGCGCTGTCAATTTCCGTTTCAGCCTCCGCGCAAACGCCCGATCTCGCGACCATCGCGCGCTCATCGGGCACGCCCGAAATTCCCGGCCTGAAGATGGTCTGGCTTGCGCCATGGGGCGATCCCGCAAAATCCCATCCCTGGCGCAACATCATCGTGCACCAGACCGAGGGACCGGCGGGCTCGGCCCGCGGCGGCGCGCAGGCGCAGTCGAAGAATCCGACGCGGCGCGGGGTCATGGTCTGGGTCGAAACCGACGGCACGGTGTACTGGGCGGTCGGCGAACATCTCGTGCCCACCCACGGCGACGGCGCCAACCGCAACGACAACAAATACATCGACAACAAGCCGACCTTTCGCCAGGTGGTCGGCAACAACTCGGTCGGCGTCGAATTCGCAGGCAACTATCCCGACGTGACGCGCGGCCCGACCGAAGCGCAGGTCGCAGCGTGGCGCATCCTCGTGAAGGTGCTGCGCGCGCGCTACAGCATCCCGCTGGAGCGCGTCTATGCGCACAACTGGATCGACTACAAGGACGCCCGCTATTGCGAAGGCTGCGCGCTTGCGAAAATGGCGCGGGAGTGGGGCGAGTAATCCCTCTCGTCGTCCCGGCCTTGAGCCGGGACCCATACGCCGTGGCCCATCGATTTTGAGCGGTCGGAGCTGATACCTCCCAAATCAATCACGGCCGGTGGTTATGGGTCCCGGGTCAAGCCCGGGACGACAGCGGTGGTGTTGACGCCGCGCCCGTCGATTTGACCGCCGGCGATGGTTCAAGCACTGTCGGCGCTATTGGTCCACGGTCGGACATAGATGAGGATTTGAGTTGATGACTTCCGCATCCGTGGCGCTGCCATCCTTGTTTTTCGCGAGCAGGAGGAAGGTTTACGCCCTCATCCCCGCGATCGCTTTGCTGCTGTGCGCCTCGCTGCTGGCCGCGCTGGAAGCGCCGAGCAAGCCGTTCCTCGACAAGAACAGTTTCTATCTCTCCTCCGCCGGCTTCCGCGTCCAGGTCGCCAACGACGCAGCGGGGAAGAAGGCGATGCACGCGCTGCCGCCGCATCGCTTCGTGGTTCATCGCACCGGCAACGATTTGCGCTATCTCTATGCCGAGCCGACCCACTGCGTCTGCATCTTCATCGGCACGGCGGCCAACTACCAGGATTATCGCGACATCCTGGCGAAGCCGATCGATCAGCCTGATAACGTCGCTCCGGATTACAAGACGCAGGCCAGCGCGCTGCTGTACGGCGATCCCTACGACTGGAACAACCTCAACCAGCCCGACAGCATCGCGGATTATCTGCGGACGTATTATTGAGGCTCGTCGTCCCGGCTCAAGGCCGG
>LNFM01009616.1_pt1 | contig 13982 bp, 17 predicted proteins | sample 596031 | NCBI WGS metagenome assembly LNFM01 (sample SAMN04254537, study PRJNA301005) | activated carbon metagenome | isolation source: dual media filters at the Ann Arbor, Michigan drinking water treatment plant | place: USA: Ann Arbor
TTCGGGCCGATCTCGATGAGCGCGGAGTTGACGCCATCGTGGTTGTGGTTTTGCGCAGCGGTGTAAGAGTGGCCAAGCCATTCCTCTAAGTGCACGAGCGCGTCGCGCAGCTTGGTGATCTTGGTCTGATCGAGCGGCGTGCGCGCGGTGACCTCGGCATCGGTCAACGCCACGAATGACTTGGAAGGTGCGGGCATCAGATGATCCGGTACGGGCCAAGCCCGTCAGCGAAGTCGGCGCCAGTCGGCGCGATGTAGGCGTATTGCTTTTCGTCGGCGGTCGCGCTGTCGTAGTCGGCCTGGCCGTCCGGCGCGATGAATGCCCACCGCTGGCCACCAAATGGCGTGGACTGCGCGACCACTTCGGTGCGGTCGCCACGCTCGGAGACCTTGGTGATCAGCGCACGCACGAGCTGCGGCGCACCGTCGGCGCCTTGATAGTCGCGCGTCGTGATGTCGACCAGATCGCCCAGCGGCGCGGCGTCCTTGGGGTCAAGCGCGATCGACAGGCGCACCGGCGCGTCGCGCAGCGCGGCGAGGCGCCGAGCGACGAGCGCAGACACGTGGATCTGGTTTGGCGCGGTCAGCCACGGCGAGAAGCGCGTATCGGGCCGGGTGTCGCGGTACTCGCGCTGCGATTCGGCGTCCAGATCAACCGCCACCTCGCCGCGCAGGAACTGCCGCGCCTCTTTGCCGTCTTCGGTCGAGTCGCGCGGACCGTAGAACACGGCGGCCTGCGTGATGCGCTCGGCGTCGACCCGCTCGACGGCACCACTGCCCGCGATGATGTTGTCGTCGGTCAGCGCCGGCACGTCGCCCGGGCCCGCCGGCAGGTTGATGCCGAGCTTGACCTGAGCATCACCAGGCGACCACCAGGCGTAGACCGCCAGGTCCATGGCGAGCGACTTGAACAGGTCCGACGCCTTGGCCGGCGCGCTGATGCAGGCGGTGATGTTGGCCGCGCCCAGCCAGGTCGACTGGATCGCCTCCCAGCCGTCTACGTCGCGCGCGGTCACGCCTCCCGCGGTCAGCAGGTCGGTCAGCACGTCGATCGCGCGCGCGTTCTGCCAAACCTCGCACCGCTGCACGGCGCCGCCTTCGTCCTGCTCGTCTTCAATCGCGCTGCCGAACGCGCCCCGGCTAGCTGACGATGACCAGCGCAGCACGTCGCCGTCGACCGACGACAGCGCGATGATCTCTTTGCCGATGCGCACATGGCTGGCGCCGGCGTACTGCGCGCCCTCGCCGGTGCCGAGCGTGGCCGACAGCGGGCGAATGGCGAACGTGCTGCCGTTGTTTGGTCGCTGATCCCAGGCAGGCACCGTCACTAAGCGGGTGGCCGGGTCATACGCCGTGATCGTGCGCCGCTGGCCGTTGCCGAGGTTGGTGGTGATCTCGATCTCTTGGCCGACGTAGGCATCGACGTCCGGCAGCGCGCCGGGCGGCAGCGTGGCCGTGGTGTCGCTGGCATCGGCAAGCGTGCCCGACAGCGTGAGCGTGACGAGCTTGGCCGCCAGCTTGCCGGAGGTCGGCGCCGGCACCTGCGCCTTGTCGAGCAGCTTGATCGGATCGACCAGCGTGATCGTGACCTGCCCGCTGCGGTCCGGCCCGGCAATGCGCTCGACGATGTAGGTCTCGTCAGAAAACCAGCTGGCTTGGTACGGGTCGCCCCACCAGCCGCGGCGGATGCGCGCGGTGCGGTTGATCGCGTTGGGGTTGCGCGCCGTGAAGCGGCCCCAGAAGGTGCCGGCCGGCGTGCGCTCGCTGCGGTACGGGTCGCCCTCGTAGTCGCTGTCGGTCTCGTCGGCCAGGGTCACAGTGGTCTGGCCGCGGATCGCCAGGCCGTTCTGCGGCTTGATCTCGGTCGGCGCAATGCTCACGCGCTCGATGTACGGGCGCCACGGCTCGCCGGCCGGCGCGGGCTGGCCGCGGCCGACGAACTGCCAGGACTTGACCGCAGGCGCGTAGGCGGTGCGCAGCTTGCAGGTGGCCAGCGTGTTGTAGCACTTGGTGCCGGTAGCCGTGCACGCGCCGACGCCGAAGGTGAGCGCGCATCGATCAGTCTGCAACTCCAGCAGCGTGATCGGCACGCGGTCGTGCGCTTGGCTCGGATCGGTGATCGCAACGACGCGGTCGCCGCCCGCGGTGACGACCTGGTCGCCGCCCGGGGTGACGACGAACGCACGCGGGAGGGTAGGCGTGGCCATCAGTCCACCGCGGCCGTGATGTCGAACGACACGTCGGCCGTCTGGCCGGGATAGTGCGGCGTCGACAGGTCATCGCCCGCGACCACGAGCGGCAGATTGGTCGGGTCGGCGCTGCCGTCCCACGCGAACACGAATGGCGTGCTGCGAAGATGCGCGCGCCAGGCGGGGAGGAAGGTGTTGCGCAGCCACTGCCAGGACACGCGGCGGATGGTGACGCGGTTGGTCTGCTCGGTGTACTCGATCACTTTGCCGAGCGGCTGACCGTTGGCGTTGCGATTGGTCTGCGCGACCACGCGGCGGCGCGTCGGGTCGTAGTCCGGCGACACGCCGATCGGCAGCTCGAAGCGCGAACCGATCGCCGCGATGGCAAGGCTCGGCATGTTCGTCCCGGTGATGCGCAGGCGCCAGTAGCGGTAGCTGACGGCGGCGAACCGCAGCAGCACCGGCGCATTGCTGCTCGGCGTGGACGTGGCTACCAGCACGTTGCTCGCGGCGAAGTTGTCGGTGGATCCGCGCACTTCGACCGTGGCGCCCTGGGTGGCGAGGTCATGCGCCCACACGAGCCCGTAATCGCAGGCGCGCGCGCTACCGCAGTCGACCGTGAGCGTGGCCGGCAGCGCGGTCGGCCGCCACCAGGTGTACGGGCGCCAGTCGGTGACGTTGTCGCCAGCGGTGCCGGCGGCGGCGCTGCTGATCACCATGGCGCCGTCGTTGAACGCGCTGTCGTAGTAAATGCAGGGCTTCATGCCGGACCCAGTTGCGCGCCACCGCCGAGCTGGCCGTTGATGTCGTCGATCAGGCGCCGCACGTCTTCGGCGCTGAACCACGATCCACTGATGGACAGGTTCAGTTGCGCGGGTGCTTGCTGAACTGTCGGCGTCGCAGGCGTGGCTTGCGGCCCGACGTTGAACGGCCCCTGCCCGGGCGTTGCGACGTTCCCGGTTGCAACACTGCCGACCGTTCCGCCGCCAAACTGCGTTGACTTGATCGCCTGCACGCGCGCCATACCCGCCGCGATGGCGGCGCCGGCAGCAACTACACCTGCCGCCACGCCCCACGGCCCAAGCGATGCGAACGACGTGAACGCAGCCTGCGCGCCCTTGTAGGTCTGAATCACGGTGTCGGCGATGGCCGCGGCCTTGCCGACCTCAAACATCTTGCGGCTGTTCGTGTTCATCAGCACCGACATCTGATTGAGGAAGGCGCTGGCAGACTGCAGATCAAGCTGGCGATAGACCTTTTGCCCTTGATTGCGCTTAGCCGCAGCCGCGTCCGTGATCGCGGTCAGCCGCTCTTGGTGTGCCGTCTCGGCCTCTTCCTTCAGCGCGTACCACTCGGCCTCGGTCGCCGCACCCGTCAGCAGCGCCGTCTGCAGGCTCTCGATCTGCCGGGCGAAGCGGTCGTTTTCCAGCTGCTCTTCGGTGGCGATCTGCATCATCACCGCCTCAAGCCGCCGCTGGCCGATCTGGCTGACCTGCGATTCAAACTCAAGCCGCTGCTGCAACTGCCGGGCTTGCGAGTCCTCGATCAGCTTGTCGGTGGCGACTTGGGCGAGCGCGTCTTTCTCCGCGGCGATGATCCGCTCGCGGTTGCGGCGGTCACGCTCCTTCTCTTCGGCGGCGGCGGCCTTGGCGGCTGCCTCGGCTGCGGCCGGGTCACCGATCACCGGCGCCCGCACGCCCCCCTGCCCACGCTGCGCCTGTGCGTCACGCGGATCCAGCACGCCGCCGGAGCCTTCCAGCGCGCGGACCTGCTGCGTCTCCTTCAGGTACTGCAGGCGCTTTTGCAGAAGATCGATCTCGCCCTGCAGCTGGCGGCGGGTCTGGCCGGCATCGGTGTCTTGGCCGAACTCGTCGCGGAAGCGGTTCTGCTCGATCTGCAGCCGCTCGATCTCCTTGCGCGTGGCCTCGATGTTGCCGCCGAGCGTGCGGAATGGGTTGACCGTGGCCAGGTTGACGAACGCGTCGCCAAAGCTGCCGAAGATGCGCGTGCCGCGCTCGACTTCATCAAGCAGGTTGATCAGCGTCGGCAGCACCGCCGTGGCGACATTGTTGCGCACCGCGGTGAACTGCAGCGCCAGGCGGTCCATCTGGTCGGCAAACTTGCCGGCCGCGGCGGCTTGCGAGCCGCTGACCGCCACACCGAGCCGCTCCGCTTCTTCACGCAAGCGGGCAATGCCGTCGGCGCCCTGGTTCAGCAGCGGCAGCAGCTTGGGCCCGACCTTCTCGCCGAACACCTGCACCGCAAGCGCGGACTTCTCCGGGCCTTCGTCGAACGCGGCAAAGCGCGCGGCCAGCTTTTCGAGGGCGGCGTCACTGGTCAGGATGTTGCCGGCCGAGTCACGCGCCTCGACGCCGAGCGCGCGAAACAGCGCGGTCGATTCCTTGCCGCCACCGGCCACGTCGGTCAACCGGGTGTTGAGCTTGATCAGCGCCTTGTCCAGCACGTCGCTGGCGCTGCCGGCGAAGGTGGCGGCGTAGCGCAGGCCGGACAGGGCTTCGACCGTGACGCCGGCCTCTTCGGCCGAGTCGCCCAGCTCGTCAAGCGCGTTGATCGTGCTCTTGAGCGCGCCGATCACGGCGCCCGTGGTCAGCGTGGCGCCGAGCACGCCGAACGCCGCATTGAGCGGGTTGACCTTGTCGGTCAGGCCGCCGAGGTTGCCGCCCAGCCGGCGCACCACCTCGGAGGCTACGTCCTCGGCGGTGAATCGGATGTTGACGTCATTTGCCATGGGCAGACCTTGTCGATTCATTGACCGCAGACCGGATCGCGTCCAGCCGCATGACCATCAAGTCCCAGTCGTCGACCTCATCCAGCGCGAGCGCCAGCAACAGGTCGGGCAACCGGAAGTCAGGCGCCGCGCGATTCCACGCCGCCAGGGCCAGCTCGCACGGCACCGGCAGCGGCGGCAGATGCGCCGTCATCGCGCCCGGCGTAGCCAGCCCGGCGCGCACCATGTCCGCCTCGGCAAGGCGGCCGCGGACATGGTCTAGGAGTTTTTTCTTTCGGCCTCGATGCGCTCGATGCGCGCGCCGTAGCGCACCATCAGCTCGCCGTAGGCCTTGTCGTACAGCGCCGGCCAGCGGTCGAACACGTCGTCGAGCAGCTCGGCGTCGAACTCCAGCGACGTCTCGGGCGCGCCGTCGAGCAGGTCGCACGGACGAACGCCGGCCCAGCCGACCACGCACTGCCGCATGAGGATCGGCTGCAGGTCGGCCACGCCGGCCGCGCGGTCCGAGCGCGCCGGCAGTTGCGCCACCGCAGCGCGCATCGCGGTCTCGGTCGGCAGGCGCAGCGTGAGGCTGCGCCCGCTGTCTTCGACCACGAACTGGCGCGCGGCGTCGAGCTTGCGCTTGAGTGCGTCGGCGTCCATCAGGTCGCGTAGCGGGTCGGCTGCGAGACCAGCGCGAGGTCGATTGTGACCGTCATGGGGCTGTTGGCCTCCATGGTCGGCACTTCGAGCAGCGACCACACGGCGTTGCCGTACAGGAAGCCGGCGCCCGGGTAGCTGATGCGGAACGGCGTGCGCGCGCGGCTGGCAGCGGCACTGCGCACCGTGGGCAGCCATGACAGCGCCGGGTCTTCCATCACTGTGATCGTCATGCTGATCGGCGAGCGGATCGTCGGGATCTGCCGGCCGAACACGAGGTCGGACAGCAGCGTGGCGTCGGCGTACTGCTGCTCGCCACCCGAGCGGCCGACCGACTGAATTTGCGACAGCGGCGTCCAGGTGCTGATCTCGCGGCCGGTGCCGGTGCCGCCGCCTGCCGGGTACTGCTGCGTGTTGCTGGTGTCGACGCCCTCGTAGGTGACGTCGTTGGTGGCGACCACGGAGGCGCGCGCGATGCGGCCGTCCAGACCGTCCCAGCCGCTGGTCAGCTCGACTATGTCATTGACCACGACACCGTGCGAGGCGCCATGGGTGCCCACGGCCGGGTTGGCATTGGTGATCGCGGTGATGTTGAACTGGGTGCCGAACGCGCTCGCAATCGACAGCACCAGGCCGTTGGGGACACGGATGGCCATTTGTTTTGCTCCAGGTGATGCCGGCAGGGGTTCAAACCGCCACAGGTCCGGCGCCGCGGCGGCTCAGTTGCTTGACTGCTACTCGGAATGCTTGACCAGGTACACCCACGACTGCGCGTGCTCGCGCAGGTCGGGGTCGTATTCGTCGGGGCCTTCGTCGTCCACGGTGATGTGCAGGACGTTGGTGCCGCCAATGCTGCCGCGCTGGTAGGCGAGCGCCACGCGCACCGCCTCGCCGAGCGACTTCAGTTGCGCGTAGGTCGTGGCTACCAGCAGCAGCTCGATGCGGGCGTCGACTTCGGCCAGTTCGGACAGCGACAGGCCAAGCACGCGATTGGCGGCCAGCTTGCGATAGATGATCAGCGGCGCCGCGGTGTTCTCCGGCGCCACGTTGCCGTAAATGCGCGTGCTGACGATGGCGGTGACGCCGGCCGCGGCGTTCAGCAGCGACGACACCGCTTTCTCGGCCCTCACTTGACCGCCTCCGGCTCGCGGCCGCGCTCGATGTACTGCTTGGCGCGGCCGGCGACGTACTGCTCGAACGCCCGCACCGCCTGCGGCGCGTCTTGCTGGCGGGTGGCGCGCATGAAGCGGCGACCACTGAAGCCGGGGTGATTGACGCTGCGCGCAAAGCCGCGCAGCAACCCGCCGGGCCCGCGGATGGTGAGCGCGCGCGCCGTGGCCGGCACCACGCGGTGCGCGCGCACGCCGATCTCGACCATGTGCGCGTAGTAGGCGTCGATCGAGCGCACGCCCTTCTTCGACTTCTTGGTCACCAGGCCGCCCACCTTGATGTCCGCCTGCGGACGGTCCGGCCGGTAGTTGCGCATGCTCACGCGGATCGACTGCAGCAGCTGGCGCGTCTGCCCGCGCGGCGCCCGCGCCCGCGCGCCTTTCCGAAGTTCGGCCGCACCGGCACGCAGGCCGCCGCGCATGATGTTGCGCTTGAGGCGGTCGGGGAACAGCGCCAGGCGGGCGCGCACCTGATCGAACTCGTCGCTGATGCGGACGGTGTAGTTAGCCATGCCGGTACTCCGCGCACATCAGGTGCAACTCTTCGCGCGCGTCCATCGGGTTGAGCACCGCCTGGATCTCGTACAGCGTGCCGCCCTTGTTGATGCGCATCTTTGACGTGACGCCCGCCACCGCGCTGCTGTAGCGGATGCGCACGCGCAGGGCGATCTCGCTACCAAGCTCGCGCGCGCGCTCCAGCTCGCGCCCGGACAGCGGCTCGACGGCCGCCCACACCGTGGCCACGGTCGACCAGGTGCGGGTGACGGCGGCATAGTCGGCGTCGCGCGTCTCGGTCGGCTGCTCGATGATCACGCGGCGGTTCAGCTTGCCGGCCTGCATCACTCGGCCTTGTTGTCGACGTGCACGACCTCGACGCCGTACAGCTCCACCACGCAGATCGGCAGGCCGTTCGGTTCGTAGACCATACGCACCGACTTCACGTTCGGCACCGGCGTGCCGTCTGGCATGAAGAGGCCCACATTCGCGCTGCGCACTGGCTGCGCGATCGGCGCCTTGAGCAGCATTCCACTTCGCAACTTTGTGTACACGTCAGACCCCCAGCACCCGGTACGGATCCAGCAGGCCGTCCCAGACCACGCGCGGCAGCTCGCTGATCGCCTTCTCGGTGCCGCCCTCGCGGTGCGCGTACATGGCGCCGAGGCTGAGCAGCACCCACTGCTTGATGCTGGCCGGCACCGCCGCCGCATCGGCACCGTAGCCGGCGACGTAGGTGACGATCACACTGTTGGGCTGATCGAGCGTCGACGGCCAGGCGTAGCCGCTGGCCGGGACCAGCCAGTTGGCGTAGTCGTTGGCGTTGTCGAGCTGGTAGCCGGCGCTGGCGAGCGTCTGCGTGGCGCCGGCCTCGTCGACATACTGCACCGAGGTGACGCTGGCAGCGCGCACGATCGGCAGACGGATCGCGTCCGGGAACGCGTCCAGCGTCAGGCGCCAGGTGCCGTGCACGAAGGCGCGGCCGCAGCGGTGCTCGGCCTGCTCGCGCGCGGCGACGATGAGCGCAGTGATCAGCGCGTCTTCATCCGTGCCGTCCACGCGCAGGTGCAGCTTGGCCTCGTTGAGCGTGACGGGCTCGACGGTCGGGTTGGCGGTGCGGAGGATGCCCATGCGGTTCTCAGTAGCGGCGCGTGTTGCTCGAGCGCGCGCGCGTGGTGTTGGTCTGTGCCGGCCGTGCAGGCGCCTGCATAGCTGGCCGCGTGCCAGCCTCGATGCGGGCCGGGTAGCCGGGGCCGGGTGGCATCGGCGTCAGCGCGCCGCTGTTGACCACCGCCGGCGTCTGCCCGGATAGCGCGAGGGCAGCCGACGCCGGCACCAAGCGCAGCGGCACGATGATCTGCGGCGCATTGCCGGCCAGCCCGAGCACGCCCGTGGCCGGCGCGATCGTGAGGCCACTCGTGCGGGTGACCGTGGGCGCGGCGCCGGTCAACGCCAGCGATCCAACCCCAGGCGCCACCGTGCGCGCGTAGGTGACCGCGGGCAGCTGGCCGCTGACAGCGAGCGCGGCGGCGGCGGGCGTGATGGTCGCGCTGCTGGTGCGCGTGACCGTGGGCACCTGGCCGACCAGGGCGAGCGCACCGGCCAGCGGCTGCGCCACGCCGGCGGCGCTGGTGACCACCGTGGGCGCGTAGCCCAGCAACACCACGCCACCGACGGCGGCGGTAATGCGGTCGACGCGCTGAATCCCCGGCGCAGCGCCGGCAAAGCTTAGTGCGCCACTGCCCGGCGCGACGCGGTCCTGCCGCGTGACGCTCGGCGCAATCCCCGCCAGCGACAGCGCACCTACTGCCGGCGCGATGCGGTCCTGCCGCGTCACTACCGGCGGCACGCCAGCGAGAGCGAGCGCACCGACTGTCGGCGCGGCGCGGTCTTGGCGGGTGATGACTGGCACACCACCGGCCAATGCCAGCGCGCCCGCGGCCGGCTGCACCACGCCCGACGCCGTGACCGTCACCGTGGGCGCAATGCCGGCCAGGGTCAGCGCGGCGACGCTCGGCGTAATGCGGTCAGCCCGCGACAGCACCGGCGCCACACCGGCCAGCGTCAACGCCGCCGCGCTCGGCAAGATCGTCAGGCCGCTGGCGCGGGTGACCGTGGGCGCGATTCCGGCAAAGCTCAGCGCACCCGTCGCCGGCGGCGGCAGGGTGAGCGTCTGCACTACCGTGCTGCCAGCCAGCGCCAGCGCACCGGTGGCGGGCGCGATGTTGATGCCGGTGGTGCGCGTGACCGTCGGCGCCACACCCGACAGCGCCAGCGCGCCCACGGGCGGCGTGCGGGTAAATCCGACGCCGGTCTGCGACACCGTGGGCGTATTGCCGGCGAGCGTCAGCGTGCCGACCAGCGGCGTCTTGCTGACGCTGGCGGGCGCGTCATCGGCGCCGACCAGGCCGTCGCCGACGTTGCTGCTGCCGACCACCATGCCGAGGCCGCTGAAGCTCGGCAGGTTGACAGGCGCCTGCGCGGCCTCCGACTGCGCCGCCAGTTGGCCGCTCGGCGGCGTGATGGTCGGCGGGCCGGATTCCTTGTAGACCGCAACAACCGCGCCGTAGCCCTGGTTGTTCGTGGTTGGCAGCGTCCACTCGGCACGGTCCGTGGTGCCCGTGCCGACGATCTGCCGAATCGCCGAGCCGACCTGCGACGTGCCGCCGGCTTCGTTCTCGCCGATCTGCGTGAACGCGCCGTCAGGCGTAACGGTCAGCGATACGCCGCCCTGCCCAACCGTCAGACCACCGACAAACAGCGCCGCGCCAGCCGAGGTGGCATCGCCAGAATGGCCCGGCGTCTGGTTGACCGTGGCCGTGCTGTTGGTGCTGTTGTCTTCTAGCCGGCTAGCGTCGAACGCGCCGGTGTATTCGTCGGTGGCGATGCACGCAAACTCTGCGCCGCCGCACGCGACCTGCATCGTCAGCGAGCCGGCACCCGTGACCAGGCACGACCAGATCGCTACGTCAGCGTAGTCGACGCCGTTGGCCGTCAAGTTGACGATCAGCTGCGCATCGAGCGTTGGCGTGCTGATCGTCGCCGTGCCAGCCGACTGCGTGCAATCGCCCGCGACCCAGGCGTCGCTGGTCGGCTTGTAGGCCCAAGCGATGACCGTGATCAGCGACCCGGCCGCAACGTTGCTGCCAAAGGCGCGCGTGACGTTGCCGCCCGCGCCGACGGTGACGCCGGCCTGGCCGCCTACCGCGGCGATGGTCATGTCACCAGCACCCGCGTCGCTTTGTAGCTACTGTTCCACCAGGCCGCAGCTTTGCCGGTCACCGGGTCGGTCAGGTCATCGACCGAGTCAAAGGTCGGCTTGAACCACCACCGATTAGTGGCGCCGGCCGACGTCACGATGCGCGTCATGTCGTCTGCCTCAGCCAGAATGTCGGTGTTGTCGAGAAACGCGCTGAAGATCTTGACCGGCCCGAGAATGCCGCCGAGCCGTTCTTGCGCGATCGACCACGGCGCGTCGCCGAACACCAGACCGGCGTTCGGCGGCGGGTAGGTGCCGGCCCAGTTGCTGACCGTGGTGCGCGAAATTCGGTGGCCCAGGTCCTGGCCGGCCATGTCGAGATAAAAGTCGGTCTCGGTCTCGTCAGTGTTCACCAAGCGCACGCGCGCGCCGTGCGTGATCCACACGTTCTTGGGCACCGTGGTCGGGTTGGCGCCCGCGTCTGCGGTGACGTCGTCAAAACCTTCGGTGGCAATGCTGTAGAGGTGATCTGATTCCAGCTCGCCGGCCGGGTCGGGGTACGGATGCGCACCCCAGTAATACTCGCTGCTGTCGAACGCGTGCGTGTCGAGCGTCGAGTAGAAAAAGTTGGTGACGTAGCCGAGCTGCGCGGCGTTGTAGCGCACGCGCCAGACAATCGTCAGCGGGTAGCCGGCCGGCAAGTTGCTGCCGGTGAAGGTAAACGCGAACATCTGCCCCACCGGCGGCGCGCCTGCCACCTGCTGGCTGTTGGGAAAGCTCAGCCCGTAGACGTCGGCCGCCTGCACTTCGCGGTAAGCGATGTTCCAGGCCATTAGATCAACTCGACGGTCGCGTACTCGGTGACCACCTCGTTGGCGGCGTTGCTGACACTGAGCGTGAACGACACGCTCAGCAGTCGGTTGGCGGCATTGGAGTCGACCGCCGCGGCGCCCGCCAGCGCGTTGACGTTGCTGGCAGTCGACCAGGCGTCGCCGATGCCGGTGGTCGGCGCGGTCTTGGCGGCGATGATCGGCAGCGCAAAGTTGCCGGCCATGGCTTGATCATTGTTGGCCTGGGCGGCGATGTCGAAATCGATCGACCACGGTCCGCGGTCGGTGTCGTTGGTGCTGGCGGCGCTGATGTCCGAGAACATCGTCGTCCCGCCATAGCTGACGATCAGCCGCACCGTCGGCGTCGTGCTGTTCAGCAGCATGTTGCCGCCGGCACGCACGCGCAAGACGCGGCCGGCGAGGAACAGGCCGTCAGGGATAGTGACGCCGCTGTTCGTGCGGTTGAGCACCTCGATCGCCGCCGCCGTGGTGTTGACCGTGTCGGCCGTGGTCTGCTTGTAAATCGTGATCGGGCCGACCTCGCGCAGCACGCGCAGGTCGCTGATCTGATCGCCCGCGATTGTGGTGTCATTGGCGGGCACGTACACCACCGCGAGTACCACGTCGTCAGCGGTGCGGGCCGGCGGCTTGGGCGCTGCGGCCGCCGTGCCGGTACGCACGGCCAGCGTGCCCGCTGAATTGACGACGACGAGGTCAAGCCGCGGGTGCGTCGCGTTGGCGGCCGTGATCGACAGCGACGCGCTGGCAGCAACCGCGCGCAGCACGCCGGCGGACAGCACGGCGCCCTTGCTGACGGCGACAGTCATGTTGGGCGAGCCCTGCGGCGACACAACGCAGCCGGCGAGCACGCAGTGCGTGCCGCTGATGCCGTCTTGCAGGACCTGCAGATACTCCGAGAACAGGATCGACTGCAGGTCGGCGCCGGTGCCTTTGTCGGGAACGATCCAGCCCATAGTGACCCCTACGCCTGTCCAGCGTGCAAACGGTGCTCAAGCGCGACGATCCGCTCAGCGCGCAGCCGGTTGATGCGCTCCAGCTCGCGGTTGTCGCGCTGGTAAACACGCAGCAGCGCCAGTGCCTCGGGCAGCGTCGCCACCGGCATGGCGGCCTGCAGCGTGGCCGCGCGCGCGGTGCCGCCACGCTTGCCGCCTTCCTGCGGCGTGACCTTCTTGCCGCGCTTGGCGGCAACCTTGCGGGCGGGCTTGCGGCCGGCCTTGTAGCGGCGGTCGAGCGCCTGGCGCGGCGACAGCGGGCCGCGCTTTACTGCTTTGCGCACAGCGCGATCTCACGCAGGTCGGGGCCGACCCAGCACCAGCGATCCGTGCCGGCGCTCGGCGCGCTGACCTTGGCGCAGTCGCACGCGGTGCCGGCGGCCACGTAGCGGCCGGTGGAGGTGCGGATCACGCCATCGGCGCCGAGGATGGCCGTGGGCCGCGCGCCGTCTATGCGTTGCACGTTGGCCTTGACCTTGTAGACATCGGGCGCCGGCACGGCCGCGACCAACTGGGTGCGCACGCGCGTGGCGAGCGGCGCGCAGGCGCTCGGGATCGATGGCGCGGTCAGGTACTTGGCGACGGCCGCGGTGCGCTCGGCTTCGGTGCCGGTCATCAGCTCCAGGCCGATCTCGCGCCACGCGCCGGTAAAGGCCGAGCGCGGGCCGGCGACGATGTAGAGCTTGTCCTGCGCCGGGCACGTCCAGCCGTAGCCGTAACAGGCCGAGTCGACCTTCCAGACGGCAGGCGTGCCGGTGCCGCCAGTGACTTGCGCCGGCCAACACGGCGGGGCGCCGAATGCCGCCAGCGGCGCAAGCAACAGGATGAACAGGAGCGCGCGCATCAGGTCATCGTAAACACGCCGGTGGCGGCGGGCGCAACGGTCAGCGTGTTGCCGCTGGTGACGGTAAACGCGGCGGTCGACAGCGTGCAGAAGCACAGCACGCGACCCTGGCCCGCGCCCGTGCTGTTGCGGATCAGCGCGTAGCGGATGTTGTTCAGGTTGGCGCCGCTGGCCGTGAAGATCAGGCCGGCAGTGGTGTAGGTAAACCGCATCTGCCGCGCGCTGGCGCCGGTGGTCCACTGCGCCGTGGCGGGCACCAGGTTGCGACCGCCGGCCACGTAGCCGCCGGTGGCGCTGATCTCGGCCGGGATCGAGGTGTTGATCGAGCGCGTGGACAGCACCAGGATCGCGGCCGAGGCCGAGGTGCGGTGCAGCTGCATCTTGAACACGCCCGCGCCGAGCGTGATGTTGCCGGCGCCGATGGCGCGCTTGGCGCGCGCGTAGATCTTCCAGGGGCCTGCGGCCATATCAACTCTCCGTGGTCAGGTTTGCGCCGGTGCGCAGGATGTGGGCGAGCAGTCCGTCGCCGTGGATTTCAAGTTCGATCTCGTCGCCCATGAACCGGATCAGGTCCATGAACTCGTGCGCCTGCGAGGCCATCCACGGCTGCACGCAGAAGCTGCGGTCGCCGACGATGACGTCAAAGGTCACGCCGTCGTTCTCCGGCTGGTCGTAGGCGTGGTGCCGATCAGTGACGCAAGAGTCACAGCCGAACAAATGGAACCGCGTGAAGCCGAGCATGCGCAGCAGCGGGATCGCGCGCAGTAGCACAGTGGATCCGCCGGGGATCGGCCAGCTGACTTCGTACTGCGCCTTGAGCAGATCAGCGACCGACTCGGCGCTGGTGTGCCACAGC
>LNFM01009617.1_pt1 | contig 13982 bp, 2 predicted proteins | sample 596031 | NCBI WGS metagenome assembly LNFM01 (sample SAMN04254537, study PRJNA301005) | activated carbon metagenome | isolation source: dual media filters at the Ann Arbor, Michigan drinking water treatment plant | place: USA: Ann Arbor
CCGCGAGAACGAGCGTGTGATACTTCTCGTTCTCCTGCTCTTTCGTCGGGCACCACTCCCACGTGGCGGTGAGACCATCGTTCTGGCGGAGGTCAGCGCCCTCGATGGGGTCCTCCTGCGTGATGTCGATCTGCGCGGTGTCCTGGTCCTCGATCACGATGTCGAGGTTCACGCACTTGCGCTTGGCGAGGTCGATCGTGGTGCCCGTGCCGAGCGGCTGGCGGAACACCGGAGCGGTGGCCGACCCGATGGCGCTGCGGACGTCGATCGTGATGGTCACGGTCGTCGAGTTGGAGCCATCGGAGACCGTGAAGTCGAACACGTGCTCGCCCACGTCCTGGGCATTCGGGGTCCAGCGGAAGACGCCGGCACCGCTGGGAGAAACCGTCAGCGAGGTGCGGTCGTCCAGGTCGGTGAGGTCCACCGGATTGAAATCGTAGAGGAGCTGGTCACCATCGGGATCCGTCCCGTTCAGGTCGACCTTCAGCTCGATGCCCACCTGGGCCACCTGGTCAGAGAGTCCGTCGAGCTCGGGGGCTGAGCCGCCGCCGCAGGCTACTGTCGTAGCCAGGGCCGTCATAGTAGTCAGGGTCAGGAGACCTGGATTGCCGGTGAGTGGCTGTAACCGCATGACGTTCCTCCGAGCTTTGATCCGATGGCTGTCGGATGCCTGGTCCTAGAGCAACGGCCGTGCCGTCGGCGCCTGTCAGCCTGGGTCAGCGAGCGACAGCAGAATAGTCTTCCCCCAGGGCGAATGTGATCAAACCCTGGGCGACTGGATCGGCCAGGAAGCCGGCCAAGTTGCCAGTGTGATCGACCTGGCCCGCGAGGATGGTCAGGCCCGCCAGGAGCGATCCCGAGGCGACCAGGCCCGCCCGGAAGCTGCCGATCTTGAGGTCCCGGGCCAGCTCGCGGTGCCCGAAGACGTTCGGGTCGATGGCCTGGGCAAAGGGCTTCAGCTCGTTGAGGAGCCCGGTGGGGATGAGGCGACGGAGCTTCTGGACCTGGGAGGCGACGGCCTCCTGGTCGACCGCCAGCATCGGGAACTCGGGCTGGAACAGGCGGAGCATCGCGATCACGAGCACGCCGAGCTCCTCCACCGGGAGGCGGGCCGGGATGGCGAGCGACACCCGCGCGAGGTGCAAGGCGCCACCCGTGGCGAATCGGATCGCATCGCCGCCTGCCTGCGCGATCGCCGAGCCGAGGATCAGCGACACCGGGCTGGTTGGCTCGGCGACCATCGCCCACGGCTGCTTCGTCGAGACGTAGACGTCGATCTCGCCAAAGCCCATCTGGGACGCGACCGACTGCGCGACGGTGGCCGTCGGGTTCTCGCGCGCCCGCAGGCGATCGCCGCGCGTCACGCCGTACGGGCGCAGGTCCACGCCGACGTGCTTGGCAACGCGGTCGCCGAGGAGCTGGAAGATCTGCCGGATCTCGAGCTGCGCCCCACGCGGGAACAGCAGCTCGTCGGCGTCGGCCTTCATCAGCAGCGACAGGTCAGGTTGGGTCGGCGACTGGAGGAGCTTCTGCTCGGGCTCGCCCGCCGCACCGAGGAGCTGGGCGATCTCCGCGGACGTCCGCGCGACCGGGACGGAGCCCGCGAGCCCCGTCGCTCCACGCGCCGACATCGCGCGCGAGATCACGCGGTAGCCGACGCCATCCTGCGGATCCTTCTGCACGCGCGCCCGCATGGTGCCGGCCACGCGGTTCAGGTGCACGCGCACCGACGTGATGTCGCGGGCGTCCTTGTAGAACTGCACGACCTGCTGCAGAGCCTCGTCGTTCGTCGGTGCGCCGTCGAGGGCGAGGTTCAACGCGCGCTCCGCCCGCTTGGTGTCGCCGAAGCCATCCTTGAAGATCTTCGCCACGCGATGCAGGTGGCTCGCGCGCCGATCCGGATCGACCTCGTTCTTCACGAGGCGCTCGCAGGCACCGAGCGCGAGCTTCCACTCGCCGGTCTGCATCGCGAGGTCCGCGAGCCGGATGAGGGTCGCTTCGTCGTCGGGTTCGTAGGTGAGGGCCCGCTGGAACGCCTTGAGGGCCATCGGCACGTCCACCAGGCGGTCGGCGTAGATCAGTCCGAGGCGGAAGCAGAGGGTGCGCAGGATTTCGGGCTGTCGCTCGAGGCGCGCGCGCGCCATCAGCTCGTCGGCGGCCTCCTGCCAGTTGCCGAGCTCCCACGCGATGTCGGCGAGGGCCGCGTGCGCGCGGAGATCATTCGGATCCGCCTCGAGGATCGCACGGTAGTGATCCTTCGCCGAGTCGCGGTCAGAGAGGAAGTTGCGGCACAGCTCGGCGAGCGCGCGATGGAGGTCCGTGCGGGCGTTCTCGTCGGTCTCGACGTCGAGCCGCTGGTTCAAGAGCGTCGCGAGATCGTCGTGGTTCGCATCCTCCTCGAGGAGAATCCGCAGGCGCAGGAACGAGTCCTTGTGCCCGGGCACCGCTTCGAGCGCGCGCCGGAACGACTGCTGGGCCTGCTCGCCTTCGAGAGCCTTGTCCATCAGGGCCACGCCGGCGAAGTGATGGAGCGCGGCGCGCGACGACGCGTCCGGCGCGTGAATGGCGTGGCGCGACGAGGCCGCGGCCACATCGATCCAGAGTTGGCCCTTCAGTGCGGCCTGCTGCCAGCCCTCGAGGGCGGGCACGTGGCCCGGCAGCGCGGCCTCGGCTCGACCGAAGCGGGCGACGGCCTCGTCGATCTTGCCGAGCTCGGCGAGGCTGCCGCCGGCGCGGGTCCAGAACGCCGCCTGCGTCTTCGGATCGCCGTCGAAGTAGTCGGCGATCGCCTCCTCGAGCCGAGCGAGCTCCTCCGTGACCCCGGCGCGGCGCACGATCGACTCGAGGTGCATGAGGGCGATGCGGACCTTCGAATCAGTCGCCAGCACGGCGCGATACATGTTCGCGAGCTCGTCCTCGCTGCGTCCGTCCTTGGCGGCAAGACCAGCGAGATCGAGCTGAAGCGCAGCGCGATCCGCCTTGTACTCGAACGCCACCGACGCGAGCTCGGATTGCCGGAGGCGCAGGAGGTCCGCGAGTTGATCGCCGGCTGCATAGTGCCGCTCGAGGCGATGGCGCAGGTCGATGCGGGTCGGGTCCGCTGCGACGGCGTTCTCGAGTGCGATCTGCGCCGATGCCGGCTGCTGCCGCAGCTCGCCGTCCACGTGCGCGAGCAGCTCGTACGCGCTCGCCTTGGCCGCCTCGTCGCCCGAGTCTTCCGCGGCCCGGAGCTGCGCGAGTGCGAGCGCGGTGACCGCATCGGGGTCCGAGCCTGCCGCCGAGGCCACCCGCACGAGCGGGACGGTGGCGAGCGGATCACCGGGGCGCAGCTCGAGCGCCTGCTGGTAGAGCGCGACCGCCGCGGTGGCATCGCCGTGGGTGGCCGCGAGATCCGCGTCGCGGACGATGCGCGCGAACGCATCCGCCGTCGAGACGCCGGGCGCGACTTCCGTCCGGCGCGGGGCCGCACTCGGACGATCACCGGCGCGCCGCCGCGCGGCGGCGAGGAGATCCGGCACCACGCCGAGCGTGGGGAGCGCGGCCTCGACCAGCTCGAGGAGGCGGGTGGCGCGCGGCGCATCGCCGTCGTCGATGGCGAGCTGCGCAGCGCGCAGGCGGAGCCCGGCTACCTCGGGGGCGGCGCCGCGGCTATCGATCTGGTTCGCACGCTCCTCGAGGGCCGTGGCCGCGTCGCCCATGTCGCGCTTACGCGCCGCTGCGAGCACGAGCGCCACCGTGCGGCGCGGATCGTCGAGCTGTACGCCCCCAGGACTGACCACGGTGAGGTCGCGCAGGATCGCCTCGCCATGGCCGAGGTCGCTCGTGGCGGCGAGGCGGGCGCGCCGCAGTCCGAGGCTCGCGGCCGCCCACGGCGAGCGCTCGGCGGCCTGGGCGCGGGCGAGGATCTCCTCGAGCACGTCGCGATCGCCGAGGCGGCTCGCGAGCACCATGGTCGCGGCGTGCGCCGTCGGCGCCATCGACGGGGGCTCGCCCGACGAGCCGGTGGTGGGGGCGCGCTCGCTGCCCGCGATCACCCGGTCCCACGCCGCGAGGGCTTCGCGGATCGCCGATCGAAGCTCGGCGATCGACTGCTCCATGGTGGCGTCGCCCTCACCGGCCGTGGCCGCGGCCGCCCCGACGGCTTCTTCCCACGCGAGGGCGCTGCGGAGGTGCGCCAGCTCGCGGTCGAGCTGTTCGCCCGGATCGGCGGCGAGCTCGGCGAACAGCTTCGCGCGTTCGAGCCACTTGCCGGCACCGGCCAGGGCTTCCCCGAGAGCCTCGGCGATCGCGAGCGCATTCGGGCGGGCCGTGCGGCCCGCGGCGAGGGTCTCGATGGCGGCATCGGTCTGGCCCTGCGCGATGAGCCCGTAGGCCGCTCGCAGCCGGGCGCGATCACGCTCGGGGTCGCTGGCGACGGTGAGGTCGACATCGATCGCGGCCTGCGTGGCCTCGGCAGCGACATGCGCCGTGCGCAGCTGAGCGGCGGCATAGTCGTCGCCCGGATCCTCGGCGAGCACCGCCGCCCACAGCTCCATGCCGCGTCCGGGATCGAGCTCGGCGGCGCGCGCGGCAGCGTAAGCACGCTCGGCCGGTGCGGTGGCGTACTTCGCGGCGGCGGCGAAGGCGACCCCCGCGGCGACGGGGTCACCCGCCTCGAGTGCGAGCTCGGCGCCGACGCGCACGACGAGCGGATCGGTCGGCATCGCGGAGCGAGCGAGCTGGATGGCGGCGGCCCCGATGTCGCCTTGGCTCCACTGGGCGGCGCGGAGCGCGGCCGCGGCGGCCGTCGTCGGATCCGCCGCTTCGACCTGCCGAGCCAGCTCGAGAAGCGCGGCTGCAGTCGATTCGCCATCGGCCTGCCCGGCCGCGTGGCGCACCGCGCCGAGTCGGGCGGCGAGCGCGGTTGGATCGGATTCGGCCGCGGCCTGGAACCAGCCGATCGCACCCGCGGCATCGTTATGGTGTGCGGACAGGACGCCGCGCGCGGACTGCACGGCGGCGCGGAGCTCGGGATCCGTGACCGCATGAGCGAGCTGCTCGAGACCCGCTCCGAGCTCGTCCGTGCGGCCGTCGAGGAACGCGAGCTCGAGGTGCGCCAGCAGCGCGCGGACATCGGACGGCGCACTGTCGAGGAGCTCGCCCACGGCGACCCGGGCCATGTCCTGTTCCCCGCTGGCCATCAAGAGATCGACGCGGTAGTGCCCGAGCGGCCGGCGCTCGAGCGCCCCCGCGACCGCGATCTCGGCGTCGATCTGGCGTGTGGCTTCGACGAGATCGCCGCTCGCGCGGGCGATCCGACGCAGCCCGCGCAGGGCGGCCGTCGCGCGCGGATCGGCCATGAGGGCGGCGTCATAGTGGGCGCGCGCGCGCTCGGCATCGTTGAGGCGCTCGGAGAGCCGGCCGGCCTCGATGCGCAGCGCCGCCGAGGCGTCGCTCTCGTCGAGCGTCGAGACTTCGCGCTCGTACACGAGCAGCATGCGCGCGCACTCCTCGTCGAGCGTCGCGCTCGCGATTGGCGCCGCCTGCTCGGGCCAGCCCTTGCCCGCCGCTTCGAGATCGAGCCGCGGCTCGTCCTCGGGCGGGGTCGACGCGATGGCCCTGGAGGCCCGGGCGAGCGACGGAACCCGCGCCGACATCGAAGCCGAGGGAGCGGGCGCCTCGACGGCGGCCGGCTCCTCGTCGAGCTCGGGGTCCTCATCGATATCGATCTCGAGGCTCTCGGCGCGACTTTCGGCCCGCGGGGACGTCGCCACCTCGACGATGCCAGTCGGGCGATCACTGTCGTCGAGATCGCGCGGGGTGGGCGCGAGGATGTCCGTCAGGGCCGGTGGCCGCTGCGAAGGCCGATCGATGGGCCCATCCGCGACTAGCTCCGTCGTGGCCGCGCGCTCGAGCGAACCGCCGTCGGCAGCACCCGTTCGGCCCTCGACAGGGTCGGCGTCGGCCGCGATGTCGCGGATGGAGGTCGGACGGCGCTCTTCGCTCGTCTCGAGGTCGACCGTCGTCTCGATGGACGCTGCTCGGGTGGGCTTCTCGTCCTCGTCGAAGCTGCCGAGGGTGTCGTCGAGACTGGGCGGGCGCGCCGTGCCTGGATCGTTGCCCGGCGTGAGCGCCGCCGCCGCCGCCACCACCTGCTCCGCGGCGGCTTCTGCGCCGAGGGCCGCGGCCACGTCGGAGAAGTCGTCCTCTTCCCCCGGCGCCGATGTCGCGCGTGCCTGCTGCTCGGCGGCGGCGACCTCGGCCTCCGCGATCGGCTGCATGGTGATGGAGCCCGACCGCTGCGTCCCCTCGGGCCGCCGAACTGTATGGGCGGTACGCCGGATGGCGCCCGTCAACGTCGCGGATGACGGCGCTGCCTCGACGGCCATCGGGGCGGCCGAGGGCGCACTCGGGCTGCTCGGCTTGGCATCCGCCTCGATCTCGATATCGGCGTAGTCGTCCTCGTCGATGATTGGGGGAGGCAGGGTCTCGCGCGTGGTGGCACGCTGGCGCGTCGAGCGACTCGCCTCGGTGTGCTCGTCGAGCTCGCTCTGATGGATGATCTTCGTCGACTCGGCGCCGGCCTCGAACCCCGAGCCGTAGATGCCGCCACCCGACGTCGGCGTCGCTCGCCGCACGATCGCCGGGCCGCGGCGCGGTGCGACCACCGGTGGGGGCGCCAGCGGGTCTTCTCCCGAAAGGTCGTCGAGCGCGGGCGGGGCCGCCGGACGCGACGCGGACGTATAGATCTCGTCGTCGTCGACCTCGAGGGTCGAGTCGGGGTTGAGCCGTGGCGAGAGCGCCGCGGACGCTCCATGCACGCGGGTCTGCCCCTCTTCATCGACGGCGGCATGCGAGCCACTCCGACCGAGCATCTCGCCAAGCGCGGACGGGGCCTCGTCGGCGCCGACGTCGGAGAAGTCCGTCTCCATCGGATCGGCGACGGCGTTGTCGACCATCGTCATCGATGGCGCGCGATCGAACGACGCGTCCTCGATCGCACCATCGAGCGTGAGTTGCTCGTCGAGCTCGCTCGCGAAGTCGGGGCTCTGCACCATCGTGGCCCCGGCGTCGACCAGATCGGTCTTGTCGCCCACGCTGGGCTCGGCCGCCGGCCAGTCCATGACGGGCTCGAGGTTCGCGCTCTCGTCCGGACCGCCGTGGAGTGCGTCGAACGTCGCATCCCACTCGTCGAGCTCGAGCGACGAATCCTCGCCGAGGAAGCCCTTGGGCCCCAGGGGCTTGTTGGGGCCCGGCGGGCGGCCACGCTTGCCGTCGGTCATCGCGTCCCCTTCATGGCGACGCCGGTCTGGTCGCGCAGCTGGACGTGGTCACTCGAGACCGACCACGCGACGAGCGCGAGCGCCGACTCGGTCAGCGCCTTGCCGCCCTTGCCGACATCGAGCTGGGCGAGCACGACGGCCAGGTCTCCACACCACAGGAGGCCCGCGCGATTGCCGGCCGCGAGCGCCGACGCGCGCAGCTTCGCCGCGTCCTTGAGCTCGGCGCCCTTCTGCTGCACGAGCTGGACGACCGCGGCCTTCGCCTTGCGCGAGAGCTCCTTCTTGATGATCTTCGCACGCTCCGCGATCGACGCGTCCTCGCCGGCCACGTCGGCCGCGAGCCCGGCTGGCACCGCCACCTCGCACGCCTTCATGGCGGCGGCGAGGGTCCAGCCCAGCTCGACCTCGCGCAGGTCCGGCAGCGTGCCGAGCCCCTCCGCGAGGGTCGCCACCGCGCGGCCGAGGAGCCAGCGCTGCTGCGGCGTCTCGGCCTGGGCGACGTCGGCGCCGAGGCACAGGATGGGCGTCTCGGCGGCGAGCACGCGCGCGATACCGCTGCGCGACTCGGAGATGAACAGCTCGACGTCGGTGACCCCGAAGCTCGCCAGCGCGTTCACGAGCGGCTCGTGCTTGTCGGTGAGCTTCTTCAGCGCGATGCGATCGCCGCGAACGAAGCCCAGCTTCGCGGGGTCAACGCCCGTCGCGACCTGGACCGCCGGAGCGATCGCGCGCCACAGCTCGACCATGGGCCCGGTCGCATCCCCGCGGAGGATCGCACGCGATGCCGTGGACAGCTCGGCCCGCGACGGAGCGCTGAGCTTCGCGCGTCCCTGCTCGAGCACCTGACGCTGATCGGTGGTGGGCGTACCAAGCGCCTCGAACCCGACCAGAGCGAGCCAGCGTGCGTCGACATCCCGCTGCCATCCGGTCACCTGCGCGAGGCGGTCGTACAGGGCGGCCGTCTTGGGTGTCTGCTCGATCTGGGACCGGAACGTCGACGCGGCATCGGCGAGGACGGTGAGCCGCGAGTTCGAGTCGACGAGCTCCGACAGCTCGCGGATCACGTCGATGTTCAGCGGATCGTGCATGCGCGCGCGATCGAGAGCGGCCTTCGCTCGGCCGCGATCGTTCAGCTTGTCGCGCAGCATGAGCGCGAGTCGCAGCTCCTCGCGCGCCTTGTCCTGCGGGGCCGTCCGCAACCGCGCGAGGGCGCCGAGCTCGGCCGAGGCCCGCTCCCAGTCGCTCGCGCGCAGGCACAGCGCGAGCAGCTTCTCGCGCAACCCGACATCGCTCGGCGTCGCATCGACCACGTGGCCGAGGTTCTCGATCGCACCGGCGAGGTCGTTGACGTTCTCGGCGAGGACCTGCGCGAGCTTCAACTCGATCTCGGAGCGCTGCTCCTGGCGCGTCTCGGTCGTGAGCGCTTGCTTCCAGAGCTTCACCGCGAGCTCGACATCACCCGCCTCGAGCGCGAGCTCCGCGCGGAAGCGCAGACCTTCGATGTGACTCTGCGAGCGCTCGAGCAACGCGTCGAGGTCAGCCGTGGCCGCCTCGCGATCGCCCAGGCCGAGCAACACGGTCGCGCGCTCGAGAAGGAGCGGCACCATCTGCTGGTCGCGCGCGCGATCCTGCGCCTCGGACTCGAGCCACGCGAGGCGATCCGAGATCGCGGTGACGAGCCCGTTCACGTCCGCGCGCTCGCGGAGCAGCGCCAGCACGCGCTCGAGCTCGGGCGCGCCCGGCTCCACCTGCACGATGCGCTGGTACAGCCCGAGGAGGCCCGTCGGGGGGCTGCCGTCACGGTCGAGGACACTCGCCGCGTCGCGGAGGAGGCCGAGCTTGGCAGCCGGATCACCGAGCGCGCGCGCGAGCTCGTAGCTGGCCTGCGCCCACGCGACCTCGTCGCCGGCGCGCTTGGCGAGGCGGCGCATGGCCGCGAGCGCCCGGAGCTCGCCCGGCATCTCCTTCAGCACGGCCACGACGACGGTGCCGGCTTCGCGCAGCCGACCGGCCAGCTCGAGCGCCTCCGCCCGATCCAGCTCCCACGATACGCGGGCGGCCGGATCGTCCGCGAGCGCACTGCGCATCTCGAGGATCTCGGCGCGGGCGAGCAGTGGATCCACGATCGCGGCTCGCGCCGCCGCATCGTTCGCGGCCTCCGCTTCGACGACGGCGCTCGGCACGGTCTCGGCGATCACGAGCAGCGCGCTCGTGTCATCGGGGGCGGCGGCGCGGGCCGACGCGATCCGCTGGTTCGCGAGCTCGAGGTCGCCGTTGGCCGCGGCCATCGCGGCGGCGCGCAGGTGGAGCGCGGCGGCCGCTTCGGGCATCTTCACCGCATCCGCGAGCCCATCGTAGGCGACGGAGAGCGCGACGGGATCGCCGCGGCGTGCGGCGACGAGCGCGGCCCCGAGGAGCGCCCCCGAGCGCCGCGGCTCGAGCATCGTCGCGGCGGCGAATGACTGGGCGGCACGCTCGAAGTCCTCGAGGACGAGGGCGTACATCCACCCGCTGTCCTCGGCGAGCGCGGCCCCGAGGCGCGGCTCGGTGGTGCGGCCGGCGAGCGCCGCGGTGGCCTCGACGCGCATCACCGTATCGACACGGCTTGCGGCCAGATCGGCGAGCGCGAAGGCCGCGCTGGTGGCCGCGACCGAGGCCTCCTCGCGGATGGAGAGCAACCGGAAGACGTCGGCCGCCTCGTCGAACTGTCCCGCTCGCTCGAGCGCGCGACCGAGGAGCCACTGCGGCTCGGGGGCGGCGTCGAGGTCTGCGATCGCGCGGCGAGCCGCGGACTCGCCGGCGCGATCGCCGAACTGCGCGCGGCAGCGGGCGCTGCCTTCGAGGGCGGTGCGGTCGTCGGGGAAGCGACGCTGCCACTCGTCGTAGACGGCCGCCGCCGATGCCGTGTCACCGAGGCGCACCTCGAGTACCCACGCCGCTTCCCGGAGCGCACGCCGGGCCGACGCGCCATCATTGAGCGTGCGGGCTTCGGCCCGCCGCTCGGCGACGAGGTCCGTCCAGCGCTCCTGGGCACGCAGCAGATCGACCAGCGATTCGCGCGCGAACGTGTCGGTCGGCCAGAGCGCGAGCACTTGCCGGTACAGGTCAGTGGCCGCCTCCACGTTCCCCGCGCGCTCGCGCAGGCGAGCGGCCGAGAGCAACGCGGTCCCCCGGCGCGTGGCATCGGGCTCCGCGGTCGCGATCGCGACGAGCAGGTCCGCGCGCTCTTCGTCGCGCCCGAGCTGAGCGAGCGTGACCTCGAGCCGCCATCGCAGCGCGAGGTCGTCGGGGGCGATCAGCGAGACCGCACGCTCGAGCTCGACCACCGCTTCCAGGTGGCCGTGCGACCGCGCGAGGCGGATCGCCCGCTCGTAGTACGCGCGCTTCTGGTCGCCCGTCGCGACCTGCGCGAGGAGATCGAGCCGCGCGAGCCCCTCGGCGACCGCGCCGGTCGCGTCATCGAGCTCGGTCAGCGCCTCGAGCGCCGGGGCATAGTTCGGGACGGCCTCGAGCGCCTTGCCGAGCGCGTCGCGTGCCGCTTCGAGCGGCGAGCCGGCCCCGCCGGGGAGCTCCGCGGAGCGATCCACGTCGTACGCGAGGAGCTCGGCGGCCTGGACATAGAGCGCCGCGGCCGCGCCGGGATCCGGTGCCGGCGGCTGGCCCGGACCGAGCCAGCTCCCCAGGAGCGCGGCGTGGGCCGCAGCGAGGTAGGTCGTCGCGAGGTCCTTCGTATCCGCGCGACCGATCGCATCCCGCTCGGCGGCGGAGGTGAGGACGACAAAGCCCGGCGCGCTCGCCTCGAGCGACGCGAGCAGCGCCCTCGCCTGCTCGCGCTGCCCTCCGCGGAGCAGGGCGTCGGCGCGACGGATCGAGAGCACCATCGCCCGTGCCGGATCGCCCTCGACGGCCTGCCAGCTCTGCACGAGCTCGGCGAGCTCGCCGTAGCGGCCCAGCTCCTCGGCCAGCTCGGCGAGATCGGCCAGGACCACCGGCTCGCCCGGCGCCATCGCCACCGCCTGCTGGAGGATCTCCCAGGCCTGATCGGGCTGGTCCTGCCGCGCGAGCTGTGACTGGCGGCGGCGGAGCGCGACGAGCTCGCGGCGCAAGGAGGTCGCGCGGTCGCCGCTCGTCACGCCGTCCGCGCCGTCGAGACCGGCCGGTCCGAACGAGGCGAGCAGGATCGAGGCGAGCTGCTCGATCGCGGCCGCGGCATCGGCGGCCTCGCCCAGCTCCTCGGCCACGCGGAGGCGTTCGCGCGCCACGCGCTCGGCGAGCGGGGTCCCGGCCGCGAGGAGCGTCGCTTGCTCGAAGGCCGCCGTCGCGCGGGCGAAGTCACGCTTGCCCGCATCGGTCCCGGCGAGGCGCCCCACCTCGAGCCAGTAGGCGATCTTGCGACTCGGCTCGTGCGCCACTTCCGCGAGGCGCTCCCACACGTCGAGCAGCGCGGCGTTGTCGTTGCTCTTCGCTACGAGGCGCTCGAGCTCGAGCAATGCGCCCTGGTGCTGCGGCGCGATGGCCATCGCTTCGTCGAGGGCGGCGCGCGCCTCGTCGGCGTCGCCCATGCGCTCCGCGATGCGCGCCTTCTCGAGGAGCAGATCGGCGCGCTCGTAGTCGTCGCGGGCGTAGGTGACCTCGGCGCCGATCAGCTTGACCAGGTTCGGCCACAGGCCGCGGCGGTAGAAGACGCGTCGGATCGCCCACAGGTTCGGCCGCAGCGACGGATCCAGCGACAGGGCGCGTCCGAACGACTTCACGGCGCGCGCCTCGTCGGCGAGCCGCCGCTCGTAGAGCTCGCCGAGCTCGTACGCGAGGATCGCGGCCGCGGCCGGATCGGTCGTGGCCTCGAGCTCGCGCGCCATCGTGGCCGCGCGCTTCTCGCCCCCCATCTCGCCAAGATCGGAGAGCGCCTTGTCGAGGACGGTCGGCGACTCGAGGTAGGCCTCGAGGGGCTGATCGACGACGATGTTCGGCGTCTGGGTGCCGACCTCGACACCGCCTTCGCCGAGTAGACCCGACGGCCCCGGTCCCAGATCGAGCCCGCCACCGAGGTCCGAGAGCGCCTGGAACGTACTGCGCTTGACGCGTCCGCTGTCCTGCGTCGGCGTGCGGTGGCGCGGTGTGGTCGGCGACGGGGCGGATGCGGTGGCGTCGGAGGGCGAGATCCCCACGATGGCCGCGAGTGATGGCTCGGTCGCGAAGTCACCGGGCGGCCCCACGGGCACCGGGGGCGGCGGCAAGGTCGGCGGCCGCCCGCGCGGCGCTTCGCTCGGGATCGGCGGCGCCGTGGGCGGGCGCAGCCGGGACGACGAGTCATCGCCGGGGGGGCCCGCGGTCGGTGCCGATCCGGGGCGCGGGATCGAGACCGACGGCGGCATGGGCGGCATGCCCGGGCGCATCGTCGGCATCTGCATGGTGCCCGGCTTCAGGGGCGAGATCTTGACCGTCCCCGGTGGGCGCGGCGGGATCGCCAGGATCGGGCGCGCGCCCCCAGGGGCGGGCGGGACCGGTGGACGCAGCGACGGCAGTTTCGGTGGGACGACCGGCATCGTGATCGGACGCGATGGGGTGTCCTTCACTTCCTGCAGGTCGGAGATGTCGACCTGCACGGAGGGCTCGGACGGCGCGCGAGGCAGCGGCGTCGTCGAATGCACCTCTCCCGCATCGTCGGGAAGCAGGTCTACTCCGACGTCAGAATCCCGATCCGGAGCGCCCTCATTCGCTCCGTCTTCCGGTCTCTCGGCCAAGTCACATGACGATCGCGCCAACTGCTCGAAGTGTCAACGCAGGGGGCCGACCAAGCGCTCGTAATGACTACCTGGTAAGAACGGCGCGTGCTGGCCCCGCTACGCCTCGGAGAAGATGCCCTGACCCTGGAAGCCATCGCGGAGGTCGCCCGAGGTGGGCGCCGCGTGGAGGTCGGCCGCGATGCGCATGCGGCGATGGTGCGCGCCCGGGCGGTCGTCGATGCCGTCGTCGCCGGGGGCGATGATGCGCCCGCTGTCTACGGCGTGAACACGGGCTTTGGCGCGCTCGCCGAGGTCCGGATCTCCGCCGCGCAGGTGCAGCGCCTCCAGCAGAACCTGGTCCGCTCGCATGCCGCCGGCGTCGGTCAGCCGCTGCCCCGCGAAGCGGTGCGGGCGATGATGTTGCTCCGGGCCGCGGTGCTCGCGACGGGACGCAGCGGCGCGCGAGCGCTGTGCTGCGAGCGTCTGTGCGAGCTGCTCGCGGCGGGGGTTCATCCGCTGATCCCCGCGCGCGGCAGCGTGGGCGCCTCGGGCGATCTCGCCCCCCTCGCCCACCTCGCCCTCGGCATGATCGGCGAGGGCGAGGCCGAGTACGAGGGCACCGTGATGCCGGCTGCAGACGCCCTCGCGCGCGCCGGTATCCCGCCCCTCGTCCTCGAAGCCAAGGAGGGCCTGACCCTCCTGAACGGCACCCAGCACATGACCGCGGTTGGTGGCCTCACCGTGCTCGACGCCGAGGAGACGTGCCGCGTCGCCGACCTCGCGGGCGCGCTCTCGCTCGAGGCGCTGAAGGGGACCGCGCGTGCCTTCGATCCGCGGGTGATCGGGGCCCGCCCGCACCCCGGCCAGCAGGCCGTCGGTGCCGCGCTGCGCTTCCTCCTCGCCGACTCGCCGATCGCGGCCTCGCACAAGGACTGCGGCAAGGTGCAGGACCCCTACTCGCTCCGCTGCATGCCGCAGGTCCACGGCGCGAGCC
>LNFM01009618.1_pt1 | contig 13981 bp, 14 predicted proteins | sample 596031 | NCBI WGS metagenome assembly LNFM01 (sample SAMN04254537, study PRJNA301005) | activated carbon metagenome | isolation source: dual media filters at the Ann Arbor, Michigan drinking water treatment plant | place: USA: Ann Arbor
TGGTCATGCTGCGCACGCTCGGCGTCAACCCGAAGACCGGCATGTTCGTCGACGTCACGATCGGCGTCGCCCAGCCCGACAAGGTCGACACCGACAAGGTGCGCGCCTCGCTGCCGCACGGCATCGTCACGGTAACGGCGGTCAAGGGTGGCCTCGACGTGCCCGATCCCGAAGGCAACGACCCGGCCGTGATCGCCAGCGCCGCGGTTTGCGTCCGCCTGGAGCTGCCGTGATGCATGTCATCCTGAGCGCAGCGTTCATGTCATCCTGAGCGCCGTATTCATGTCATCCTGAGCGCAGCGAAGAATCTCATCGCCCGACGCTTCGGACTTTCCCTGACAACCTTCGCACGATCTCATGGCGCTCATTGGTCGAGGCGCCATGAGATCCTTCGCTGCGCTCAGGATGACAGGAGAGCGCGCGTGGAGATCGAGAAGAGCGAGGCTTGGCCTATCCGCGCACCAGCAGCTTCAGGCCCTGCTCGATCGCCAGCCGGGCCATCGCCTCGAGATCGTCGTCGGTGGCGCTGCTGACCGGATGGCCGATCGTGGCGAAGCCGTAGCCGGGCAGGCCGAGCACGCGGCTCATCAGCTCGGCGGCGCTGGTGAAGCGCTGGGTCATGACGCTGAAGGCGGGAACGTTCAGGCGTTCGGCGGCGACGGAGTCGTGCAGACTGCACGATGAGCAGCTGCCTCAATCTCCGATGCCGGAGATGACGGCGTCCCACTGCCGGATCTCGGCCACGATAGGGGCGTCGGCCGGCGCGCTGTAGTTGGACTTGGTCCGGCTGACCACGCGGGCGACGCCGTGGTCCTCGCGCAGCATCCGGTCGAGATGGCGGAAGAAGCCCTTGGTGCCTTCCTTGCCATTGGAGATGAAGCCGATCGTGCGGCCTTCCAGCGACGGCAGGCGTGGGGCGAGCCGGCCCGCCGCAGGCGCCGTCTCAGGGGTCGGATCGAGTACCTGGAATGTCATGTGCTGCTCCTACCTCAATGACAACGCGCCGGGAGCGCGCCACTCCGTGGCGCTCATGCTCTTCTCTCCGACCGCAGGTGTTCTGCCGGCCCATGAGCGCCACGGAGTGGCGCGCTCCCGGCCATGAGCTTCGGCTCCAATTGGGGAACCCCTCTTCTTCATCTCGCTCAGCCCTTCGGCGGCTCGCAATCGACGCAGGCGCCGATCGCCAGGGTGACGGCATGGCTCTTGTTGCCGAGCCACGGCGGGATCACGGCGCCGAAGCCGCCGGCCGGGCCGCCGGCCGCGACGACCAGCAGCTGGTCGGGCGAGTCCATCGCCGGATAGACGCTGTCGCCGCGGTCGCGCACCACGGCGCCCTTGCCGACAGTGGCCCATTCGCGGCGATGGATGCGCGCCCGCTCGTGGATGAAGGCGGCGACGTCGGTCTTGCTCCAGCCGGCCGCCTGCAGGTGCTCGCGCAGCTGCTTGGGAATGATCAGCGCGTAGTTCCCGGGGTGGATCGAGTAGTGGCGCAGGTTGGCGCGCATCTCGGCGGCGAAGGTCTCGAGGATCTCCTCGGGCTTCGTCGTCCACTCGTTCATGATCTGGCGCGGCGCGCCGGCCGCCATCACCGTCACCGCCGACGCCTCCTTCGGGATGCCGCGCTGCTCGGCGAGCGGCAGCCAGCTCGAATCCTCCTCGTCCTCGGCGACGCAGAAGCTGAACTTGCCGGGATGGCCCAGGGTCGAGCGGTCGATGGCGCCCGGCCGGACATCCATCAGGTTGATCAGGCAGAGCCTGAGTGCGCGGCCGATCACGGCGGTGGCGCGATCGCTGTTGCCCAGGGCGTTGAAGGTGCCGGCGGCGCCGAGCTCGCGCCGGATCGGGCCGTTCATCACCACCAGCACGGCGCAGCCGCCGGTGCTCGCGGTGGCGCCGTGCATCAGGAACTCCTCGCGCATCATCGCCGTCCAGGCGGTGATCACGACCGGGAAATGCATCGGCAGGCAGCCCGCCATCACGGCATTGATCGCGAGCTTCTCGGCGGTGACGGCGAGCCCGCGCACCGGCTCGATGCCGATCAGCTGGTCGGGCGGCATCATCGCCCATTCGAGGCAGGCCGCGACAGCTTCAGCGGTCGGCGGCACGATCGGCAGGCCGTCGGTCCAGCCGTTGCTGTGATAAAGCTCCTGGACGGCGGCGATGCCGTCGACGTCGTAGGTCCTGGATGCGAGCTGCAAGTTGGTGCCTCCGTCCGCCAGCATAGTGGCTGGCATGGTGATGCCAACACCTCGCTCTTGCGGACCACGGGCGTCCCGCTCGCTCCGATTCGTGAGCGAGCGGGACGCTCGCGATCCAGACGAAGGCAAGCTCCCCGTGCGGCGCCTCAGGCCGCGAGCATGCGCTCGCGGTTGCGCTCGCGCAGGATGGGCATCACCCACTTGCCAAAGCGTTCGGCCTCCTCGTCGTGCAGGTAGCCCGACAGGCAGAAGGAGTGGCAGCCGAGGTCGATGAAGTTCTGCAAGGTGTCGGCGCATTGCTGCGGATCGCCGACCACGGCGATGCCAGCGCCCGGCCGCACCTGGGTGATGCCGGTCCACAGGTGGGGCTCGATGGTCTCGCCGCTCGCCGCCAGCTCGCGCACGCGGCGGTTGGCCTCCGAGGTCGCGAAGCGCTCGCGCACGAAGGCCTTCTGCGCCTCGCTGGCATGCGCCACCAGCTCGTGCGCGAATTCCCAAGCCTCCTGCTCGGTCGGCCGGCAAACGATCTGCAGGCGCATGCCGAAGCCGATGTCGTTCTCGCGGCCGTGCCGCGCCGCCATGCCGCGGATCTCCGCCATATTGGCGCGAATGCGCTCGTAGGTGTCGCCCCAGAACAGGTGGACGTCGGAATGCCTGGCCGAGATCTCCCAGGCCTGGCGTGAGCCGCCGCCGAGATAGAAGCGCGGATAGGGCTTCTGCAGCGGACGGGGACGGATCTCGGCGCCCTTGAGCTGGTAGAACTTGCCGTCGAAGTCGATCCGGCCGCGCGCGGTCCACAGCGCCTTCAGGATCGCGACCTCCTCGTCCATGATCTCGTAGCGTTCTTCCTTGCCCCACCTGATGCCTTCCGAGGCGTTCTCGGCCTCGCTTTGGCCGGCGATCAGGTTGATGCAGATGCGCCCGCCGGAGAGCTGGTCGAAGGTCGCGATCATCTTCGCCAGCAGCACCGGATTGACGTAGGACGGCCGCGCCGCCACCAGCATGCGGATCGATTTCGAGCGCGCGACCATCATGGCGCTCGAGATCCACGCCTCCCAGCAGGCGGTCTGCACCGGCACCAGCATGTATTCGAAGCCCGCCGCCTCGGCCGCTTCGACGATGCGGTCGAACAGCGGCAGCGATGGTGCCACCTGGGCGCTCGCCAACCCGTAGGCGGTGGTGTCGCCGGCAGTCGGCAGGAACCAGCCGAATTCCAGTTTGCGCATGCGTCCTCGTTCTTCGGTCACGCCAACCCTAAGAGCATTAGCCACAGATGAACACAGATGCACACAGATGCTGATCCGGTTGTCGACTGGCGAATGCCCTGGGCATTTCGCCTGGTTCCGGGCCAATCAGGCGAACCCCACTCCGAGTGCCGGCGATCTCTGTCCATCTGTGTTCATCCGTGGCGGCTTCATTTCAGAGTTGCCGCAGCGCGGCTGCAGCCGGACTTCTGGCTGGCCGCGGCGCCTCCGAGAGGGCACGATCCGCGCAGCTCGAGGAGGGAAGCGGGAATGTTGCAGCACGGCAAGCGTCCGACAATCGCATCGCGGCACGGCGTGGTGGCCGCCGCCCATCCCCTGGCGGCGGCGGCGGGCGCGCGCGTTCTGGGCAATGGCGGCAACGCCTTCGACGCGGCGGCGGCGACGGCGGCGACGCTGAACGTCGTCGAGCCCTACATGTCGGGGCTGGCCGGGCTCGGTGCGGCGACCTGCTACATCGCCGCCGAGAAGCGCGTGCGCTCGCTCGATTACATGACGCACATTCCCTACAAGTTCCCGCTCGAGCGGCTGAAGCGGCGCGAGGACGTGCTGCGCGGGCCGGTGGCGGTCGGCGCGCCGGGCAACCTCGGCGGCTGGTGCGAGATGGTCTCGGCTTACGGCACGAAGAAGCTGCCCGAGCTGTTCGCGCCGGCGATCTCGATCGCGCGCGATGGCTTCTCGCTGATCGAGTTCAACGTCGAGGAAATCGGCGGCGCCACCGGCGAGCTGCGCGGCCATGGCGCGCTCTATCCCGAATGGTCGCGCACCTATCTCGAAGGCATCTCGGGCGGCCGGCCGCAGATCGGCGCGGTGCTGCGCCAGCCCGATCTCGCCGCAACCTACGAGGCGCTGGCGGCCGAGGGCCCGAACCTGCTCTACGGCGGCGAACTCGGCAGGAAGATGCTGGCGCGTCTCACCGAGCTCGGCGGATGCCTCACCATGGACGATGTCATGGCGACCAAGCCGAGATGGGTCGACCCGGTCTCCGCCGACTATCGCGGCCACACCATTCACGTGCCGCCGCCGCCCTGCGAGGCCTTCCAGTACCTGCTGACGCTGCGCATCCTCGAAGGCTTCGACCTGGCGAAGATGCAGCGCAACGGCACCGACCATATCGACACGGTGCTGCGCGCCATCCGCCTCGCCGCCGGCGTGCGCATCAAGACCGGCGTGCCGTCGCAACAGAAGCTCGCCGAGCTGTTGTCGGACGGCTACGTCGAGGGGCTGCGCGCGCGGGTGCGCGACGGCAAGCCGGTCGCCGGGCCGACCGAGCAATGGACGCCGGGCACCGACGAGGGCCACACGACGTCATTCTCGATCGCCGACCGCGACGGCAACATGGTGTGCGTGACCCAGAGCCTGGGCAGCGTGTTCGGCTCGGGCGTGGTGGTGCCGGGCACCGGCGTCTGCCTGAACAATTTCCTCTATTGGGCCGACGTCAACCCGCAGAGCCCCAACCGCGCCAAGCAGGGCGACTACATGCCGGTCTGCATCGCGCCCTCGATCGTCACCCGGGACGGCACGCCGGTTCTGGCTCTGGGCACACCGGGCAGCTACGGCATCCTGCAGACCCAGCCGCAGGCCATGGTGCAGTACCTCGATTTCGGCCTGCCGCTGCAGCAGGCCATCGAGGCGCCGCGCGCGCGCCTGACCGACGGCCGCGCCGTGCTGCTCGAGTCGCGCGTCGATGCCCAGGTGCGCGACGAGCTGCGCGGCCGCGGCCACGACCTCGTGAGCGGTCCCGACTGGACCATGAAGGTCGGCGGCATGCAGGGCGTCGCCCGCGACGCCAGCGGCACTTTCCTGGGCGGCTGCGACCCGCGTCGCGACAGCTACGTCGTGCCGGCGTAAGTTCATGAATCCTCCCCAAGCTTCGCTTGGGGAGGTGTCGCCGCCTTGCGGCGACGGAGATATCGTGGCGGAGGCGCGCCACACTCCCCCGTTTGCTGCCCGGTCCGGGTTGACCAAACAACCGAAGGTAGGCGCCTGCCAGGTCAACGATTTGGGATCACGTTGGCGTGGCGGGCGAACAGACGCCACATCCCTTCTTCATTCTTCCAGATGTTCGTGAAGCGCCGCCTCGTCGTTTGACCGGCCGCGAGACCAGCACTTGGTGCGTCGCTCAGCGGTTGAACGATCTCGAGGCCCATGATGACGACCAGGGTTCCATCGGCGCGGACATATTCTATCTGCCGCTCGAATATCGAGAAGTTGATGATACCGGTCTGGATGAACGCATCCAGCAGAGCGCGTTTTCCGACGACGACCTGGTTGTTCGGCGCGTTGACAGCGATCTGGTCGGACCACAATCTCTCCAGAGCTGGAACATCACGTTCCAGAGCGGCGATCCGTTCCTGGTCGTCGAGCGCACGCACATGCAGTTCATCCGAGCCGTTGTCTTGTGCCATAGCGGGCCTCCAATGGTGGAATACGAGGAACAGGAGGACTATCGATGCGATTCTCCTATCGCAGCTCTCCGTTCGAGGCCGCTCGTTGCCGGAATAGACCTCCGCGAGGCTGCGCTCCCTTGGTGGCAAGCTAACAGCTCCAGGCACTGGCTGCTCGCTTGTGGGCGACCGACGCTTCGACTGAGACGGACACCATGTTCTCAATGACGACCGACAGTGTGCTGCCGCGGGAACGGACGGAATTCTGGGCCGATCTCGTCAGCCGACACGTCACGCCAATGTGCATCCAGCCGGCCGGCGGAGAGCCAGTTCGCGGCGAGGTCCAGGCGCTCACGATCGGTGACCTTTGTGTCGCACAGGTTTCCGGCCGCGGCGTTCATGCCTCGCATTCACGCCCGCAGATCGCGCGCGCTCGCAGTCACCTGTATGCCGTCTGCGTGCATATCGACGGCGAGGCCCGGATCAGGCGGCGCGGCGAGCTGATCTCGTTGCAACGAGGCGATATCTTCGTCACTGACAGCCGGCATGAATTTTCTCTCGATCTCGAACGGCCGTGGCGGCATCTGCTCATCACGCTGCCGACCCAGTGGATCGACAGCCGTGTGGCGCGGCCGGAACTGCTCTCGGGCACCGTGTTGCGCGGCCATCCGCTGGCCCGCCTCTGGGCAAGTCACCTGGCCAGCGGCTTCGCGCTCTCCGGCGATTTTTCGCCGGCCGCCGCGACGCTGTTCTCGCGCCACTCCATCGACCTGCTGGGGCAGTTGCTCGAGGAAGCTCATTGCGACCATCCCACGCCGTCGGAGGCAATGCGTGCCGCGATCTTCCAGAAAGCCTGTCACCTGATCGCGCTCAAATATGGCGATGCGAGCCTCACTCCGGCTGCGATAGCGCAAGGCCTGAAAGTTTCGACACGCACACTGGCCCGGATTTTCGCCGCCAACGACGAGACGGTCATGCGGCGCATCTTCGACGAACGGGTCCGTCAGGCCTCGAGACTCCTGACTGCGCCGCAGGCGGCTCACCGATCGATAACCGAGATTGCGTTCGCTTGTGGTTTCAGCGACGCCTCGCACTTTGGACGCGCCTTTGCCGCAAGGATGCATATGACGCCATCGCAACTGAGGCGGCGACAGCAATGAGATTCAGCGGATCGCGTCCAGCTGATTCGCCGACATTTCGACGGCGCTCATCTTGTCGATCACAGACCCCATGAGCGCCATCGGAGTGGCGCGCGCCCAGCCAAAGCAGGCCTACCTCGCGTTCGGCAGCACCACCCGGGTCTGCGAGCGGACGTGCGGCGCGAAATGCGCCCAGCCGCGCATGGCCAGGAACTGCGGCGTCTGCGTCGCCGCCGGCGATTCGAGCTCGTAGACCGTCGTGTAGAGCCGCCGCTGGTGGGTCGTGCGCTGGCCGTGGTCGCTCTCGGAGACGTCGCCGGCGGCGAGATAGCGCCGGCCGGACACGACTCCTGGACAGGCGAGCACGTCGGGCACGTGCACCGCGTCGTACCAGCGGTTCCACTCGGCCTCCACCGCAGGATCGACCTCGGCGGTCACGATCATCAGGCAGTTCGGCAGCTCGGCCATGGCAATTCCTTCCGCTGGAGCATTGGCGCCGATGGAATGCCGCCGGGGCGGAATCTTCAAGGGGATTGACCGTCCGGCCGTTTGATCCAGATCAATGACCGCTCTCCGATCCGGCCGAAGCATGTCCCCAGAGAGGGTATGGATATGCTGGATGCCTGCTACTACTCGCTGATCGAGCGGGCGGACGATGGACGGTTCGTCGGCTGGGTGCCGGATCTGCCGGGCGTGACCGCCGCCGGCTACACCGAGGACGAGACGGTGCGCGCGCTGTCGCGCAACACGCGCCAGCACCTCGGCAAGCTGGTTCTTTCAGGCAAGCCCCTGCCGGCGCCGCGCCGGGTCGACGATCTGCCGTGCAGCCGAGGTCGCCGCATCCTGAGACGCCTGCTCCTGGTCGTCGGCTGAGCCGCCAACGCTCGACGGGCCGGTGAGCGCGCCCCATATAGGGGCGATGCAGACAAGGGATCTCGACCGCATTTCCGACTGGCTCGTCCGGCGCGGCCTGGAAGGAACGGCGGAGACGGACCTCCTGCACGAATTCTGCGAGCAGTGCTCCTCGGCCGGCCTGCCCCTCACGCGCGCGCTCGTCGTCATCGACACGCTGCATCCGGTGCACGAGGGCACGGTCTTCCGCTGGCGCAACGACGATGTCGAGGAAGAGGCGGCCACCCGGTATGGCCGCACGACCGAAGGCGAGGCCGCAGCGTCGTGGCAGCGCAGCCCGTTCTATCACCTGCTGCAGACGGGTGGGGAGGAGCTCCGCCGGCGGATCGCCTTCGGCGACCCGATCGATTTCCCCTTCATCCAGGAGATGAAGGACGCCGGCCACACCGACTACGCCGTCTTCGTCTACCGTTTTGCCCGTGGCGCCGCCATCGGCGAGATGGATTGCGTCTACTCGGGCTGGTCGACGCGCCATCCGGACGGTTTCGGCGAGGCCGACATCGTGGCCTTGCGCCGGCTCGTGCCGGCGCTCGGGCTGGCCATGAAGAGCGCGGCGCTGGCGCGCATCGCCGACACGCTGGTCGAGGTCTACCTCGGCCGCGACGCCGGCAGGCGCGTCATCCAGGGCCGCATCCAGCGCGGCGTGGCCGACCGCATCGGCGCCGCCTTGTGGTTCTCCGACCTGCGCAGCTACACCACCATCACCGATTCGGCGCCGCCCGGCGAGATCATCCCGCTGCTCAACGACTACGCCGAAGCGGTGATCACCGCGATCCACGAGGCCGGCGGCGACGTGCTGAAGCTGATCGGCGACGGCACGCTCGCGCTGTTCCGGGCCGACGACGCGGCCGAGGCCACGCGCCGCGCGCTCGCGGCGGAGGAGATCCTGCGCGCGCGCCTGCACGCGCTCAACGAGCGTCGCCGGGGCGAGGAACGGCCGACCACCTCGGTCTACATCGGCCTGCATGTCGGCGAGGTGTTCTACGGCAATATCGGCAGCGACGAGCGGCTCGACTTCACCGTCGTCGGCCCGGCCGTGAACGAGACCAGCCGCATCGCCTCGATGTGCCGCTCGGTCGACCGGCCGATGCTGGTCTCGGCCGATTTCGCCGACGCCTTGCCACCAGAGGAGCGCGCCCGCCTGGTCTCGGTCGGCCGCTTCGCCCTGCGCGGCGTCGGCCGCGCCAAGGAGCTGTTCACGCTCGATCCCGAGCTGCTGTAGCCGGCCGCCCCCACGCGCTTTGACGGCGATGTGATCTGCGAATACCCGGCCGAACCGCTTGCGCCGGATGCTTCGTGCTGCGTACGATGACCGCATAAGCAAGCCGTCCAGCGAGACGGCAGTCTCGGGAGGAAAAGTCAGATGTCGAAGACCAAGCGTCGTAGCGTGCTCAAGCTTGCCGGCGGTGCCGCGGTTGCCTCGATGGGCGGCATGGCAGGAATCCTGGCGACCGGTCGGGCGCCGGCCTATGCCCAGCAGAAGACCGTGCACTGGCTCAAGTGGGTCGACTTCGTACCCGCAACCGACCAGATGTTCCGGCGCGAGATGATGCCGGCGGCCGAGAAGGCGCTGGGTATCAAGATCAACCTCGAGACGGTGAACGGCAACGACCTGCAACCGCGTATCACCGCGTCGATCCAGTCGGGCGCCGGGCCCGACCTGATCATGTCGTTCAACAGCTACACCCACCTCTATTCCAACTCGGTGGTCGACGTCGGCGCGCTCGCCGAGGAGGTCGGCAATCGCGAGGGCGGCCTCTACAAGTACGCCCGCGCCATCTGCTCCGACGGCAAGATGTTCATGGGCATGCCGTGGGCGGTGATCGGTGGCATGATCGCCTACCGCAAATCGTGGTTCGACGAGATCGGTGCCACCAAATTTCCGGAAACCTGGGAGCAGTACCGCGAGGTCGGCAAGAAGCTCAAGGCCAAGGGCCGGCCGATCGGCCAGACGCTCGGCCACACCTTCGGCGACGCGCCCGGCTTCACCTACCCCTTCCTGTGGTCGTGGGGCGGCAAGGAGGTCGAGGCCGACGGCAAGACGGTCGTGCTCAACACCAAGGAGACGGTGGAGTCGGTCAAGTTCATGACCGCCTTCTGGAAAGAGGCGCACGACGAGGGTGGGCTGGCCTGGGACGACACCAACAACAACCGTGCCTTCCTGTCGCAAACCGTCTCGGCGACCCTGAACGGGGCCTCGATCTACATCGAATCCCTGCGCCGGCCCGACCAATACAAGACCGAGAAGGGCGAGTTCCTGAACAAGGACATCCTGCATGCGCCACTGCCCAAGGGGCCGGCCGGCCAGTTCGGCTTCCATCTGCTGCAGTCGAACATGCTGATGAAGTACTCGAAGAACCAGGACGCCGCGAAGGAGTTCCTGAAGTACCTGCACACCGAGGAGAACTATCGCAAGTTCTTCGAATCGCAGAAGGGCTTTGCCACGCCGTGCACGGCGAAGTGGGAATCCGACAAGCTGTGGGACGTCGACCCGGTCATGACGCCCTACAAGGTCGCGGCCAAGCTCGGCCAGGCGATCGGCTTCGCCGGCCCGCCCAACGCCAAGGCGCAGGAAGGCCTCAGCAAGTACATCATCACCGACATGTACGCCAAGGCGGTGCAGGGCATGCCGGCCGAGGAGTCGGTCAAGTGGGCCGAGTCCGAGCTCAAGAAGGTCTACACGGCGTGAGGTCCCGGACGGAGCCTCGGGTCACCCTCTGAAACGGCGAGTCCAGCATGGCAGTAACCGCAGTCTCGGACGCGACAACCCGGCCCGTTCCGCGGCTGCGGCGGCTGGAGGACGAGCGCTGGCTCGCCCTCACCCTGCTGGCACCGACGGCAGTCCTGCTCGGGCTGTTCATCGCCTATCCGTTCGTCGAGGGCGTGTTGCTGTCGCTCACCAACACGCGCGTCGGCGTCGAGGGCGGCTTCGTCGGCCTCAAGAACTTCCACAAGATCTGGGACGACAGCATCTTCCGGACATCGGTCTGGAACACCTTCTGGTACACCGGCGTGACCACGGTGTTCAAGCTGGCGCTCGGGCTGTGGCTGGCGATCCTGCTCAACCGGCATTTCAGGGGCAAGGCGCTGGTGCGCGCCTTCATCCTGCTGCCCTTCATCATCCCGACGGTGCTGTCGACGTTCGCCTGGAAGTGGATGTTCGATCCCACCTTCAGCGTGCTCAACTGGACGCTGTTCCAGCTCGGCATCATCAGCCAGCGCATCAACTGGCTGGGCGACCCCGACCTCGCCATGGCCTCGATCATCATCGTCAACATCTGGCGCGGCGTGCCGTTCTTCGCCATCAGCCTGCTGGCCGGCCTGCAGACGATCAGCCCCGAGCTGCAGGAAGCGGCGGCGATCGACGGGGCACGGCCGTGGCAGCGCTTCTGGCATGTCACCTGGCCGCTCCTGCTGCCGGTCACCATGGTGGTGGTGCTGTTCTCGGTCATCCAGACCTTCGCCGACTTCCAGCTGGTCTACGTCATGACCGGCGGCGGCCCCGCCAACGCCACCCATCTGTTCGCGACCTACGCCTACCAGATCGGCATCGGCACCGGGCTGCTGTCGGAGGGAGCGGCGATCTCGCTCGCCATGTTCCCCTTCCTGTTCCTGATCGTGGTGGTGCAGCTCCTGTACATCCGCCGCGTCGAAACGCGATGAGCCGGGAGAGCCGCTGACATGATCGAGGGTGCGCTGTGGCGGAAGTGGGTGTTCTACAACATCCCGCTGATCCTGTTCGTCTTCGTCCTGCTGTTCCCGTTCTACTGGATGATCATCACCACGTTCCGGCCGGACGGCGAGCTCTACCGGCCGTGGAACGCCGCCAACTACCAGCCGTTCTGGACCAACAACCCGACGCTCGACCACATCCTCTACCTGTTCGAGGAGACGTCGTTCGCCCGGTGGATGCTGAACACCATGTTCATCGCCATCGTCTCGACGATCATCTCGCTGTTCTGCGGCGTGCTCGCGGGCTACGCCCTGGCGCGGCTTAATTTCCCGTTCGCCGGCGGGCTCGGTACCGCCATCTTCGTGACCTACCTGGTGCCGCAGACCCTGCTGTTCATCCCGCTCGCCGAGATCATCCGCAACTTCCGGCTGGGCGACACGCCGTGGGCGCTGATCCTGACCTACCCGACCTTCCTGATCCCGTTCTGCACCTGGCTGATGATGGGTTACTTCAAGGCCATCCCCAAGGAGCTGGAGGAATGCGCCAGGATCGATGGCGCGTCGCGCTGGAAGGCGATGGTCTACATCATCCTGCCGGTCGCCGTGCCGGGCATCCTGTCGGCCGGCATCTTCGCCTTCACCCTGTCGTGGAACGAGTTCATCTACGCCCTGGTGTTCCTGTCCTCGCCCGACCAGAAGACGGTGCCGGTCGGCGTCACCTCCGAGCTGATCCGCGGCGACGTCTTCTTCTGGGGGCCGCTGATGGCCGGCGCGCTGCTGGGCTCGATCCCGGTGGCGATCGTCTATTCCTTCTTCGTCGAGCACTACGTCTCGGGCATCACCGGCTCGGTCAAGGGTTGAGCCGCCAAGAGATACGCGCAGGGTTACCAACATGGCGATGGTCAGCATCCGCAACGTCAACAAGGTTTACGACGGCAACGTGCACGCCGTGAAGAACGTCGACCTCGAGGTCCGCGACAAGGAGTTCATGGTCTTCGTCGGCCCCTCGGGCTGCGGCAAGACCACGACCTTGCGCATGGTCGCCGGGCTGGAAGCGATCACCTCGGGCGACATCCTGATCGGCGACACGGTGGTCAACGAGCTGCCGCCGATGGACCGCGACATCGCCATGGTGTTCCAGAACTACGCGCTCTACCCGCACATGAGCGTGTTCAACAACATGGCCTTCGGGCTCAAGATGCGGAAGTTCGAGAAGAGCGAGATCGACAAGCGGGTCCGCGACGCGGCGGCGATCCTGGGCATCGAGACCCTGCTCGACCGCAAGCCGCGCCAGCTGTCGGGCGGCCAGCGCCAGCGCGTCGCGCTGGGCCGCGCCATCGTCCGCCATCCCCAGGTCTTCCTGTTCGACGAGCCGCTCAGCAACCTCGACGCCAAGCTGCGCGTGCAGATGCGGGTCGAGCTCAAGAAGCTGCACGAGCGGCTCGGCACCACGGCGATCTACGTCACCCACGACCAGATCGAGGCGATGACCCTGGGCGATCGCGTGGTGGTGATGAAGGACGGCGTCGTCCAGCAGGTCGGCGAGCCGCTCGAGCTCTACAACACCCCGGCCAACCGGTTCGTCGCGGGCTTCATCGGCTCGCCGGCGATGAACTTCGCCGAGGTCACCCTGTCGGCGGCCAACGGCACGCTGTGGGCGGTGGCGCCGGGCTTCAGGATCGGCCTGCCGGCGGCGCTCGCCGAGCGCGCCGCCGGCCTTGCCGGCGAGCCGGCGACGCTCGGCATCCGGCCCGAGGACCTGCACATCGCCGGTGCCGGCGACCCGCCCGAGCTGTGCCTAGAGGTCGAGGTCGAGGTGGTCGAGCAGCTCGGCTCGGAGATCGTGCTCGACACGCGGGCCGCCGACACCGCCTTCGTCGCCAGCGTCGAGCCGACCTTGCGGGTGCGCATGCACGACCGCCTCCGCCTGGCGATGAACCCCAACCGCCTCCACCTGTTCGACGCCAAGACCGAAGCGGCGGTCTGAGCGTCGCCCGGAGCGGCTGACAGACAACCCATCCGCGACGGTTTGTTCTCCATCGCCACCAAGCTGCAGGCTTGGCATACTGGCCTGCACGCGATGACCACACCACTTTCACCTTCCGGGCATGAAATCTTTCTGAGCTACAGCCGGCGGGACGCCGATTGGGCTACTACATTCGTCGCGACTCTGCGGGAGCGCGGCTGGCGCGTGTTCGTCGATACCCACAACATCGGGGCGGGTGACGAATGGAGCCCGGAGATCGACGCAGCGATCGACGCCGCAAAGGCCGTGATCGTGCTGTGGTCAGCCCGATCGGTGAAATCGACCTACGTGATTGCCGAGGCGTCACGCGCGGTAGTGCGCGGCACGTTGATCCCGTTGTCGATCGATCAAACGGCTGCGCCGAAGGCTTTCCGCCGCTTCCAAG
>LNFM01009619.1_pt1 | contig 13981 bp, 9 predicted proteins | sample 596031 | NCBI WGS metagenome assembly LNFM01 (sample SAMN04254537, study PRJNA301005) | activated carbon metagenome | isolation source: dual media filters at the Ann Arbor, Michigan drinking water treatment plant | place: USA: Ann Arbor
AATCATGGGAGATATAGCCGCCGGTGTAGCGCTTGGGCTGGCCCTGGTAGGTGACGTTGACGGTGGAGCCGTTGAGATTGGCGGTGATGGCCGCGAAGGACTTGAGCGGCATCTCGTCGATCTCCTTGTAGTCCATCGTGGTCATGCGGGAGTTGAAGTTGCCCGGCGAGAAATTCGCGGGGTCGGCCAGCTGCACGTCCACGAGCCGGTCGGCGTCGGGGAAACTGAACCCGCGCAGGAGCACGCCATTGACGACGGCGAACTGGGTGGCGACGCCGCAGATGCCCAGGGCGAGCACCGACACGGCCATGGCGCAGAAGCCCTTTTCCTTGATGAGAACGCGGAGGCCGATGCGGAGGTCTTGGAGGAAGGTTTCGAGGAACATGGGGGGAGGGGGGATGAGTGAAAGTGAGAGTGAAAGTGGACGGGATCGTTCTCTTCCTCTTAATCTTTATCTTTCGTCAGGGGTTGGGGTTCGGACTTGGAGAGGAGAGAACGAGAAAGATTAAGAGAAAGAGGAAAGATTTTATTCGGCGCGCAGGGCCTCGACGGGGTTGATGCGGGTCGCCCGATGGGCGGGCAGCCACAGGGCGAGAAGGCCGACGGCGGCGATGACCACGGCGACAACGACGTAAATGAGGGGGTTGCCGGTGACCTGGGAGCCAAAGACGGATTTCAGCGGCTGGGTCAGGAAAAAGCCCGCGACCAGACCGAGCGCCAAGCCGATCACGATCTGCCGGGCACCCTGCTGCAGGACCAAGCCAAGCAGTTGCCGCACCGTGGCGCCAAGGGCAAGACGGACGCCGAATTCGCGGGTGCGGCGGCTGATGGCGAGCGAGGTGACGCCGTAGACGCCGACCGCGCCAAGGAACAGCGTGATGGCGGCAAAGATGCCGGCCATCGATCCGATCATGGTGAAGCCGCGGATGGAGCGCCGAAGCTGGCTGGTGAGCGTGCCGATGGAGTCAATCGGCTGGTTGGGATCGATCGACGCGACGGCCTTGCGCATGGCGGGGACGAGCGTGAGCGGGTCGGCCTTGGTGCGAATAAACAGGTCGAGCCAGCCCCAGCCCATCTGGTCCTGCGAAAGGTAGAAGCCGGCCTCGTCCATACCCGGCGGATTGAAGAGTCCGTTCATACGGAGGTTGGGGACCACGCCGATGATGGTGACCCAATGGTCCGAGGTCTGGCTGGTGCGCAAGCGCCGGCCGAGCGGGCTTTCCTTGGGCCAGAATTTGGCGGCAAAGGCCTCGTTGATGACGGCGGCGCGGAGGGCGGGGGACTCCTCGCGTGAGTCGAAGAGCCGGCCCTGAAGCGCGCGAACTTTGACCAGCTCGAAATACTCGCGCGAAATGACCTCAAGCTGGACGGTCGGCCGGAGGTTGTCGTGCGCGTAGGTCATGCCTTCGGGGGCGACCTGGGTGGGCACACCGGAGCCAACGAAATTGCGGCTGGTCACAGCGACGGTTTCAACTCCCGGCTCGGTCCGCAGGCGTTCCATCAACACGCGATAAAAACGCGCGCGGTGCTCCGGGGTGGGATAGTTGGCCTCGTGAAGCTCGATGCGGCCGGTGAGCAGCCGGTCGGGGTCGTGGGCCAGCTTGACCGAGCGGGCTTTAAAGACCGTCCAACCCAAGATGCAGGCACCGACGAGCAGCGCGGCGGAAAAAGCGATCTGGGCGGTGACCAGCCAGCGAGAAAGGTGGCCCAAGCCCATGCCGGCGGCGGCGCGCGAGTCGTCTTTCAAGGCGATGTTCACATCGAGGCGCGACGCTTGCAAGGCGGGCACGAGCCCGGAGAGCAGGCCGGCCAGCAGGGTGGAGATGACGGCCACGCTCAGGACGCGGTGGTCGAGGCGGAACTCGAACCAGCCGGGGACATTCATCTCGTCGACGAAGTAGTGTTGCATCGCGTCCACGCCGTAGACGGCGATGAGCAGGCCGCCACCGGCGCCCAGCGCGGCGAGGACCAGTGATTCGCCGAGCATCTGGCGGATGAGACGACCACGGCTGGCGCCGACGGCGGCGCGCACGGCGAGCTCGCGGGTGCGCTGCGAGGCGCGGCCGAGCAGCATGTTGGCGACGTTGACGCAGGCGAGGGCGAGGATGAATACCGTCATCGCGAGCATGAGGAGGAGGATGGGGCGCGCGCCGCCGCCGCTGTAAGCGTCGTTGATGCTCTGGACGTTCAAACGTTCATAGCCCTGGTTGGTCTCGGGCCAGAGCTTGACGAGGCTGGCGGCGAGGGTGTCGAACTCCGCCTGGGCCAGGGCGCGCGTGACGCCGGGCTTGAGCTTGCCGAAGATCTCGACGCGTTCGACCAGGCGTTCGCGCGGATCGGCGGGTTTGGGGCGGAGGTTGGTCCAGAGCTGCGAGGCGCCGGGAAAACTGAAGCGCGGGGGCATGACACCGATGACCGTGCCCGGTTCGCCGTTGATGGCGATGGCGCGGCCGATGATCTTGGGATCGCCGCTGAATTCCTGCTGCCAGACGCCGTGGGAGAGCACCACGAGCAGGGGCTGGCCCGGCCGGTCTTCGGCGGCGGTGAACCAGCGGCCGTGCATGGGGGCGAAACCACCCAAGGTGTCGAGCAGGTTGGCACTGGCGAGGGCACCAGGGTGAGTGGAGGGGAGCAGGCCTTCGCCGCTGAGGTTGAGGCCGAAGGTGTTCGTCGCGGCCAGCGATTGCAGGGTGGTCTGCCTTTCGCGCAACTGGAGGTAGTCGCGGTAGGGCAGGGATTCCCAGAAGCCCCGGTCGGAATTCTGCGGACTGCGGCGCGAGACATGCATCAGGCGCTCGGCGTCGGGCAGGGGCAGGCCGCGCAGCAGAATGGCGTCAGTGAGGCTGAACTGGGTGGCGACCAGACCGATGCCGAGGGAGAACGAAAACGCGGCAAGGGCCGCAAACATCGGGCGGCTGCGAAGTTGGCGAAAGGCGAAGAGGAGATCGTTCATGGGAGTGAACGTGGGTGCTGTTCAACGCGCAGGACGATGAGCGGATCGACGCGGGTGGGGTGCCGGCAAAAACCGGAAGGCTTAGTGCGCGGCGCCGGCGCCGACCTGCTCCTCGATGACGCGACCGTCGAACACGTGGATGGTGCGCTCGGCGTGGCGCGCGAAACGGGTGTCGTGCGTGACCATGACGATCGTCGAGCCGGCGCGGTGCAACGAGTGGAGGAGCTCCATCACCGCGTCGCCGTTCTTGGAGTCGAGGTTGCCGGTCGGCTCGTCGGCAAGGAGGACGGCCGGGGAACCGGCCAGGGCCCGGGCGACAGCCACGCGCTGTTGCTGACCGCCCGAGAGCTGGGAGGGCAGGTGCTTGGCGCGGTGGCCCATGCCGACCTTTTCGAGGGCCTCGGTGACGCGGGTCTTGCGCTCGGCGGCGGGCATGCCGCGGTAGGTGAGCGGCAGCTCGACATTCTCATAGACCGTGAGGTCACCGATGAGATTGAAAGACTGGAAAATGAAACCGATCTCCCGGTTGCGGATGCGGGCGCGCTCGGGGAGCGTGAGGCCCTGCACGGGGCGGCCGTTGAGGACGTAGGTGCCGTCGGTCGGCGTGTCGAGCAGGCCGAGGATGGAGAGCAGCGTGGATTTGCCGCAACCGGACGGGCCGGCGATGGACACGTATTCACCCTTGCGGATGTCCATGTGGATGCCGGAGAGGGCGTGGGTTTCGACTTCGTCGGTCAGGAAGACCTTGGTCACGGCGTCGAGCTTGATGAGGGAGGTATTATCGGTGGTCATGGCTGGATTTTCGATTTTGGAATCTCGATTTTCGATTGTGGTGTGCTGGGGTGTTGGGATGTAAACACTCTGGTGGGCGGGGAAGTTACAGGATTTTTGGATTCTCGATTTTTGATTCCCGATTGGTCCCGGGAACGGGTTACTCGGCTTTGTCCGCGTCGGTGGCGACGAGCAAAGTCAGGAGGGCGAGAATGATGACTGGGCAGAGCATGGGGGACAGGAAAGGTCGTTGAAATCGAGAATCGAGAATCAAAAATCCAAAATCAATTCAGCCGGATGCGGTCGTTGGAATCCCATTGCGACATGTCGGAAAGGATGACTTTGTCGCCGGGCTGGAGGCCGCTGAGGATTTCGATGGTATTGACGGAGCTGCGGCCGAGCTGCACTTGAGTGCGAACGGCGTCATTGGTGTCGGTGGCGAGCTTGAAGATGCCGACGGTGCTCTTTTCCTGCCCGAAGGCCGGGCGGCCGACATAGATGACGTCGTTCAGGCGCTCCAGTTCGATGGTGCCATCCACCGAGAGGTCGGGGCGGGCACCACGGGGAAGCTCGTTGACGATGGTGACGTCGACCAGAACGGTGCCGTTTTGCACGGCGGGGTCGATGCGGGCCACCCGGCCCTCGACGATGCCATTGCGGGTGTCGATCTGGGCAATCTGGCCGAAGGCGATGTCGCGGGCCTGCGTTTCCGCGATGCGGATCTCGGCCTTGAGCTTGGACGGGTCGGCCACGCGGGCAATGTTGGTGCCCGGCTGGACCTGGGCGCCAACCTCCACCGGGAGCGCGGAGAGGACGCCGGCCATGGAGGCGCGGACCTTCAGCGCGTCGAGTTCCTCTTGCCGAAGCTTGGCGACAGAACGCAGACGCTCAACCTCGGCTTCCTGCACGGCGAGCTGGGGTTTGATGGATTCCTGGGCAAAGGCGTAGCGCTTTTGCTCAATCTTGTTGCTCGTGGCACCGTCGGCGGCCGTGGCCTGGGCGAGCTTGAGGTCCAGCTCGGAGACGAGGCCGTCGCGGAAAAGCTCCTGCTGCACGTCGGCGCGGAGCTTGGTGGTCTCAAAATTGGACTTGGCGCGGGCGGCGGTGGCTTCAGCGGCGAGCAGGCCGCTTTCAAGTTGCACCCGGAGATTGATCAGCTGGGCCTCGGCCGCGCGGAGCTGGGACTCGGCGTTGGCGGCGTTGGAGACGACGTCGGGGTTGCTGAGTTCGAGGATCAGGCTGCCCGGCTCAACGACGGCGCCGGGGCGCAGGATGATCTTGTCCACGCGCCCCTGGGTGCGGGCGGCGATCCAGCGGATTTCCTCGGGCACCAACGTGCCGAGACCGCGGACCTGGCGAACCATCGGACCGCGCTTTACCGTGTCGATCCAAACGAGGTTGCGCTCAACGGTGGGGGCGGCGGGCTTGAGGCGCGACAGCAGGATTGTGATCGCAGCCAACGCGATCACGGCGATGACGCCATAGGTGATCTGCTTTTTGCGTTTTTGCTTGGCGATGTCGGGTCGGGCAATGTCCATGCGGATGTAAGTTGGGGTCCCATTTGCAACGTTCGTGCCAAGTGGGGAGGAGAGCTTTAAGCTGTTGGCTGTAAGCTTTAAGCCAATCCACCAGCGATCACCAATTTTGCGATTCAGAGCGAAGGCGGGATATGGCCGTCCCGATAGTGGGATGTCTGACCACCGGTGAAAATCACGCTCCCACTAGATCGGCAAACGCAACCGAGCGATGCATCCGCCTACGCCAGGCTTCGGCGACACGAGTCCGCCTACGCCAGGCTCCGGCGCGACGTGGCCGGTGGCGTCGTCGCGATTTTGCAACGTCAGGGAGCCGCCGTGATTTTCCGCAATCTGGCGGCAGAGCACGAGGCCGATGCCGGAGCCGGACGGCTTCGTGGTGAAGAAGGGCACGAAAAGGTTTTGGGGATTGGCGATGCCGGGTCCGTCGTCCTCGACGAATATCTCGAGCGCGCCGGACAGTTTTCGCCAGCCGACGCGCACGCAGCAAGTCGGGGCGCCCGGCTGGCCGGTTTCGGGCACGGCCTCGACGGCGTTCTTCACCAGATTGATGATGACTTGCTCGATCTGGGCGGCGTCGAGAAGGGCGGTGACCTCCGGGCCGTCGAGGAGCACCACGTTGGCGCGGGTTTCGAGCGAGATGATGCGGCGCAGGAGCGGGGCCAGCTCGCACGGCTGCTTGCTCGGGGCAGGCAGCTTGGCCAGCCGCGCGTAGGACTGCATGAACTTGTTCAAGCCCTCGGCGCGGGACTCGATGATTTCCAATCCGCCAAGCATGTCCGTCTCCCAGTCGGTGGCGCGGGCGGGGCGCCTGAGCATGGTGGTGAGCGAGCCGGCGATGGACTTGATGGGGGCAAGGGAGTTGTTCAACTCGTGGCCGATGACGCGCACGAGGCGCTGCCAGGCCTTCAGCTCCTCCTCGCGCAGCGGCTGGCTCAGATCGGCGATGACGACCAATTGGTGGGGCAGGCCACCCTCGCGAAATTTTGTGCGCCGCATGCCCCAGCGCCCCGTGCCACCCGCGAAGGTGCGGCTGAGCACGCGGGTGTCATCGCCGGTGAGGCAGTCGGCGAGATCCAGATCGGCTGCCAGGCGACCAAGGATGCGTTCGGCCGGTTGGGCAATGAGCTCCTGCCCGGCCCGATTGACAAGGCGGAGGGTCTCGTTGCCGTCGAAGGCGAAGATGGCGACGTCGATCTCCTCCATGACGGTGCGGAGGAGGGCGGTGGCTTCGAGGGCGCCGATGCGCTGCTCCTGCAGGACACCGCCGAGCAGGTTGATTTCGGCCAGCACATCACCCAGCGGTTCGTCGCGGTTGGCGCCCCGGGCGCGGGTGGAGAAGTCGCCCTCGCGCAGGGCGGTGAGCAGGTTGGCCATGGTTTGCAGCGGCCGGACCACCTGCTCGCGCAGGGCGAGGGCGAAGCCGAGCCAGCACAGGACAATGAAGAGCACGAGCGTCCATTGCTCCTTGGGCTGGTATTCGTTTGCCCAGAGCATCCAGATGGAGCTCACCAGCGCGGGCAGGCCGCCCAGCAGGGCGTAGTAGAACACGCGCTGCTCGTGGGCGGTCCGGCGTTGTTTGGGCGCGGCCATCAGTTCCGGAAGGTTTTAACCATGGATTTCACGGATGAGCACGGATGGTTGGCCACAGAAAACTCAGAAGACACAGAAGAAGAGTTAACCGCAAATCTGCGCTAATGCTCGCTAATTTTAAAACCGAAACCCTTAGTCCGATGTTTTGGGATTAGCGGCAATTAGTGTGGATTAGCGGTTAAAGAGTTTGAGTCTGGTTCCTCATCCGTGCCAATCCGCTTAATCCGTGGTCAAAGTCCGTATCTTTCCAAACGGCGGTAAAACGCGCTGCGGCTGAGGCCGAGTTCCTCGGCGGCTTTGCGGGCGTTGCCTTCGCACCGGGCGAGCGTTTTCTTGATCAAAAAGGCTTCGACCTCCTCCAGACTCATGTCGTCGAGGCGGGGCGCGGACTGGCCGGCGTTCAACCCGAGGTCGGGCGCGCGGACGACCTTGCCCTGCGTCATGAGCACGCCGCGCTCGACGGAGTGGTCGAGTTCGCGGACGTTGCCCGGCCAGGCGTAATTTTTCATGGCTTCCACGGCGGCCTCGTCAAAACCGGTGATCTGCTTGCTGTAGCGGGCGACGTGCGCCTTCAGGAAGTGCTGGGCGAGCAGGGGTATGTCCTCGCGGCGTTCGCGGAGCGGGGGCAGGTGAAGATGGATGGTGTTGAGACGAAAGAGGAGATCCTGGCGGAACTTGCCGGCGGCGACCTCGGCGTTGAGGTCGGAATTGGTGGCGGAGATGAGCCGGACGTTGGTGCGGCTGGTGCGGGAGGAGCCGACGCGCTCGAACTCGCCGGTCTCGAGGGTGCGCAGGATTTTGGCCTGCTGGCTCATCGGAATGTTGCCGATCTCGTCCATGAACAGCGTGCCACCGTCGGCCAGCTCGAAGCGTCCGGCGCGGTCGGTCTTGGCGTCGGTGAATGCGCCGCGGACATGGCCGAAGAGTTCGCTTTCAAACACCCCCTCGGGCAGGCCGCCCATGTTGACGGCGATGAATCCTTTGCCGGCGCGCACCGACACCGCGTGCAGGGCCTGGGCAACGACGCCCTTGCCGGTGCCATTCTCCCCGGTGAGGAGAACGTTGGCGTCGGACGGACCCACCCGGGAAATGATCTCCAAGACCGGGCGCATGGCGGCGGACTGGGCGATGAGGTTAGGGCCACCTTTGCCGCGGAGAATCTGGTTTTCCTGCTCGAGCCGGCGGTAGGCGCGGACGGCACCGGCCAGCTCGATCTGGTTGCGCACAATCGCGAGCAGCCGGGGGTTTTCCCAGGGCTTGGTCAGGAAATCCTTGGCCCCGCGGCGCATGGCCTCGACGGCGATCTCGACGCTGGCCCAAGCGGTCATGACCACGACAGGCAGGGTGGCGTCGGCGGCCTGCAATTTGGCGAGGAGATCCAAGCCTTCCTGGCCGGAGGTGGTGTCCCGCGTGTAGTTGAGATCGATGAGGGCGAGCGAGAAATCGCGGGCCTCGACGGCCTTCAGGACCGCAGCGGGTGACTTGACCGTCTCAATCTGGTAGCCCTCGGCCTTCAGGAGAAGGCGCAGGGCTTCCAGCACATCGGGCTGGTCGTCCGCAACCAGGATGCGGTGGGGCGCGGGATCGTTGGCTGCCATTGGAGGAAGAGACAAGTGACAGGTGACAAGAGGGCAACTGAAACTGTAGCGGCGCTCTATGAGTGTCGGACGGCGGTCGCAGACCGCCGCTACAGGAATAGCCGGTTCAGGCGGCGACGCGCTCGACGCAGGCCGACCCCCGCACCACACGGCGCTTGCCTGGACGCAGGATGGCGGCGGGCAAGCGCAGCGGTTTCACGCGCGGGGAATAATCGGCGAGCGCGATGCAGATGAGGCCAAGCGTAAATATCGCGGCGAGGATGGTGTCCAGCGGGAGGCGGGCGGCGAATTCAGTGTCGATGAGTCCGAAGCCAGCGAGACCGGCAGTGCCGGTGACGAGGGACAGAGTGAGAAATTTGAATCGGTTGTTCATGGTGATCGTTGGATTGTTGCCCATCTCATTGCTGGCGCCGTGCCAACTCCCGCGCGGGCTGGTTAACTACGCGAAGTGCAGTCAGATAAACAATCCGGCCACTAGCTGCGGCGTGTTCAGGTCAATCCTGTTTCAGCCAGTCGCGGGAGCCGTGATTCCCATGAATGGGACGATGGGGGATCACGTAGGTTGTGCGCTCGCGCACAACGTGGTGCGCAAGCGCGCCACCTACCCCAATCCAGGTGCGTGCGCCTCACTCGTAGCGCAGCGCTTCGATGGGATCAAGCTGGGCGGCCTTGCGCGCGGGATAAAACCCGAAGAACACGCCGATGGCGGCGCTGAAGGCCACGGCGCCGAAAATGGAGGCAGTCGAGACGAGCACGGGCCAGTTGTTCAGCTTGGAGACCAGTTGGGAAGCGCCGACCCCCAGCAGCACGCCCAGCGCGCCGCCCAGGACGCTGAGGATGACGGCCTCGATGAGGAATTGCATCAGCACATCGCGTCCGTGAGCGCCGACGGCGAGCCGGATGCCGATCTCGCGGGTGCGCTCCGTGACGGAAACGAGCATGATGTTCATGATGCCGATGCCGCCGACGATCAGGGACACACCGGCGATGGCGCCGAGCAGCACGGTCATGGTTTTGGTCGTGGCAGTGGCGGCCTCGGCGAGTTCCTGCTGGTTGCGCACCGTGAAGTCGGGTTCGCGGCCGCTGCGGCGCTGCTGGAGCAGGTCGGTGATGTCCTGCTGGATGCGGGCCATCAGTTCGGGGGACTGGGCCTGAATGAGGATGGAGTTGAGGTTGGGGCGGCGGGCGATGCGTTTGATGTGACTCGTATAGGGCACGACGACGACGTCGTCCTGGTCGGAGCCGAAAAAATTGAAGCCTTTGGGGGCAAGCACCCCGACCACCTTGAAGGGCAGGTTGCGGATGCGCAGGGATTGCCCGATGGGATCCGAACCGGCAAAGAGCTTGTCGACGACGGTCTGGCCGATGACGCACACCTTGGTGGCTCCGCGCACGTCGAGCTCGGTGAACATCTCCCCGTCCATCATGGGCCAGAGCCGGATGTCGAGGTAGCTGACATCCTCCCCCAGAATCTGCGTGTTCCAGTTGAGGCCGTTGGCCAGGATCTGGCTGCGGTCGCGCATCTCGGGGCTGACCGCGACCACTCCGGGGATCTCGTCCCGGATGGCGCCGGCCTCCTCAACCGTGAGGGAGCTGGCCGTGCCCCAGCCGCCGCGCATGCCGCCGGTGGTGGAAGTGCCCGGAAACACCGTGATGATATTCCGGCCCAGGCTGGCGATGGAGGCCTCGACCTGGGATTTCGCGCCGTTGCCGATGCTGACCATGGCGATGACGGCGGCCACGCCGATGATGATGCCGAGCGCGGTGAGGATGGAGCGCAGGGCGCTGCGCCGCAGCGCGCGCAGGGCGACTTTGATGATGTTGAGGAAACGCATCAGAAGATTTTTGATTCTTGATTCTTGATTTTCGATTGCCGAAAGCTCGGGCATACGGGTCCACTCGTCGCTCCTGCGCTTGGCGAGAATGCGCTTTGAGGAACCTTCCGGGCCTCCCAATCCAAAATCGAGAATCGAGAATCAGAAATCATGTCAGGCGGTGAGCTTGGCCTCGGCCTCGGCGGCGAGGATTTTCTTCATTTCCCCGGCGGAGACGAGCCGGTCCGCGATGGGGGTGTCACTGACCAGGCGGCCGTCGCGCATGATGAGGCTGCGTTTGCAGTAGCGGGCGATGTCGAGCTCGTGCGTGATCATCACGATGGTGATGCCCTGGTCGTTGAGCCGCTGGAAGACGCCCATGATCTCGACGGCGGTCTTGGAGTCGAGGTTGCCCGTGGGCTCGTCGGCGAGGAGCACCTGCGGCTCGTTGATGAGGGCGCGGGCGATGGCCACCCGCTGCTGCTGGCCGCCGGAGAGCTGGTTGGGAAAGTGATCGGCCCGCGGCGTGAGGCCCACGAGGTCGAGGCTGTGCAGCGCCCGTTCGTGGATTTCCCGGGAGGAAAACCGCCGCCGGCCGTAGAGCATGGGCAGCTCGACATTTTCCCGCGCGGTGGTGCGGGCGAGAAGGTTGAAACCCTGGAAGACAAAGCCCAGTTTCTGGTTGCGGAGGTCGGCCAGCTGGTTGCGGTCGAGGCCCGCCACATCGGCGCCGCTCAGGAGATAGCGGCCCCGGGTGGGGCGGTCGAGGCAACCGACCAGGTTCATCAGCGTGGATTTGCCCGAGCCGCTGGCCCCCATGACGGCGACGAACTCACCGGCCCCGATGTCGAGCGTGACGCCGCGCACGGCAAGCACGGGCACTTCGCCGGAATCGTAAGTCTTGTGGATATCCTCCAACTGGACGACGGCGGACATGCGGGGTTCAGAAGCGGCGGGAGCCGCCAAACGGATTGCCGGGCGGCTGACCGGCCGGAGTGGCGTCGGCGGGTAAGCTGACGCCGGTGATGACAAGGTCGCCTTCGGCGAGACCGTCCACGATCTCCGAGACCGAACCGTCGGTGATGCCGATCTTGACGGAAACGGGTTCGGGTGGGGCGGCCTTGTTGCCGCCGGACAGGCGATACACGGTGCGGGCGGTCACGGTGGATTCGCCCGGTGCCGGCGGGGCGGGAATGAGTCCTCGCTCCGCGAGGAGCTTGCGGAATTGCTCACGCTGCTCGGGCGTGGCGTCACGGAAGCTCGTGATGCCGGTCTCGGCCATGACGGCGCGCATTTTTTCGCGCTGCTCGGGGGTGGCATCGCCGCCGAACATGCCGCCACCGCCACGCCGCCCACTACCATCGCCCTGGCTTTCGTCGCGCGGACGGCGTTCGCCGGTGGCGCCGCCAGTTGCCGCTCCGGGCCCGGCAGTGGGCGAGACCGAGGTGGCGGCTGGGCCGGCGGGGGTAGCGCCGGTCTTGGCGCTGGCTTGGTCGGCCAGGCGAACACGCAGGGCGGAATTGGGGAGTCGCAAAGCATTCTCGCGGCTGGCGACGACGATGGAAACATTGGCCGTCATGCCGGGGCGCAATTTCAGGTCCTTGTTATCCACGCTGATGATGGTCTCATAGCTGACGACGTTCTGCGTGGTCCTGGGGGCGTTGCGGACCTGGGTGACCTGGCCGGCAAAAGAGCGGTTGGGGAAGGCATCCACGGTGAAGGTGACACGCTGGCCGGCCTCGACCGAGCCGATGTCGGCCTCGGCGACCGCCGCCGTGATGCGCATGTTGGCAAGATCGTTGGCAATGGTGAACAGGGTGGGGGCATTCAGGCTGGCCGCGACGGTCTTGCCCTCCTCGGTCAGTTTTGAGATCACCATGCCGTCGATGGGGGAACGGATGGTGCAGCGGGCGAGATCGACCTTGGCGTTCTCCACGGCGGCCTCACGGGTGAGCAGGGTGGCATTGGACTGGGCGAGCAGCGCCTCGGCCTGATCGAGCTCCTGTTGGGTGACGAGGGCTTTGGCTGACAGCTCGCGGGTGCGCTCCGTGTTGAGTTGCTGGAGGCGGTTGCTGGCTTTGGCCGACGCGAGATCCGCCTCCGTCTGCCGGAGTTTTTGATTATAGGTGGCAGGGTCGATCTCGGCGATGATCTGGTCCTTTTTCACGAGGGTGTTGAAATCGGCATGGAGCTTGACGATGAGGCCCGATATCTGGCTGCCGACATCCACCGAAAGCACGGCGTCCAACTGGCCGGTGGCCGTCACCACCTGCCGGACACTGCCCCGGGCGACGGCCGCCGTATTGTAGGCCACAGGCTGCTCGGCGTTGCGGGCGTATTGAAAATAATAATAGCCACCGCCGCCGGCCAGAATTGTGGCAGTGGCGAAGTAGGTGATGAGGCGAGATGATGCCATGGCAGGTGCGGTTAGGGGAAGAAAGTCAGCGAGGCATGGTGAAGGCAATCAGTCAAACCGTAGCGGAGGGTAGCCGACTCCGCAGAGACGCTGTCCGTTGCATGGGGTTACAGGAGGATAAATCAGGTTGCCAGCTTTGGGGCAGGCCGGTTCGCTCCCCAAGCCGGACCCCCTATACTCCCCATGATGAAATTCTCCCGTCTGCTGCTTGTTTTTCTCAGTTTAGCCGCCGTTTTAATTGCCCAGGAAGAGCCCAAGGACAAGGGCAGCGACAAGAAAGCACCGCCCGCATCCGCCGCCGACAAGGATAAGGAGAAAGACCCGGTTCTCTCCGTCACCGAGCACGAGGTTACGGTCGGGGGCAAAGTCATCAAATATCAGGCCACGGCCGGCTACCTCGTCCTCAAATCCGAGAAGGGCGAACCGCGCGCCAACATTTTTTTTGTCGCCTATACGAAGCTGGGGGAAAGCGATCCCGCCAAACGTCCCCTGACATTCTCCTTCAATGGCGGGCCCGGTTCCTCCTCCGTCTGGCTCCACCTCGGTGCCCTCGGTCCGAAACGGGTGGTCATGACCGACAAGGGCGAATCACTGCCGCCACCCTACAAGTGGGTGGACAACGAGTATTCGTGGCTCGATCAGACTGACCTCGTGTTCATCGACCCGGTCTCCACCGGCTACAGCCGGGCGGCGAAGGACGTCGACGCGAAGCAGTTCCACGGCTTCACCGGCGACATTGAATCAGTCGGTGAGTTCATCCGCCTCTGGACGACGCGCAACCAGCGCTGGGCCTCGCCCAAGTTCCTCGTCGGCGAGAGCTACGGCACGACGCGCGCCGCCGGGCTCTCGGATTACCTGCAGCAGAAGTCCAACCTCTACCTGAACGGCATCATGCTCGTGTCCTCGATCATGAACTTCCAGACGGCGCGCTTCGCGCCCGGCAACGACCTGCCTTACCAGCTGTTCCTGCCGACCTACACCGCGTCGGCCTGGTATCACGGCAAGCTCAAGGGCGACCTCGCCAAGGACCTGCCCAAGACCCTCGCGCGCGCGGAGCAGTTTGTGCTGAAGGACTACGCGCTCGCCCTCCTGCAGGGCGACGCGCTGCCGGCCGCCGAGCGCAGCCGCATCGCGAAGGAACTGGTGGCCCTCACCGGCCTGACCGAGGAATACGTGCTCAAGCAGAATCTCCGCATCAACATCTTCGGGTTCGTGACCGAGCTCATGAAGGGCGAGAACCGCAACATCGGCCGGCTCGACAGCCGCATCGTCGGCATCGCCGACAATGACGGCGGCGGGGG
>LNFM01009620.1_pt1 | contig 13980 bp, 13 predicted proteins | sample 596031 | NCBI WGS metagenome assembly LNFM01 (sample SAMN04254537, study PRJNA301005) | activated carbon metagenome | isolation source: dual media filters at the Ann Arbor, Michigan drinking water treatment plant | place: USA: Ann Arbor
GATCTATCTTATTGAGGAAACTTATCGCGCAATAAAAAAATGCCGGACGAGCCGGCATTTCATTTTTTCATTTTAAAATAAAATCAATACAAATAACCCAAAGCCGTTTTGTCATTGGCATTAAATGGCCGATCGGTGGTGCTGCTTAGGCAAGCCAACATCCAACTGACTGCATCGGGGCCTGTTGGAGTGCCAGGAATATGCACAGCTCCAACTCCGGAAGTTTCCTGACCTTCGTTGCCACCCGATCCGCAACTGTAGGCGCGATTCATGTAATCCGTATGACGGAAACCTATGCAATGCCCGATTTCATGTGCAATCACGGTGGTGACAAATCCTAAGCTGTAATTGTTATAAGCCCTTGCATAGTTAATCGAACCATAGGGATCTCCACCGGCAGGAAAACCAGCCGATGCGATATACTGCCGTGTATTCACCACGCGGATGTTAATATTACCGCCACCGGATGAGCCGCCACGAACAAAAGTAATACCCAGATTTTCTGCATTGTAACGGGCAATTGCTGCATTGATGCCATCAGATAACCGAGTGGTGATGTTACTACCACTGGTCGTAATAACAATAGTACGAGGCGTACCTGTTACCAAATTGAAGGTATGGTATTGTTCCACTTCAGCAATCCGTAATCTCTTAGAATCTGCTGTGCCGGTTAAGTCTTGATCGCGCAAAATAATGTCACCTTCTACCAGGTAACCATCATCCACCCGTTGCACATTATCACTATTAAAACCGAGATTTCTGATTTGTGCCAGTGTCACATCTGAAATCTCATCCATTGCCATCGGAACTTCTTCCGTTTGACATGAAAAAAGGGCTCCCAATGTGAGGATAGCCCCAAAAGAAAATATTCTTAGTCTGATCATAAAATTGGTTTGGTTTAGGTTAATGATTATGAAATCTATCAAATCATTAATTGACTAACAACTGTAAGTATGATTTTCTTTAAAATCGTTACAAAACCGAGTGATCTGCTTCCGCGTGTGTCGTACCAGGTTAGCCCAATCAAATACAGCTGAGCGATTCTCAACCTTATTGCGGTGTGTAATCCGGCTCCTTTTCTGTCTTGCCGTAAAAATTTATATAAAGAGGAAGCCAACTGGCGGGCACTCCTGTCCGCCTTATTCAAATCACTTTAGGTCCTAAGAATACAGCAGTACAACACTAGTCATGGGGCTCATAATGTGAGTCAAAGTGTCTTGAAACTCTTGAATAACAAACAATTTAATGACAATATTTCTTAAATAGATGATATCTATCATGTGGATTCGAATTTGTTGTTAGAAAATGCATTAACATTCACAGATATGAACTTTGACAAATTCACGATAAAATCTCAGGAAGCATTACAAAAGTCAGCTGAAATTGCTACAGCCAATCAGCAACAGGCTATCGAGCCCGGTCATCTTTTGAAAGCTATCCTTGCAACCGATGAGAATGTCTCTAATTACCTGTTTAAAAAACTAAACGTCAACGGTACCATTCTCGAAACCAAACTGGAAGAAATAGTAAATTCCTATCCAAAAGTTTCTGGACAGCAAGCGTATCTATCCAACACAACAAACACGCTGCTACAAAATGCCGAGAAAGAACTACGCGAGTTTAAAGATGAGTATGTAGCGATAGAACATTTGTTGTTAGCGCTGCTGATCACCAAAGATAAAGTTGCTTCTATCATGAAGGATGCTGGGTTTGAAAAGCCGGCTCTGATAAAAGCAATTAAAGAATTGCGTGGTGGTGCAAAAGTGACAGACCAAAATGCTGAGGCAAAATATAAATCCCTGGAGCGTTATTCAAAAAATCTGAATGACCTTGCCAAAAAAGGTAAGATCGATCCGGTTATTGGTCGCGATGAAGAAATAAGGCGTGTACTTCAAATACTTTCGCGCAGAACAAAAAACAATCCCATCCTTTTAGGTGAACCAGGTGTTGGTAAGACAGCTATCGTTGAGGGCATGGCCCAGCGGATTGTTGATGGTGACGTACCTGAAAATCTTAAATCGAAAATTCTTGTTTCGCTGGATATGGGCTTGCTCGTAGCTGGCGCAAAATACAAAGGCGAATTTGAAGAACGACTCAAGGCAGTTATTAAAGAAGTTACAGATTCCAATGGTGAGATTATTCTCTTCATTGACGAAATCCATACACTGATTGGTGCGGGTGGTGGCGAAGGCGCCATGGATGCAGCTAATTTATTGAAGCCTGCACTGGCCCGCGGTGAACTTCATGCAATTGGTGCCACCACACTAAAAGAGTATCAAAAATATATTGAGAAAGATAAAGCGCTCGAACGCAGGTTTCAGGCTGTAATGGTCGATGAGCCTTCCGTTGAAGACTCTGTTTCCATCTTACGCGGAATCAAAGACAAATATGAATTGCACCATGGCGTAAGAATAAAAGATGATGCTGTGATAGCCGCAGTTGAATTGTCCAGCCGGTATATCTCGGATCGGTTTCTTCCAGACAAGGCTATAGACTTAATGGATGAAGCAGCCTCAAAACTTCGGCTGGAAATGGATTCGTTGCCGGAAGAGCTCGATGAACTAAACCGCAAAATCATGCAGTTGGAAATTGAGCGCGAAGCTATTCGCAGAGAAAAAAACAAAGACAAAGAAATTGTTCTCACTAAAGATATTGCCGAACTATCTGGCGAGCGTAACACATTGAAAGCTCAATGGGAGAATGAAAAAGCAATCGTGCAAAACTTGCGGCAGGAAAAAGAAAATATAGACAAACTTAAGTATGAAGCCGAGCAGGCTGAAAAAGCCGGAGACTATGGCAAGGTTGCTGAAATCAGATACGGAAAAATTACCGAGGCTGAGAAACGGTTAAGTGATTTTCAAAAGACCATGAAAGAAATGCAGGGTGGACACTCCTTGCTAAAAGAGGAAGTGGACAGCGAAGATATTGCCGAAGTGGTAGCCAAGTGGACGGGTATACCTGTTTCTAAAATGCTACAAAGCGAACGCGAAAAACTATTAACGCTGGAAGCTGAGTTGAGCAAACGAGTTGCCGGCCAGGAAGAAGCTATCCGTGCATTAAGCGATGCCGTTCGTAGAAGTCGTGCGGGTTTACAAGATCCCAAGCGGCCCATTGGATCCTTCATTTTTATGGGAACGACCGGTGTAGGTAAAACGGAGTTGTCAAAAGCACTGGCCGATTATCTATTTAATGATGACAACGCCATGGTGCGCATTGACATGAGTGAATATCAGGAAAGACATAGTGTAAGTCGCCTGATCGGTGCGCCTCCAGGTTATGTAGGTTACGATGAAGGTGGGCAGCTAACCGAGGCCGTAAGGCGCAAACCATATTCTGTAATTCTACTGGACGAAATTGAAAAGGCTCATCCGGATGTCTTCAATATTCTATTGCAGGTGTTGGATGATGGCCGACTAACCGACAACAAAGGCCGGTTGGCCAATTTTAAAAACACGATCATCATTATGACTACGAACATTGGTTCGCACATTATTCAGGAAAATTTTGAAAAAATAAATGATGAAAATTATTTCGAGGTTCTGGAAAACACGAAAGATGAAGTGTTGACCTTGCTTCGGAAATCTGTACGGCCGGAATTTATAAACAGGATTGACGAGATCATTATGTTCAGACCATTGAGTCGGGCAGATATTAGAAAAGTTGTAGAAATACAATTTAAGTTGATCCAAAAACGTTTACAGGAGGCCGGAGTAAAACTTGATATTTCTGAAGAAGCCCTCGAAAGACTGGCTAAACTAGGGTACGATCCACAGTTTGGGGCCAGACCGCTAAAACGGGTTATTCAGAAAGAAATATTAAATGAGCTTTCTAAACAAATATTGTCTGGAAAAGTGAACAAGGACTCAGTAATATTTGTTGAATTGAAAGAAGGGGTTGAATTTGAGTTTATCAACCTCGATGAGGTAAAAGTTGTTAAGTAACAATAAGATAGTGAGGTCCCGGGTCACCGGGAAGTGTAGTGGGGTTTGGTTTTTGGGGTTAGGGCGGGCTGAGGGGCCCGCCCTTCTTTTTATCCAAGTTCCTGAATTCGGAATTGTTTTTTTAAGGCCTCTTTGCCTTTTCCATCCATCATCATTACCAAATGATCACCGGCCTCAATGGTCAAAGAACCGTCAGGGTTTTTGATAAATTTTTTCTCTCCAGCAATCCTCTTCACAATACCAATCAAGATCACATTGCAGGTCTTCTTAAGATCAAAAAATGCCTTATCATAGAAGGTGCCAACAAAAGAGTTTGTTTCATTTATTCTCATTTGTTTGATGTCATACTCAGTTTCATCATGTGCATAGGCAAGTATTTCTTCGCTAAACACAGCAACATCAGGCTCAAAAATATAGCTAGCCATAAGTTTGGCAGAGATTTCATTTTTGCAAATCGTATAGGTAACACCTGCATTCTGAAATGTGCCCTTCAAATTTCCATTGTCGAGGGTAACAACATACTTAAGGTTAGAGAAATTCTTTTTCAGATTAATAACGTACACCAGCTTTTCCGTATCGTCTGTGAGATTCACAAACACGATGGAAGCATCCCTGATGTTAGCTTTGTCCAACATGTCGAAGTTGCTATAATCTGCATACAGTGTATACACTTTGTCCGTATCATAAAACTCACGGATTGCATCAATGGAGGTACGTTCGCGTGTGATTACGGCAACCTGCTTTCCAGCGGCCACCAGATGACTGATAACAGACCTTCCGAAATCGTTCCAACCGATAATTACTACATGGTCTTTAAAGTCTGTGCCATTGAAACCGAGTTCTCGTTGTTCTTTTAATGTGCTCATAAAATTTGCGATCTGTCCTATAATAAAACCATAAACGCCCAAACTAGATAACATCACGACAAAGCCAATGGCCCGACCCCAATAGGTTACCGGATAAACGTCTCCATATCCTACCGTTGTTATGGTGGCCACCACATACCAAAGGCCGTCTTGCCAACTAATCATTTTTGAACCGGGCACCTGCGATTCAATGTCATGGAGTAGAGAAACGATTACTCCATAAAAGGCAAAGAGACCAATAAGGGAAATGATGAGCTTTCTGTAGTCGGGCTTCTTCACAACGTATAAACGATGCTTAAGTAAGGTAAAAAAATCAAAAAGTAAAAATAATGGATTTAGTGGTCAGTCCGTACACCCCTTTAGAACGGAAGTTGCCATAGTCACATCCACCAACCCTAGCTGATGACTCCAGGTATTATAAATGTATGTGGTGATTTCGGCTACTTCCAGATCCGTGAGGGAAGGAATGCCCGCCATAGGTTGGTTATACAATACGCTATTAACCAGAATTTCACCTTGCCTGCCATTTTTTATCAAACAAATCACTTCATTGAAATTCTCATTCATAAAATCAGATTTGTTAAGAGGTGGATAAACCCGCCCCAGGCCGGACCCATCGCTTTGATGGCAGTTGGCGCAGTGTTGCTTGTAAAGCACCTCGCCCTCAACATAATATTGTTGAAATTTAACCGACTTGTCCTTCTGGTTTCCGGGTGTACAACCTACCCAGAAGCAACACACTAAAAATAGCAGTTTAACCGAAGACATCTCAGTAGTCACTCTCTCTGCGTAGTTTCTTTATGTCAACGATTAGCCGATTAACATCCTCCTCTTTCGTGCCATCATATTTACCGCGAATGCGTTGCTTCTTATCGATGAGTAGAAATGCACCACTATGTATAAAGCCATCAGGCTCCGACTTATCCTCCATGGCAGTGGCAAAGTAACTTGTCTGGGCTATTTTATAGATAGAATCTTGAACACCTGTAACAAAATGCCAGCGCTTGCTTTCTACACCCAACCTTTCGGCAAAATCATGCAGTAAGGCAACTGTATCATAAGCCGGGTCGATCGTATGCGATAAAATTTTTACGTCCGGCATTTCAGCGGTAGCCTCATATACCCGCAGCATCTGCGTCTTCATGATTGGGCAAATTGTGCGGCAGGTTGTAAAGAAAAAATCAGCAACATAGATGGTATTCTGGAAAGTTGCATTCGTAATCACTGCACTGTCCTGGTTAACAAATGTAAAGGGTGCAATGGTGTGATAGACTGTATCGGTGCCGACCACCTCACGTTGTCCAAATATCGGTAAGGTTGTTTCTTTGGTGTCACATGCATATAAAACAAGAAACACCAGCACCCAGCAACCTGTTGCCAGCCTACCTGGTTCAAGCCTCCAATGCAATCTCATCGCCTTCCTTAACTTCACCATAATCAATAGCTACTAAATTTTGTCCAAAAAATATTTTACTTCCCGTTTTACGATACGTTGCCAAAGTCGCCAAAGGTTCTAAGCCCTTCAGTCCCGTTTGCTGGTTCACATTAGGGAGCACACAACGACCGCACGGTTTAACGCCTTCAAACCGATTCTTCCCAATACTAAACTTCTTCCAACTATCCTCTTCATAAGGCATACCACCCGTAAATACAAAGTTAGGCCGAAACCGATTCATCGGAATAGGTTCCTTTAATCTTTTGTTCAAATCATCCAGAGAAGCCTGACCTATAATTAAAAAAGGATACCCATCTGCCAAACTTACGTGTTCATTCTGTATGGCATAATCCGGATCAACAGGCCGTGCATTACTCTCCGGAAAGAAAACAAGTTTGCACTTTCGCTTTAGCTGACTCGAAAACCATTCGCTATAGCTTTTACTAACCTCAATCGCTTCCACTTCATCATCCCAGATTTTTACCCGCCCTGAATCGCCAAAATTTTCGCCTTTCAAATCCAAGATTACTGATTGACCAGAAATTCTATTCAGAATTGTCAATTGTACATTATCCATTGTCAATTTAAACTGCGACATCTCCGGATGCTCTCGTTGCGTCAGAAACCTACCCGCTTCATCGACCAGCATCCACCTACGGTCATAGGCCAGTCCTTTTTGTTTAACAATTGCCTGTTGCAACCGGATCCCTGCCAACGACTTGATGGGGTAAATCCAAATCTCGCTTAGCGTAAGTATCGACATGAACCTTTTTGCTATAATTTTTGCTAACTTAATACTCAATTTTGACAATGAATAACACTTCCGCTCTTTGGTACTTTGAAAGTGTGAATCTATACCAGATTCTTTGCCCCCACAAGGTAAAGACCATGGCCGACAAGCACACCTATAATCATTACAAAAAAGATCAATACATCTACTTTCCGGATGAGGCGGCCACACATATTTATATGATCGCTTCGGGTCGCGTGCGCATTGGTCACTATCAGGAAGACGGGAAAGTGATTGTATCAGCCATTCTTTCGACCGGTGAGATTTTTGGTGAACTGGCGATGGCGGGTGAGGATAAACGCAAAGATTTTGCGCAAGCCATGGAAGCCACTACTATTTGTCCTTTAAGTATTGGTGAAGTGGCCGCGCTAATGAAAGAAAATAAGGAGCTGAGTTTCAAAATTTTGAAACTTATTGGGTTGCGCTTGATGAAACTTGAACGCAAACTTGAATTGCTAGTTTTTAAGGATGCCCGCACCCGGGTTATTGAATTTTTAAAAGACGCAGCCGCCTGGAAGGGAAAGAAAGTGGGTTATGAAACTATGATCCCTACCCGACTTACTCATAAAGATATTGCAGCGCTTACAGGAACCTCGCGCCAAACAGTTACAACCATTCTTAACGAATTAAAAGACAAAAACCTGATCAACTTTGATCGAAAGAAAATCCTTATCCGCGATTTAGAGTCGTTGAAGTAAGTCGCTGAGTTCAGATTTTATTCAGAATTGAGAGCGTGGTTGCAACATGAATCTTGCTCTTCCTGAGTTTAAACGGCATCGATTTGGACTGATCGTCTTATTGATGTGGCTAATTATTGGGATTTCTTTTCTCACCCGTTTTGCACTTCATTTAAAATCAATTTCACAGGCAGACCTCACGTTGATACAGCTGGCAGGAGCTTTCGCGATCGGGTTGTTCTTTGATGCCATACAGGCCACATTTTTTTCGATGCCTTTTGTGATCTATTTATTGGTTATACCACAACATATTTATGAAAAGAATTGGCATCGCGTTGTCCTTTATAGCTTGTTCTTTATTCAAATCTTTCTATTACTCTTTAACGCAGTTGCCGAATGGTTTTTTTGGGATGAATTCAATTCCCGATTTAATTTTATCGCTGTCGATTATCTCGTTTATACCACCGAAGTGATTGGTAACATCCGGCAATCATATCCCATTGAATGGATAATGTTCGCCTTACTGATTATCACTTACCTTTTCACCTACTTAATTAAAAGCCGAATCGATCAAAGCACGGAGCGCCCGATGCGCTTTAAAAAAAGATTAGTTTGGGGCGGCTTAATTTTATTGTTACCGATGTTAAGTTTTGTTTTAGTTACTAACAATTATCACAATTTTAGTACAAACTCAATTGCCAATGAGTTAGCCGGCAATGGTCTTTATGAATTGTTTGCTGCCTACCGAAACAATGAGCTTAACTACGATCAATTTTATCCACATCTGTCGGAAAAAGATGCACACTTTAATCTTGAAAGAATTCTTTTGCCAAACGTTCCTCATTCAGAAACTCTAAATATTGAGCGAATCGTTACACATGCAGGTGCGGAAAAGAAATTGAATGTTGTATTAATTAGTATTGAAAGCTTTAGTGCGGAATACCTTTCATTATTTGGAAATACTCAAGGTCTCACCCCTTTTCTAGATTCACTCGCGCAGCATAGTCTGGCATTTACAAACCTCTATGCAACGGGTACACGCACAGTACGTGGTCTGGAGGCACTTTCGCTGGCTATCCCCCCTACTCCTGGTCAATCTATTGTTCGCAGACCGCATAACGAAAATCTCTTTTCACTAGCCACTGTATTTAATAAGAAAGGCTATGAAAGCAAGTTCATTTATGGTGGCTACAGCTACTTTGATAATATGGGATATTTTTTTGGACACAATAATTACCAGGTAATTGACCGAAGTTCGTTAGCCGAAGAAGAAATTGATTATGAAAACATCTGGGGAGTTGCTGACGAAAATTTGTTTACACTGGCCCTCCGAGAAATCGATGAAACCACACATCAAAATCAGTTATCGTTTTCGCACATCATGACTACCATAAACCATCGCCCCTTTACTTATCCGGATGGCAGAATTAATATTCCCTCCCACACTAATCGCCAAGGAGCTGTAAAATATACTGACTATGCAATTGGTAAGTTTATTAAAGAAGCTAGTAAGAAGAGCTGGTATACCAATACAATATTTATTATCACTGCAGACCATTGTGCCTCCAGCGCAGGTAAAACAGATTTGCCTATAAAAAAATATCAGATACCCATGTTCATTTTTTCGCCTGCGCACGTAACACCAGCAGTTCAAGACAGACTAATGAGTCAAATCGATATTGCCCCTACTTTATTGGGTATTCTTAATTTTTCTTATAAAACAAAATTTTTTGGTTATGATATAGAAACGGTTCCTCCAGGAAAAGAACGTGCTTTTATTAGCACCTATCAATTGCTTGGTTATATAAAAAAGGATAGTTTGGTTATCCTGGCTCCTAAAAAAGAGCCCATGGTTTATCTTACGAAACAGGCTGGGGAATCGGTTATGGCTGTTAAAAATCAGAAGCATAAACTTGCTATTGTTACGGAAGCCATCACATGGTATCAAGAGGCCAGTTATGCCTTTAAAAATCAACTAATGAACGATTAGAATTTAAAAATTCACTATTTTTCTATTGATCATGAAAATATTAATTGTTGAAGATGAGCGGGAACTGGCCAAAAGTATGGTCCAGTACCTACGTCAGGAGAGTTACGTTTGTGAGATGGCCCATACTGCCCAGGAAGCTATTGAAAAAGTTTCACTCCATGACTATGACTGCATTTTGCTCGACATTACCTTACCCGATGGAAATGGTCTTAATATTCTAGAGAAACTAAAACGAGAAGAAAAAGCAGAAGGAGTTATTATCGTATCCGCCAAAAACTCCCTGGACGATAAAATCAAAGGGCTAAATCTTGGGGCCGATGATTACCTGGCAAAACCTTTTCACTTGTCGGAAATGGGAGCTCGCATTTCAGCTGTAATCAGGAGAAAGCAATTTGGCGGAAGCAAGTCTCTGGCATTTCAAGAACTAACGATAGATCTTCTTGGAAAAGTGACCACGGTAAACAATCATTTGGTTGACCTTACAAGGAAAGAATACGACCTATTATTATTTCTCGTGTCGAATAAAAATCGTGTTGTTTCAAAAAATGCGATAGCGGAGCACCTTTCAGGCGATGCGGCCGAAGTTTTTGATAACTTTGATTTTATCTACGCCCATATGAAAAATCTTAAAAAGAAACTTACAGAAGCTGGTAGCCACGACTATATAAAAACGATCTATGGATTAGGCTACAAATTTGAGGCATGAGGCTACTCAAACGGACCGTAAAAAATTATATACTTTATTCCGCGCTCCTGCTCCTGGTGTGCACCCCTCTATACTACCTTACAATACAACAACTGTTTATCAACGAAATGGAAGAAGAACTCTTTCATCATAAAACCAATTTCATTGAGACAGTTGCACGATTGGAGACAGAAGAAGAAATTAAATTGTATCGACTCATCAACGAAGAATTTATACTTACAGAATCCAACCAAGGGCCTATTACCGATTCACTTTACACCTATAGTCAATATGATAGTCTGGAAAACAAGTTAATCCCATTTCGGGCCCTTCGCACTGGTGTTACTATCCAAAATAAGCCATATCAATTAGTCATTCGTGAATCCATTGTAGGTAATACCCAATTGGTAGCTGCCATTGTTTCTGTTCAAGCTGGATTGCTAATTCTTCTTCTCATAGGCTTTGTTCTTATTAATAGAAAATTATCAAAGGATATTTGGGGGCCTTTCTACATTATTCTTGAAAAATTAAAGCACTATCAAATCGATAAAGATTTATCGATCGAACTTCCTAAGTCCTCAACGATAGAATTCAGGGATCTAAGCGAAGCACTTGTTCAACTGGTGAATAAAAGTAGAGATGCATACCTGAATCAAAAAGAATTTACTGAAAACGCTTCCCATGAATTACAAACTCCCATCGCAATTTTCCGGTCCAAGTTGGAGTTATTGATGCAAGGGAGAGATATCACGCACGATCAGGCCGATTTAATAAGCAGTCTATTAAACACCACTGACCGGATTGCGCGCCTAAATAAAAATCTGCTTTTACTCTCGAAGATTGAGAATCGTCAATTTATATCAACACAAGAAGTTTCAGTAAAGGCTCTCCTCATGCAAACTCTTGAATCATATGCTGATTTAGCCAACGACAAAGAATTAAATATAAATCTTGAGACAAATTCAGAATTACTAGTTAAGAGCAACCCCATTTTACTCGATATTCTCTTAAGTAATTTGATATCCAACGCTATACGGCACACACCCGAAAAAAATCAAATAACAGTTCATATTGACAAAAGAACACTGCAAATCAGTAATCCCGGAAATCCTCTAAAAAGTCCCGAGAAAATATTTCAACGGTTTAATCGGGAATCCAGAAATTCGCAGGGGAGTGGCCTGGGCCTTGCTATACTTAAAATGATATGTGAAATCGAAGGATTTGATGTTAGTTATAGCTATGTCCACAATCAACATCAATTCTCAATTTCATTTCCCCAATAAAATCCTATTCTGCCCAGTCTTAATTCAGAATGTCTTCAGAATCATTTTCCTACTTGCTTAAAGGAAGTAATTGGACTTTGTCCATGGCAAAATGAATGTTTTACTGCTAAACAGATAGGCTAAACCAACTCGCTGCCGGGAATAAATCCCAGATGCTATGTTGAACCATAAAACTATTTGTTCTTTTTCCTCACGCTTAGGTAGGAGTTCGGTGTTCAAACCTGTTTTATATATATGAAAAAGATTAGCCTTGTTGTTATTATACTCGCTTTGGTGGCTAGCGTTGTGATTTACAAGATGTATAATAAACCTCATCGTGATCCCAAAAAAGAAGATTCGATTCCGGTAAGCGCCATTGACCTATTCCGCAGCTTTGAAGAAGATGAAGCTACAGCCAACACACTCTATCTGGACAAAGTTCTAGAAATAACAGGAAATGTTAGTGAGATAACTGCTAATCAAAACCTGATCCCTATCATAGTTTTAGAAACTGAAAATATGGTATTTGGAATTCGTTGCACTATGGATAATGCTGAATCAAAAGTTCAGGCAGGTGAAACTGTAACAATAAAAGGCATCTGTACTGGATACCTTTCAGATGTAATCATTACAAATGCCACCCTTGTAAAAAACAATTAATGAGTATGAACAACTTCATCAAAAATGTCTTTGGGTTAAAACGTTTGGGTTTCCTGGCTTTAGTTGTTATTCTATTTATACTGGTAGATTCTTGTATTCACGAGCCCTTTATTGATCCCTTTGCTTTAAACGAAGGTCAGCCCAATACACCAGGTTGTGTAAGTGGCGGCACAGTTTGCTTTGAAAGCAGCGTACTTCCCATATTTATTTCTTCGTGTGCGAGAAGTGGTTGTCATGATGCCGGAACGAGGGAAGAAGGATTTGTATTAGATAACTATGCCAATATTGTGAGAAAAGGAATTAGGCCAGGAAATGCCGGTGAAAGTGAACTTTACAAAATACTTTTTAAATCAGGTGAAGATCAGATGCCTCCGGATGCACCCTTATCCCAGGCGCAAAAAGATTCCATTGCAGCCTGGATTAATCAAGGTGCGAAAAACACTGTAAACTGCAACTGTGCATGCGAGCCAACTAAATTTACTTATGCTGCAATTATTCAACCCATTATGACAAACCAATGTGTTGGCTGCCATAAGCCTGGCTCACTGGGCGGTAATATTGATCTTTCAAACCATGCATTAGTAAAAGCGCAGGCTAACAATGGAAAGTTATTCGGAAGTATCTCACATGCTATTGGCTATGTGCCCATGCCACAAGGTTCAAAACTTTCAGATTGTCAAATTACTCAAATTAAAAATTGGATCGATGCTGGCAGTTCTAATAACTAAAGCTATGCGAATGAATTATGCTAAATTCCTCTTAGTGCTGCTTATCGTACTGGGCACAAGTTGTTATTACGATAATGAAGAAACACTCTATCCCGGTTCATCGAATTGTACCGTTCCGGCAATTTCCACATTTAGTGGTACGGTGTTACCGTTATTAAACAATCGTTGTAATAATTGTCATGCAGGATCATCTCCATCGGGAGGAATAGCTTTGGATACTCATGCTAATGTGATGAAATATGTAAATGCTGGCAGCTTGATGGGTAGCATAAACTTTGCTTCAGGATATTCAGCCATGCCCAAAAATTCAGGTAAAATGTCGGCTTGTGATATTCAAAAAATCCAGTCCTGGATTGATGCCGGAGCACTGAACAATTAATTTCCAACAATAACCTTCTAAAACAATGAAACAATTCATTCTGATCATTCTACTAAGTGCATCGGCTGTCACAACCTTTTCACAAACTGTCTATATGACACGCAGTGGCCAGGTATCATTTTTTTCAAAGACACCCATGGAAAATATTGATGGCACTAACAATGAGGTTACCAGTCTGATCGATGCCAGCAAGGGCGAAATTGTATTTGCCATCCTCGTGAAGAGCTTTCGCTTTGAAAAAGCCTTAATGGAAGAACACTTTAACGAGAATTACCTCGAGTCAACAAAATTTCCTAAAGCCACTTTTCAGGGTAAAATAACAAATTCATCATCCATCAACTTCACCAAAGATGGCTCCTATCCCGCCACGGTAGAGGGAGATTTAACAATGCATGGAATAAAGCAAAAACAAATAGCCACTGGAACCATCACCGTAGCCAATGGTAAAGTTTCAGCAGTTTCCACTTTTACAATTAAACTGGCAGATTATAAAATTGAAATTCCCTCTCTTGTTGCTGACAAAGTTTCCGAGACTATAGAAATCCGTGTCAATTGTAAATACGAACC
>LNFM01009621.1_pt1 | contig 13977 bp, 17 predicted proteins | sample 596031 | NCBI WGS metagenome assembly LNFM01 (sample SAMN04254537, study PRJNA301005) | activated carbon metagenome | isolation source: dual media filters at the Ann Arbor, Michigan drinking water treatment plant | place: USA: Ann Arbor
CTGCGGCGCGGCGGCGGGCCGCATCGCATCCGCGCCGACGCCCGGCTCCAATCAGGAATACCGAGTCTGTCCAAGGCGATGCGGCGGAACGCGAAGACGGCGATCGAGGTTGCTCGGATTCTGATTCAGGCGGCTCGCATCTTGAATCACGCGAAACAGCCGCCAAAGGCTTCAGCGCCGGCCCGTCATGCCGCCGCGATATCCGTGCGGCCGAAATCCTCGCCCTTGAACAGCAGCGCGGCGTTCAGATGCTTCGCGGTCGCGTAGGAAAAGCAGTCGCCGAGATTGAGGATGCCAGGACGACCGCCGCCCATGCCGTAGCGCTCGGCGGCGGCGACAGCCAGCGTGGTGATCGTCATGTCGGGAGCGAGTGCAGAGATCGCAGCGGAGGCCATGAATTTTTGCACGATTACCAAGGCGCGCGGTCGCTCGACCTGATCTATGCGCGCGATGGCGACCGCAGCCTCCCAGACCGTGACGGTCGAGGTGAAACGAGGCACCGGGCCAGTCGCATCGAGCCGCGCCAGCAAGGCATCCCCATCTTCTTCAACGAGGATCGATACAATCGCCGAGGCATCGACAACAATTACAGCCGTTCCGACTCACCGTTGATCTCGTCGAAGAAGGCACGGTCCGCTTTCAGGCCGGTTCGGCCGGCTCGGCGCAGTTCCTCCCTCAGGGGCGCGATCTTCTCCCACAGTGTCGGCTCCGCCCCCTCGCGCTCGGCCTTTTCGCGCAGCGCCTCGTGGACGATCTCGGTCAGACCCTTGCCATGCTTCCTCGCAAGCCGGCGGGCGAGCGCCACGACCTCGTCGTTCTTGATGCTGATGCCCATCTCCAACGCCTTTCTAGACTATCTGGCGACCATTCTATAACACCGCGACGAAGCAAAGTCAGGGCGATCAATTGGCGATGAGCGCCATAGCCCTGCCACAATATTCAACCTACAAATCCAACCAATTTGATTTTCTGGTTGGATTTCATGGCATGATCACGGTCGGCGCTTTCGAGGCCAAGACCCATCTCTCCTCGCTGTTGGAGCGCGTCGCCGCAGGCGAGCAGGTGGTCATCACCAAGCACGGCAAGCCGCTCGCGCGGCTCATCAGTGCGAGCGATGTCGATGACAGCCGCCATGGCGATGCCTTCGAGCGCCTGCGGGAGCTTCGCAAGGGCGTGACGCTCGGCGACCTGGACTGGCAGACGCTGCGCGACGTGGGCCGGCGCTGATGCTGGTGATCGACGCCTCGATCGCGCTCGCCTGGTGCTTCGAGGACGAGGCCTCTGCGGAGACCGACACGATCGCGAAACGGGTTCAGCACGAAGGCGCGGTCGTGCCCGGCCTGTTCCAGCTTGAGATCGGCAACATCCTGCTGCAGGCGGAACGCAAAGGTCGGCTCAGACCATCGGATGTGGCCATCAGGCTGGCGCTGCTCGGCGAGTTGCCGATCGCGACCGATCCCGAGACGGCCGGACGCGCCTGGCGTGACGTCATTGCGCTGGCCCGGAGCCATGCCCTGACCACCTATGATGCGGCCTATCTCGAACTTGCGCTGCGCAAGGGCGCAGGTCTTGCCACGCGCGACAAGGCGCTGGCCGCCGCCGCCAAAGCGCTCGGCGTCGCGGTTTCGCCCTGACCCTCAGCCCGCCCTTGCCGTCCGCATCGTCACAAGCTCCTCCGCCGCGCTGGGATGCAGCGCGATGGTGGCGTCGAAATCGGCCTTGGTCGCGCCCATGGTGACGGCGATGGCGACCGCCTGGATGATCTCGCCCGCATCGTGGCCGAGGATGTGGACGCCGAGCACCTTGTCGGTCTTCGCGTCGACCACGAGCTTCATGTAGATGCGCTCCTGTCGGCCGGAGATCGTCGCCTTCATCGGGCGAAAGCCGGATTCGAAGATGCGCAGCTCGTGACCGGCAGCAAGCGCCTGCTGCTCGCTGAGGCCCACCGTGCCGATCTCCGGTGTGGTGAAGACGGCGGACGCCACGAGGCCATGCTCCATGCGCCAGGGCTTGCCGCCGAAGGTGGTGTCGGCGAAGGCATGGCCCTCGCGGATGGCGACCGGCGTCAGGTTGATGCGGTTGGTGACGTCGCCGACCGCATGGATCGAGGGCACGCTGGAGGCTGAATCCCGGTCGACGATCACCTGCCCGATGGGACCGAGCGTCACGCCGGCCTGTTCGAGCCCCAGACCTGCAGTGTGCGGCCTGCGTCCGGTCGCGACGAGGATGACCTCCGCGTCGATCGGCGCGCCCGAGGCGCAATGGGCCCGCTTCACGCCGCCGCCGAGATCCTCGATGCGGTCGACGGTGCAGCCGAGCCGCAAGCTGATGCCGGCATGGGAGAGCGCGTCGCGCAGGCGGGTGCGGATGTCCTCGTCGAAGCCGCGCAGGACGTTGTCGCCGCGATGCAGCAGCGTCACCGCGACGCCGAGCCGCGCGAAGACGCTGGCGAATTCGAGCGCGATATAGCCGCCGCCGATAACGAGCATGCGGCTGGGCAGGCTCGGCAGATGAAACACCTCGTTGGAGGAGATGCCGAGTTCGCCGCCGGGGATCGGCGGGTCGAAGGCGGGCCAGCCTCCCGTGGCGACGAGAATATGCCTGGCCCGGATCAGGTCGCCGCTTTTTTGCAGGCGCACCTCATGGGGTCCCTCGACCACGGCGCGCTCCTCGCGGATCGCGACGCCCGCGCCCTCCAGCCCCTTGCGGTAGAGGCCCGACAGACGCGTCACCTCGTTGGCGACGGCGTCGCGCAGGGTCGGCCAGTCGAATGTCGGCCTGCCGAGCGTCCAGCCGAAGCCGGCCGCGTCCTCGAAATCCTCCGTGAAGCGGCTGGCATAGACGAAGAGCTTCTTGGGTACGCAGCCCCGGATGACGCAGGTGCCGCCTATGCGGTCCTCCTCCGCGATCATGACGCGCGCGCCATGGCCGGCGGCGATCCGGGCGGCCCGCGTGCCGCCGGAGCCGGCGCCGATGACGAAAAGATCGACGTCGAATTCGCTCATCACCGGTCTCTCTTCGCTTGATCATGGTGGCCGAGCCCGGTCCAGAGCAAGGCAGCGCCTGCGGCCAGCGCCGCGACCCACCAGCCCTGCCAGGCGCCATGCGCCACCGAGGCGACGCCAAACGCCATCGCAAACAACGCCAGACGCGGCGCGAGATCGCGGGCCGGGAGGTTGCGCAGCCGCCGGAGCAGCATGAGGCCGGCGAAGGCGAGGCAGGCCGCGCCGGCGATCCCGGTCTCGACCCAGGCCTGCATCGGCGCGCTGTGGGGATGGCCGACCGCGAGCATCTCCCGATGCAGGGGCGCGACATGCCGGGCGACGGGGTGGCTGTCCAGCGCCGCCGATGCGCCGAAGCCCGAGCCGATCAGCGGCCTGGCACGGATCGCCTCGCCAAAGCTCAGCCAGATCGCGACGCGCTCGCGCGTGTGGGATTGCGCCAGCGTCTTGTGCAAAGCAGGCGGCAGGGCGGCGTTGGCGAGCGGGCCCAGAACGGGAGCGAGCGCCATCGTCGCGACAAAGCAAAGTGCGACCGCCGCCAGCGTCAGCCGGGGCGCAAGCAGCGCCAGCGTCCAGACCAGCAGCATGAGGCCGAAGCCGAGCACGGCCGCGCCGCTGTCGGCGACGATGGCAAGCGCGCCGACGCTCGCGACCAGAACGATGGCCAGCGCCCTGTCGGCCCGCCGCGTCACGCCATGGTGAAGCAGAGCCGGCAGGGCGGCCGCCATCAGCACAACGCAGGTCAGGACCGGGCGGTTGAAGATGAAGCCGTAGGGCCGGCCGATGCCGAGCTGGGCGCGCTGGGACAGGCCGCTCGCCAGCTCGACCATGATGAGCGCGCAGGCGAGGGTGATCGAGATGGCGAGCGCGCGAGACAGGCGGATGTCTGGCCTCAATCCGCCACTCAGGGCGATGACGAGGCCGCAGGCCAGAGGCAAGGCGAATTCGCCCCACATCGCCAGCCCCTGTGCCGGGCGATGGCTCCAGCCGAGCGAGAGGAGCGACCAGATCAGGAAGGCGACGATCGCGAAGCCGACCGGGCTCGCGAGCGCGCCGCGCAGCCTGTCGAAAAGCTCGCGATGTCCGCCACGCTGCCAGAGCGCCACGAGAAATGCGATGGCGGACAGCCCGAGCAGGAGCGGAGCGGAGCGGTTTGCGAGCCACATCGCCAGCGGCAGCGCGACCAACAGGCCTGCACCAACCCTGTCGAGCGCGCGGGCGCGACGCGCGGCGGGCGCCTCGGCATGCGGCTCATACCCGGGATGAAGCGTGGCTGGTGGCGGGGTCATGGCGGACCGCTTACGCGATCACGAACCGGCCGGCAAAGCAAAAGCCGCGTGATCGCGAGCGGCCTGCCCGGAGCGCCATGTCTCTTCCCGCAACGTGGCCGCCATGCGAAAGACCTTGACTTGAGATTATGCAATCTGGAGCAATTGACGGGAGCTGCGTCAACGCGCCACTGCCGACGGGAACCAGCGGAAAATCCGCGATGGGAGGAACCACTATGCTAACATCCATTCTGAAGCGCACCGCCGTGACGGCGGTCGCCCTGGCCGGCCTGACCACGGCTGCCTTCGCCCAGCTCGAACTCAAGATCATGGCTCCGGCCGCGCCCGGCGGCGGCTGGGACGGCACCGCCCGCTCGATGCAGCAGGCGCTGACGGCGTCGGGCGTCGCCAAGAGTGTGCAGGTTTCCAACGTGCCCGGAGCCGGCGGCACGATCGGCCTCGCCCAGCTCGCCACATCGAACAAGGGCGACGGCTCGACGCTGATGGTGAACGGCTTCGTCATGGTCGGCGCCATCCTGCTCAACAAGTCGCCGGTAACGCTGGCGCAGACGACGCCGATCGCCCGGCTGACCGCCGAGGCTCTGGTCGTGGTCGTGCCGGCGAATTCGCCGGTGAAGGACGCCAAGGATCTGGCCGATCGGGTCAAGGCCGATCCGGCCAAGGTCACCTGGGCCGGCGGCTCGGCCGGCGGCGCGGACCACATCCTGGCGGCGCTCTTCGCCGGCACGGTCGGCGCCGACGCCAGCAAGATCAACTACATCCCGTTCTCCGGCGGCGGCGAGGCGCTGGCGGCGATGCTCGGCGGCCGCGTCACCGCCGGCGTCTCCGGCTATGGCGAGTTCGAAGGCCAGATCAAGGCCGGCAAGCTGCGCGTCATCGGCGTCACGTCGTCCGCGCGCCTCGCCAACGCACCCGACGCCCCGACCTTCAAGGAGCAGGGCGTCAATCTCGAGGTGCTGAACTGGCGTTCCGTGGTCGCCCCTCCCGGTATCACCGCCGAGCAGCGCAAGACGCTGGGCGACGCGATCGAGAAGATGGCGAAGTCGAAGGAATGGGCCGAAATCCTAAAGGCCCGCGGCTGGGACGACGCGTATCTCGGCAGCGCCGACTTCGAGACCTTCCTGAAGGGCGAAGAGGTCCGGGTGGAGAAGGTGATGCGCGAAGTCGGGCTGGTGAAGTGAGCCCGCAGACGTAGGCGACCTTACGGGGCCGGGCGACCGGCCCCTCCTTCATCGGGGCCTCGGGTCCCGCCGCAGCAGCCGGAAGGCCACCATGACGCCAGATAATCCCGCACGCGGGTTCGACATTCCCGCTCTGGTCGTCGCCGGCCTGCTCTTCGCCGCCGCCGGCATCGTGCTCTACGACATCAGCCGCCAGACCATCGTCTCGACCTACGGCGTCGGACCGACGGCGATGCCTTATGTCGTCGCCTGCGGACTAGGCCTGCTCGGGCTCGCCCATCTGGCCGTCGCCTTTCGCGGCGGTCTGCCGAAGCCGGAAGCGGCGGATGGCGGCGCTGTCGCATGGATCATTGGCGGCCTCGTCGCCTTCGTCGCGGTGATCGGCCTCGGCGGCGGCTTCGTGATCGCGACGGCGCTGGTCTTCGCCAGCGTGGCACGCGGCTTCGGGCGTCGGGCGCTGGCGGTAGATCTCGCCATCGGGGCCGGGCTCGGCCTCGTGATCTTCCTCGTCTTCGCCAAGCTCCTCACGCTGCTGCTCCCGGCGGGGCCGCTCGAACGCCTTCTGGTTTGAGGACGCAGCCCGATGGATACCCTGCTCGCGCTCGCCAACGGCTTCTCGGTCGCGCTCGAACCGACCAAGCTGCTCTTCTGCCTCGTCGGCGTCTTCCTCGGCACGGCGGTCGGCGTGCTGCCGGGCATCGGCCCGGCGCTGACGGTGGCGCTGTTGCTGCCGGTGACGTTCAAGATGGATCCGGCCGGGTCGCTGATCATGTTCGCCGGCATCTATTACGGCGGCATGTATGGCGGCTCGACCACCGCGATCCTGCTCAACGCGCCGGGCGAGAGCGCTTCGCTCGCGACCGCGCTCGAAGGCTCGAAGATGGCCAAGGCCGGACGCGGCGGCCCGGCGCTGGCGACGGCCGCGATAGGCTCCTTCGTCGCGGGGCTTATCGCGACGATCGGGCTTGCCTTCCTCGCGCCCTGGCTGGTCGAGATCGCGATCCAGTTCGGGCCGTGGGACTATTTCGCGCTGATGATTCTGGCGTTCGTGACCGTCTCGGCGACATTCGGCGATTCGCCGCTACGCGGGCTGACCAGCTTGTTCCTTGGGATCATGCTCGGGCTCGTCGGCATCGACAAGCTGACCGGCCAGGCGCGAATGTCCTTCGGCGTGCCCGAACTGCTCAACGGCATCGAGGTGACGACGCTTGCGGTCGGCCTGTTCGCGGTCGGCGAGGCGCTGTTCGTGGCGTCGAAGCGCCTGCGCGAACCCGAGGAGATCATCCCGATCAAGGGCTCGCTGTGGATGACGAAGCAGGACTGGAAACGCTCCTGGGCGCCCTGGCTGCGCGGCACGGCCTTCGGTTTCCCGATCGGCGCGCTGCCGGCGGGCGGCGCGGAGGTGCCGACCTTCCTGAGCTATTCCACCGAGAAGAAACTCTGCAAATTCCCGGAAGAGTTCGGCAAGGGCGCGATCGAGGGAGTGGCGGGGCCCGAGGCCGCCAACAACGCCTCGGCGGCAGGCACGCTGGTGCCGCTCCTGACGCTCGGCCTGCCGACCTCGGCGACGGCCGCGATCATGCTGGCCGGCTTCCAGCAATACGGGCTCAACCCCGGCCCGCTGCTCTTCGCCGAGAAGCCCGACCTGGTCTGGGGCCTGATCGCTTCCCTCTTCATCGCCAACGTCATGCTGGTCATCCTGAACCTGCCGCTGATAGGGCTCTGGGTCAGGCTGCTCGGCGTGCCGCAGCCCTGGCTCTATGCCGGCATCATCGTCTTCGCGACGATGGGGACGCTCGCCGTCAATCCCTCTCCCGTTGAGCTCGGCTTCCTGTTCGGCTTCGGCTATCTCGGCTATCTGATGCGACGCTACGACTATCCCGTCGCGCCGATGGTGGTCGGCCTCATCCTGGGGCCGATGGCGGAGGCGCAACTGCGGCGCGCGCTGCAGATCAGCCTCGGCGACCCGATGATCCTGCTGGAGAATCCCGGCTCGGCGACGCTGCTGGGCATTTCGTTCATCGCGCTGGTGGCCCCCTTCGTGATGAAAGGGATGAACCGGTTCAAGGCGGCGGAGGATTGACGCCGATGCCTGGCGCGGGCGCCGGCTCGGCGTTCCAGAGCATCCGCGCGATCGACTACACGGTCATCTTCGCGCGTGACATGGAGGCGATGCGCCGCTTCTACGAAGATGTGCTTGGCCTCCGGCTGCACCGGGAGCTTTCGGCAGACTGGATCGAGTACCGGATCGGCCCCAATACGCTGACGCTGGCCAGACCACGCCGAACTCCGACGGAGGCGCTGTTGCCGGCAGGCAGCGCGGCGCTTCAGCTCGCCTTCAGGGTCAGCCTCGAGCAGGTCGATCAATGCGCCGAGGAGTTGCGGCAGGCCGGCATCGCCCTGCTCTCGCCACCAACCGACCAGCCGTTCGGCCACCGCACGCTGTTTTTCCGCGACCCGGACGGCAACGTGCTGGAGATGTTCGCCGAGATCGAGCCCCGGCCCGATCGCGAAAAGTCGCCGACACCGAGCGCCGCCGCCTCCCTTTAGGGCGGCGCGACGATAGGGCGGTCAGAGATTATGGCCGCGCTTGCGCATTTCCTCGGCGAAGCGGTCGAACAGGAAATTGCTGGTCTGCAGGCTCCAGGGCGTGAGCAGCTTGAACACCTCCTCGAGCGCCGTGTTGCGCAGCGACTGATAGCGCTGGCCGACCGGAGAACGGAAGAACACCGCGATCTCCTTCAGATCGGCTTCGGTGAAGCGGCGGGCAAAGACCTCGGTCGAGCCCAGCGTGATGTCCTCGCGGCGCTTGTCGGCCTCGGGCTTCAGCAAGGCGACGACCTCGTCGAGGTCCTTCAGCATCTCGGGACGCGTCGTCGTGACGAGCTGGCGCGTGTTGTCGCGAAACTCGGTGAAGATCTGCTCGAAGGTCGCGGTGATGCCGGTCAGTTCCAGCACCTCGCGCGCCGCCTGGATGTGCGACGCCGACAGCGGCGACGCCACAGGCGCCGCCGTCTGCGCGACGGCGGGCCGGGAGACCGTCATCGAGACCGTCATGGCGGGAAGGACGAGCGCGAACGCCGCGGCGGCGAGATGGTGACGGAACATGGCCATGGAAACCTTCATGGTGGGGCGGCCGGGCGACCGCGCGATGCGGCCCCCTTAGCGCGCTTTTCCTGCCGTGGGAATCACTCGATTGCTCCGAGCAACCGCAGACCGCCCTCGCCGGCCAGAATCGCGCCGGATGCGATGCCGAGGAAAAGGCCGTGCTCGACCATGCCGGGCACGGCGTTCAGTGCGGTCGCGAGCCGTTCCGGCGCGCCGATCGCGTGCAGATGCGCGTCGAGGATGTGGTTGGCGTTGTCGGTGACGAGCGCGGAGCCGTCCGGGCGACGCCGCAACACCAGTTCGCCGGACTCTCCGGCCGATTCGATGGCCGTGGCCACCGCGCGCCGCGTCGCCTCCAGCCCGAACGGCACGACCTCGATCGGCAGCGGATAGCGCCCCAGCCGCTCGACCAGCTTGGTCTCGTCGGCGATGACGATCATGCGGCGGGAGGCGCTGGCGACGATCTTCTCGCGCAGATGAGCCGCGCCGCCGCCCTTGATCAGCCGCAGTTCGGGGTCGATCTCGTCGGCCCCGTCCACGGTAAGGTCGAGTTCCGGCGTCTCGTCGAGGCTCGACATGGCGATGCCGAGCGCCTGCGCCTGCGCCTGCGTCGCCTGCGAGGTCGCGACGCAAAGAACATCGAGCCCGCCGGCGACGCGCGCGCCCAGCAGATCGACGAAATGCTTCGCCGTCGAGCCCGTGCCGAGGCCCAGCCGCATTCCGGGGCGCACCAGTTCGAGCGCGCGGGCGGCGGCGAGCTTCTTCAGATCGTCTGGGTTCATCAGCATCCTTGCTTCAGGCTCGGTCGGGAGCCCCGTCATTTCGCCTGCGGCGTGCAGACGACCTTGTCGTCGAAGACGTAGCAGATGCTCATCTCGCCGGTGCGGACATTGACGCGGAAGATGCCGCCCTCGCGCTCATGGCGCGACGGCACGAGCAGATAGTCGCTCGGCGCCTGCGGGCCTGCGCCCTCGCCCGCCGGGAAGCAGATGGTGATGCCGACGCCGCCATCCTTGAGCTGGAACTGGCAGGCTCCGACCTCGCCGGTGGCGCGGTCGACCCTGTAGATGCGGTTGAGGTCGTTCTGCGGCGCGGGCGCGAACTCGAAGGGCGCGGCGAGCGCTCCGCCGGCCGACATCAGCCACGCCGCCATCAGTGCAAAGCCTCTGACGAGACCGCCCAGCCGCTCCAGACCTATCGACACCACGGCGCAACCCTCCACGACGGCCAGACCGCCGAATCGCGGGCAGCCTATCATCCCGGCGGCGACGGTTCGATGCGCGATCTCCCGCTCGCCAACCTCCGACTTGCCAGCCCCAGACTCGCCAACTCCCGACTTGCCAACCCCCGACTTGCCAACCCCGACGCGACGCCCTTTATGCGCCGGAAGCCAACCGCCGGAGCCATTCATGACCCTCGCCCCCATCGTCGTGTTCGATCTCGACGGCACATTGGCCGAGACCGCGCCCGACATCATGCGCGTGCTCAATGTCATCCTGGTCAGGGAGCAGCTTCCGACCCTGCCGCTGGAGCGGGCGCGCGAACTGGTCGGGGCCGGGGCGCGCGCGCTGATCGAGCGCGGGTTTCGCGTTTCCGGCAAGCCGCTCGATCCTGAGACGCTGGAGCGGCTCTTCGAGGATTTTCTGCTGATCTATGCCGAGGATGTCGCCTCCGACAGCTTCATCCATGACGGCGTGCTGGAGGCGATGGCGACGCTCGCAGCGGAAGGCTACAAGCTGGCGGTCTGCACCAACAAGCCGATCCTGCATACGCGCCTGATCCTCGACCATTTCGGCATCACGGATCGCTTCGCTGCCGTGGCGGGGCGCGACAGCTTCCCCTTCCACAAGCCCGATCCGCGCCATCTCACGCTGACGATCGAGGCGGCGGGCGGCGATCCGGCACGCGCCGTGATGGTCGGCGATTCGCGCACCGACATCGACACAGCGCGGGCCGCCGGCATCCCCTCGATCTGCGTTCCCTTCGGCTACACCGACGTGCCGATCGAGAGCCTGAATCCCGACCGGGTGATCCAGCATTTCGACGAGTTGGCGGGAGCGGTGCGCGAGGTTCTGGCGATTGCGGCGGCGCATTCTTGACGTCGCCGGGCGCGGCGACTAGGAGAAGCACCGGTGCGGGCGACTAGCTCAGCGGTAGAGCACTCCCTTCACACGGGAGTGGTCACAGGTTCGATCCCTGTGTCGCCCACCATCCCTTCCATCGAAATCCGACCTCTGACGCTGCGCCCGGCCTTGAGACGTGCGGCGCGCGCTTTTGTCGTGGTCGCATATGCGCTCGCCAGCCTATGGTGAGACCGCATTTACCGACAGCGAGCCTGACGCCATGACCATCGAACGAACCGGCCTGACCGCGCGCTGGTGCGACGCAGCCGCCTTCAACGGCATCGTCTTCCTCGCCGGCCATGTCGCCGAGACGACGCTGGGCAAGTCGCTCGCCGAGCAGACGGCGGAGGTGCTGGCGCTGCTGGATGACACGCTGGCGCAGGCCGGCAGCGGCAGGGAGCGCCTGCTCAGCGTCCAGATCTTTCTGACCGACATCACGAAGATTTCCGAGATGAACGCGGTCTGGGACGGCTGGGTCGCGCCCGGCCATGCGCCAGCCCGCGCGACGGTGCAGGCGGCGCTGGCCCAGCTCGGCTACGCGATCGAGATCACCGCCGTTGCTGCGAAGCGGACCGCCTGACGGGTCCGGCCGGCATGGCCTCGCCGATCGTCCTCGTCGTCACGCTCTGGCTGGCGCTGCTCGAGCCGGCTGCGCCAGCGACGGCGCAGGAGCCGCCCTCCTCGGGCATCGACGCGGCCCTGTGCCGGCTGATCGATGCGGCGGCCACCGGACACGGCGTACCGCCCGGCTTCCTGACCCGGTTAATCTTCCAGGAATCGAGCTTTCGATCCGGCGTCACCAGTCCCGCCGGCGCGCAAGGCGTAGCGCAGTTCATGCCCGGCACGGCGCGCGAGCGCGGGCTGGCCGACCCGTTCGACCCCGAGCAGGCGATCCCCAAGGCGGCGCAGTTGCTGGCCGATCTGAAGACACGCTTCGGCAATTGGGGGCTGGCGGCGGCGGCCTATAATGGCGGGCCCGCGCGGGTCGCGAGCTGGTTTTCCGGGCGCGGCGGACTGCCCTTCGAGACGGAGACCTATGTGCTGGCGATCACGGGCGCAGCCGCCGAGGATTGGGCTGACGATGCGCGCAGCGGCGCTGCGACGCGGTCCGCCGGCCCGGATGCAAGTGCCGAATGCGCGGTCACGGTGGCGGCGATCCGCAGCGGCCGCGCGCCACTGCCAGCCGTCGCCGAGGCAGCCTTCGCGCCCTGGGGCGTCCAGCTCGCCGGCAATTTCGTCAAGGCGCGCGCGCTCTCGGCCTTCCAGCGCAGCGCCGGCCGCTACCGCGCCATCCTCGGCGAGGCGCGGCCGATGGTGATCGGCACGCGGCTGCGCAGCCGGGGCACGCGCGCCTTCTACCGCGTCAGGCTGCCGGCGCAGACGCGCGCCGAGGCAACGGCGCTGTGCGGGCGAATCCGGGAGCGCGGCGGCGCCTGCGCCGTCCTCAAAAGCTGACCTTTAGGCAATCATGTTGCAGACGCGCAACGGGAGGCTGCAAAGCCTGTCGCCTCGCACCGATGTGATGGGCGCGCACTAGCGGAGATTGTGGGACTCTGACAGAAAATTGAGAAGACGTTGACCTTTTGAGGTCAATTTCATGATCCGCGATCCCCCGCCGTCCGCCCGAGGTCCTGATGAACCGCTTCTTCCGTATGGCCACGCTCGCCGGCCTTGGCCTGCTTGGCGTCGCCACTTCCGCCCATGCCGAAATCGACCCGCTGACCCGCCAGCCGCTGTTCCAGGCGGTCGACCCCGCCAAGGCGCAGGCAACCGCCATCCCGCGCGAGATCGTCTCCTATGACGGCAAGCACCGGCCCGGCACGATCGTGATCAACACGAGCGAGCGCCGCCTCTATCTCGTCATGCCCGATGGCAAGGCGATGCGCTACGGCGTCGGCGTCGGCCGCCCCGGTTTCGACTGGGCCGGCTCGCAGAGCATCACCCGCAAGACCGAATGGCCGACCTGGACCCCGCCGGCCCAGATGCTGAAGCGCCGCCCCGACCTGCCGCGCTTCATGCCAGGCGGCCCGGAAAACCCGATGGGCGCGCGCGCCCTTTATCTCGGTTCGACGCTCTACCGCATCCACGGCTCGAACGAGCCCGAGACGATCGGACAGGCCGTCTCGTCGGGCTGCATCCGCATGCTGAACGAGGACGTCATCGACCTGTACGAGCGCGTCAAGGTCGGGACCCGCGTCGTCGTCGCGCGCTGAGCCGCGCTCCATCGAGAGTTTGGAGAAGGCCGGCAGAAACGCCGGCCTTCTTCGTTTCATAAGTGCGGAGCCGGCGCTGCCGCCGAAGATGGCGATATGCCCGCGGTCTCGTGCCTTCGAACTGTCAGCTTCATGACGAGATGCGCCGCCGCTCGGCTCTAGCGAAGTCCCATTCGTAGAAGGTTTTTGGGCAGAAACTGACGGCTCGCCGCAGAAGAGGATCCGCCGTCTGAGGTTCGCTTCTTATCAGATGCCATTGGGCCAGGTAGAAATCCGCTTCGCAGGTCTGTTCATTCCGCGTCGCGGCGTCGCCCTGATCGGCCGCGCGGCGGAGTTCCCGTTCGTCGATCTCACCACGATAGAAGCGGACCAACGGTCCGGGCCATGCCGTCAACTCGACCTTTTCGCTCGCAGCCTCGATCCTCCCGCCGTGACCAGATCGCATCGAGGCGATGTGCAGCCACAACGCGGTAAAGGCGTCACTCGGACGCAGCACGAGCGCACGTTCCAGATCGCGGATACCAAGATCACTCTTGCCCGCGAGGAAGGATAGCCATCCGCGGTGCCGAAGCGGTTCGACATAGTCCTTATCGAGCGCCAGCGCCTCGTCGAGCCGCTGGATCGCTTCATCCTCGCGGCCCATGGTCGAAAGCACGCCGGCGAGTAGAAACAGCGTCCGAGCGGAGTTGGGCTCGAGGCGCATCTGCGCTTGTCTGTCCGCCAGGGCCTGGTCGAGCCTTCCGAGTGCGAGGTTGGTGTAGGCGCGTGCTGCGAAAATGCCAGCGACCGGCGCGGCCGATGTCGCCAAGGCGCGGTCGAACAGTGCGCGCGCGGTCTCGAAATCGCGTGCCTTGCGGCGCTCCTCGCCAACCAGCGCGAAGGCATTCTGGCTGACTCGCGGCAGTTCTGCGGCTGACAGGGCTTCCTGCGTGGCGACGACGAGGCTCAACTCCCGCTCGCGAACAGCCTCGTCCGATTTCGCAGCAAGCGCTCGCGCCAGATGGGCCCGAGGGTCGCGCGGATAGCGCCCGACAAGTTCATCGGCACGCGCCACCCATTCG
>LNFM01009622.1_pt1 | contig 13977 bp, 13 predicted proteins | sample 596031 | NCBI WGS metagenome assembly LNFM01 (sample SAMN04254537, study PRJNA301005) | activated carbon metagenome | isolation source: dual media filters at the Ann Arbor, Michigan drinking water treatment plant | place: USA: Ann Arbor
AGGACCACTCTCAGGCCTACAAGTTTTTCGAGTTCATGCAGAGCTTCGATGCTCAGGACAACAAGCGCCTGAAGCCCTATGACATACCCCTGCCGCGCACGCTCACCGTGGTCTTGGATGGCCAGCAGCGGCTGACCTCGTTGGCAATTGGCATGCTGGGCTTTCGCGCAGACCGCATCAAGGGCAAGTGGGCGAACAACCCGAACGCGTACCCGAAGCGGCGCCTGTACTTGAACCTAGGCACCAAGTACTCGGGACAGGAGGAACTCGACCGCGAGTACGACTTCCGCTTCCTGACCGACGAGGAGGCTGCCGTTCAGTCGGAGACCGAACACTGGTTTCCGCTTCGCAAGGTGCTTGAGTTCCGCGACGGAGTCAACGTCAGCAACAAGAAGCTTGTGACCTACGTGATTGCCAACAAGCTCAACGAATGGGGCGGTGGCGCCATCAGCAAGCTTTGTGATGTGCTGCTGAAGGACCCCGTCGTCCACTACTTTCGCGAGGATGAGCAATCGCTCGACCGGGTCCTCAACGTCTTTGTTAGGTTAAACAGTGGCGGCATCCCGCTGTCCTACTCCGACTTGCTGCTTTCCATTGCGAGCGCTCAATGGACCAGCGACGCCCGCGAGGCCATCTATGGTCTGCTCGACGACTTGAACGAGTACGGCGACGGTTTCGAGTTCGACAAGGACTTCGTGCTGAAGAGCGCGCTCGTGCTCAATGACCTGCCGGACATCGGGTTTAACGTCAACAACTTCGGCAAGAAGAACACAGAGGCCATCGAGTCAGGCTGGGAGAGCAGTGTCCGCATGCCACTGAGCCTCGCCGCTGAGTTGGCAGCCGCGCTCGGCTACCACGGCAAGACGCTGACGTCGTCGAACGTACTCATCCCGGTCGCGTATTACCTGCGCAAAATTGGCTCGCCAGCGGGTTTCTGCACAGCCCCGAAGTACGCCGCGCACCGCGCCTCAATCCGCAAGTGGCTGGTGGCCAGCCTGCTGAAGTCGGTTCTGAGCTCCAAGACCGACACGGTGTTGGCTGCAGTCCGCACAGCCATCCGCGACAGCGAGGAAGACGGGTTCCCGTTGGTCGCTGTTGAGAAGGCGCTGTTGAGCCACGGGGTGACGATGCGCTTCTCCGATGAGGAGCTCGATAACTTGCTGGCGTCGGAGTACGGGAAGCGCAACACCTTCTCGGTGCTTGCGGCGCTCTACCCGAGCCTAAACACCCAGTTCAAGTTTCACCTCGACCACCTCTTTCCGAAGTCCGGCTTCTATAAGAACCGCCTGAAGGCTGCTGGTTTCGGCGAGGACGCCATCGTGCGGATGCAGGAGCTGATGAACCAGGTTCCGAACCTGCAGTTCCTCGAGGGCCTGGTGAACCAGTCCAAGCTGGACGCTGCTTTCAATGACTGGATTGCGCCCATGCAGGCCAAGCCCGCGGAGTGGGCGCAGTACCAGCAGCAGCACGCCATCCCGGCCATTGCAAGCTACGGGTTGGACCAGTTCGAGGTGTTCTTCAAGCAGCGCCGGACTGAGCTGCTGTCGCGCCTGAAGCAAGCGTTGGGGTAGCAAGGTCAGCCATGACGAACGGTGTTCGACCCAAGCCGCGTCGCAGTCCGGAGGTTGTCGCCAACCTCTGGGTCTATGCGGACGAGGCCGGCTACTTCGCTCGCATCGCCGGCCGCGCATACGTTCTCGATGGTGACGACGAGACGAAGTTGGCGGTCCTCAGGCAGCTTGCCGCCACTGACTTCCTTCACGCCGAATGGAGCCCGGTCCCGAAGCGCTTTGCGGTGGTCGGCGACGCCGGAGACCGGATGGAAGGCGTCGCGCATGTGTCGATGCTCAACGACGGCGTGACGCCTGGGCACTTGTTCGGCTCACTGCTCGACAAGCTCTCCGCGGGCGTACCCGAGCAGATGCGGTCGCTGAATGGCGAATACCAACGCTTTCGCCTGAAGATGCCGGACGACCCTCTCACGGTCACCACGGTCATCGTGGAGCGAGAGGACGGCACCCTGACCCCGCACGTCTCGAGGGACTGACCCGAGCCTCCAGGGTCGGCTTCTGTTGCCGATACCAGCAGGATGACCCTGGACAAGCAAGCTGCACTGGAACGCGAGTTCCAAGTCCTGGGCACCCTCTTCGCCCAGGCTGACCTTCGACTTGACAGACGCGCACCCGAGCCTTTTCGGCTGGGGTACGTTTCGTATGCAGGGCCGCGAGAGCAGGGTTCCTACTACGTTAAGAAGTGGCTCAGCTTGCGCCTTAGCGCAGCGTTGCGGGACATGGTTGTCGACCCCACGGTGACACCAGCGTTCCTCGAGCGGTGCACGCTCGGCCGTTGCCCAGTCACGCTCGTGCGGTTTTCGTATGGCGGCCAGTCGCCCCGCAATCCCTCGGTCGACCGACTGGTCAACGAAGTGACCTACCGAGCCGGAAACATCTGCGTTCTGTCGCAGAAGGCGAACCGGGCAAAAGGCGACAAATCGTTCGAAGAGGTTTTGGACATCGCCCAGGCCTGGCAAGGTCGCGATGGACTGGAGCCCATCGAATGGGCGCGGCTCTGTTCGCTGATGTACGGTGCGTGGGCAACTGCGCTGCATCAAGGTGACCCCCACCCCATGCCGTTGGCAGCGATTCCTGGCCCCGGCATGTTCACGACGACATCCCAGGTCGTCCAGTTGTTACTGATGAGGGCCTGCGAGGAAGGGACTGAGAGTAATGCCGCTGAATTCTGGCGGCGCAAGACCATCGACGCTGGCGCACCAGAGTCCAGCATCACCGTACTCTTCGACGAACTCCGGCGAGCGATGGCGGCCAAGGCAGCACATCCGGCCGACTCCTGGCTCGAGAACGCTGTCTTCGGCGCCTTTGAGCGCTGGTACAGGCAGTGCTGGAGGACGGTGGTGCCTGCCCTTGAGTCGAGCCTGTCTGCCCTGCAGCGCCTCCGAAACGACCCAGCCGCTACGGCCACATGGTCAATGCGCGAGCCCGCGAACACATTGCCTAAGTCGCGCCAACGTAACGAGGTAACACCGTTCGCTCCAGGGCATTAGGTCGACCGTGCCCTGGACGTGATGCGGGGCGGGATAGGCCGGGCTCAGCAGCGTCAGAAGAAAAAGAAGAGGGCGGGCCCCTTGCGAGCCCGCCCTCCAACTGGCGACTCACGCCGCCAGCAGCATCTCTTCCTCTTCGTCGACCGGTAGCAAGTGCTCCGGCACGTCGATTACCGTGACCTTCGATGCGCCAAGGCCGGCGCCAATGCGTTGGGTACTTTCCTCACCACCTGGTAGCCGGCGGAGAACCACCGACCATCCCCCCGTTGCCCACTTGCTGCCCGCGAAAAGCTTGCGCAGTTCGTGGTGAGTGTGGCTATTCGCTACGTAGAGCGCCCACTTGCCCTTCGAGAGCGCCACGCGCAAGCCCAGTTGGGCCAGACGCATGACGACTTCGGGTTGCCCAGTCGGGTCTTTGCAGACCGTCTCGATGGCCTGACCGATGGACAGGTGTCGGGTTACCAGCGCAGGGCCGTCCATCACCTTGAATGGCACGACCCGGCTGGTCAACGCTTCCAGGCATTGGAGCTCATCGCTAACCCCGTGGATTGCGATGCGCTCCTCGATTCCGAGCATGCTCACCAGGAACTCCGCGTCCTGTTCCGTTGCCGGGGTCTCAGACACGAAAGCCCAATAGCTCGCCAGCAAAGTGCCGACGGTGTCGGCCATGCGGCCGTCACCACCCGAGGCCAGGATGCGCTGTCGCACCACGTCCTCGGACGCCTGGAACACACTCCAGCGATTGATGAAGAGTCGAGCCAGCTTCGGCCCGATGTCTCGGGCCTCTGCTTCCGTCAAGCGGCCGCCAGTGGGCTTGCCCTTGGCTTCCAGAATGACCCAGCGGGTGAGGTCCGCAGGCTCCATCTTTCCGGGGCTGATACCCGCCGCGATGAACGGCGAATAAAACCGGTAGCTCTTCGCCTTCCCGGTCACGGTGCCCCGAACAATTCCTTCATCGCCTTCTTGCAGGCTGTAGGACATACGAGCAATCTCGAACGTGTCCTTGCATGCCTTGCGGGTGGGGTCGGCCTCGAACTCGTCGTTCACCACGGCTTTGGAGGTCCCGCCCAAGCTCTGATAGAACGCCGCCATAGTTTGCGGGCCCGTACAGGCATAGGCCAAGTCTCCCATCAGCCAGCGAACGTACTCCAGCACCGTGGATTTGCCACAGGCTGCAGGTCCCGTCATCAGCAGGTGCGGCCGGCGACGTAGCGCCACCGAGACGATGCCCACGCCGATGAACCCCAGAACCAACTCGCCCGCCATGGGATGAATCCACTGCGGGGAGTTGAAGGCCCCCAATACTTTCTGTACTTCCGCCTCGGTCGCCGCCGGGGTGTCACGGTCGAAGTGCACATCACCGCTGGCCGGGTACACCCGACCTTCGACGATGCCATGGTCCAGGACCGTGCCGTCCGGGCGCCACAGCTGGCGGCCATTGACCACCAGCTGCCCGTCATTCATCTTCCAGACGCCGACCTTTCGCTCGAGTGTCTCCGAGTAGGGACCGGCTGCCTGGCAGGTCGAAATGACATCGGTTGCGAGTTGACGGTGGTTGAACACCATCATCTCTTTCTTGGGGTCGAACTCGTCGTAGTGCGCTTCGCACCACTTCGCACCGAACAAGGCCTTCATGTTCATCTCTTTGAGGTCCGACGGACTGAGCAGATGAACGTGCTTGTTCAGGAGCGAGAACACGGCAAGCTTGTTGCCGGCAACCCCCAGCGCTCGAAACCCACCTGCGGTGGATGAAACGCTGGGGGTCAGGGGAGTGCCATCGGTGCTCAGAATGGTCGAAGTCATGTCAATGTCCTTTATGCATAGCCCCCGTCGTTGAACGTTGGCTGGGTTAATGGGGATGGGGCCCCTCGCGGGGCTGACCCTTCCTCGGGTCGGCCGCCTTGCAGCGGCACGAAGCACTAACCAGGACGCACCCGACTGGCCGTCGTCGGCCAGTTCGCAGCTCTCCCCTCAACGAGTTCGATTCGTTGAAGTGTGTTGAAGGTCGAGTTGTGAAAGAGCGACAGCACCCACCCCGCAGGTGCGAGGTCAGCGGCGTGTCTATCGGCACGTAGCCTACGAACTTGAGGCCCTGCAGAGTGGCAGGGACACGGCTAGTGGTGACAGGCTGAGCCGAGACGCATCTGGAACTGGTCCAAGGCGCACTCGACGTCGTGACTCCGCCTACCATCTCGGCCCATGCCAGACGACCCTCGGCCAGAGCAGCAGCGCGACGTCCAACGACTCATGGGGCGATGCCTGCTGCGCTTACAGCAGTACGAGCGTTTGATGAAGGCGATGCTCGCCAACCATGAAGTCGGCGGCCCGGTCGATGAACTCGAGGCACAGCGAGCGGCGAGGGTCGAAAAGTTCGCCGACAAGAGCCTGGGCAACCTCGTCAAGGCGCTGTTCGAGTCGTACGTCGTTGTCGAAGGCACGGAGCGCCCAGTACTAGACGACTCGAAGGTGCCGACCGACCGGATTTCGATGAGCTTCCAGTTTCAGATGCAGATGCCCGAGGAACGCCGCGCCGAGGTCAAGGCCGCCATCGAGGACCTGGTGAAGTTGCGCAACGACCTGGTCCACCACCTCATCGAGCGGTACGACGTCTGGACCGACGACGGTTGTGTGGCGGCCGTCGAGCATTTGCAAGTGAGCTACGAACGCATCGACCGACACTTTCACGAGCTGCGGGAGTGGGCCGAGAACATGGACTCGGCGCGGTTGGAAGCGGCGTCGTTCTACCAAAGCCAGGTGTTCCAGGACCTGGTTTTCAACGGCATCGCGCCCGACGGGACCGTGGACTGGCCGAGCGCAGGCATCGTGAGGGCGCTGAAGGACGCCATCCGGGCGAACGCCATCGACGGTTGGCTGCGGCTCGACGACGCTCGCAAGTGGTTGGAGCTGCGCCACCCCGAGCAGGTGCCGCAGAAGTACGGCTGCCGGACGTGGCCACAGGTCGTCAGCGAGTCACGCTGCTTTCGGCTGGAGTACCGTCAGGAAGACACCGGAAAGGTCGCCTGGATTCGAGTGATGCGCTGACCAGGCGGACGACTGCGGCGGCACTCAGCACGAGTGCAGCCCGCGCGACGCATTCGTCATTCATTTACTGGATGCCCGCGGCCGGCTCTGACGAACGACGCTGGTCGGGTTTGGCAGAGGGCTTCTTCTGCTGCAAGGACTTCCGAAGTTCGGCCTCCGCGTTTACGGCCTGGCGCGCCATGGCATCCAGCAGGCTTGAACCGCAGGTTCGCTCCAAGAGGTCAACTCCCGCATGCACACTGAACAGCTGCACCATCCATCGCTGGACTTCGATGGGTAGGGCACGGAAATCTACCCCCACCAGGGCGCGCCCGTCAGGGTGCTCAGCCATCCGCAGGAAGCCGCCATAAAGCGCGTCGGCCTCGTCCAGTTGCGCCGGAAGCCAGTCCGCAGGCTGTACCACCCCACCCATGAGCTTGACGGCAATCCGCGAGGTTCGAAGGAACGTCGCGCACTTGGCCACGAAGTCCGTCGAGTTGGCGCTCAGGTCGCGCGTTCCCGAGCGGAGTTGATGGAGGTAGCCGTACGTGACGCCAAGCTGCTTGGCTGCGACCTTGAGAGTCATCTGCCTGAGGTGGGCCTCTCGTTCAATGAGCTGAACGAGGGCTGCGGAGTCGCCGCGAGCACGCTGCTTTCTTCGGCCCCCCCGCGCATGCGGGCGGGCATCCGTACCGCAGGAACTGGCTGAGCTCGGGGCGGCGTCGGGCATATTAGGGAGTGAGTCGGTGTTCAGGATGTCGTTCATGGTGCGTTTGGTTTGATTGGGTTGTCGGTGGTGCTTCTGAGCTGGGTGGCTTGTGCTGCCAGAAAGCTCATCACGTTCTGGCAGATGTCACCTCGGCCGCAGACTGCGCGGAGGTCAAATGCGCCGCTTGGCGCCTGGCACTACATGCAGCGTGAGTGGTTGCAGGACGAAGCCCGCTTTCACGAAGTGAAGGAAGTTGAGGTGATGGCTGTTCAGTTCGGGTGCGGTCGGCGCCTCGTCGTCGATTCGGCGGATGTCACGGGTCAGGAGGTCACCCGAGTTGCTGAACAGCTGAATGCGTTGGACGAGCATGCATCGAGCTAATGCGCCGAGGGCGAACGGGTCATCGAGCGTGATACGCCATCTGCCGAGCCGAAGTTGGCCTTGCAGAAGTGGCTTCTTGAGTTCGCGGCCGCTGTTGTGGATTTGGGTCGCATGCGTGAGCGTCAGGCGCGCGACGCGGGAAGCCGCGACGAGCCCGTAGGCTGTCGCCGCAGATTGCTGCTTTTTCATCGCGAGGAGGTGAAGGATTCAATGCGGAACGGTTCGTCCACATCGAGGTTGCGAATTGATGGGTACGTTGTTTCGCTCATTCCCGGCGAATCGGTAGCAAGGCAGCAAACGGGTCCGGTGCGAGCGGGGATGCCGGCTGATGCTTGCGTGCAAGTTTTTAAAGAGCTGCGAGCCAGGGCTCGTTGAGCAGTTCGGGGTGTCGGACCCGAGGGTCCAAGCCGACAGCGAGCGAGTCGCCTTTGGCCATGAGACAGCCGTGCCTCCGTTAGGAGGTTCGACCGGGGGAGGAGCTAACTTGTGGGTTAGTCATAGGCAGGGAACCAATGTATCTGGGCGCGGCCGCTGCGCGCAAGGGGCTGGCGACGCAACATCGTGAGGCAGTTCACGCCTTCGTAACGGCCACTCGAATCGCATGGGTTGGCCCATTCCTCAAACTCCGGCGGCAGTGCTGGCACGCTGCATCGGCTCGACTTCTGGCGTTCATGCAGCTGTGTTGGAAAGGGCCGGCCCTAGCCGATGGTTGATGCAGCCCTCGTCGACGGCGTGCGGATAAAACCCCCTCGCTAGACAGCGGGTCGCCACTCCAATCGAACCGCCGTGACCTTTCAAGACCCCCTCATGACCAAGTCCGACGTCGCCGCACTTCTGCGCTGCTGCGAGCGCACTGTCGAGCGCCAGGTCAAGCTCAACGCATTCCCCCCGCCCCAGCGCTTCGGCAAGGAATCGCTCTGGTTCCAGAGCATCGTCTTCACCTGGCTCGAGAAGCGCCGGGAGCGGCAACAGCAGTGGGTGGCCGGCGTGCAGTCGTCCCCCGCGGCCCAGCCTGCGCCGCCGTCAGCCGCGTCGGCTGCCAAGCCGAAGGCGGAGCCCAAGAAGAACGCGACGACTTCGCGCGCGCAGGACTGGCCAGGAGTAGTGCAAGCCAAGCCGTTGTTCCAGGGCGCAGGACAGTAGACGCGGTCAACTCCAAGTCCCGACAACAGCCCGCCAATCGGCGGGCTGTTGTCTTTGCAGCTGACAGGGCGACTGGAACGAGGTCGTCAATACCCCAAAAAGAAGCGCCCCCCGACGCAGCAACCGTCGGGGGCCGAGGTTCAAGGGCCGCCGGGCTCAGGCCTGTTGGCGCCGGCTGCTCGGAGGCGGAACTGGGCCGACGTCGATGCCGGCCTCGTCTCTGTCGGCCCGTTTAGCCAGCATCCGCCCCTTCACGTCCTCGATATGAAATACATTGGATGCGCGCGCTTCCGGCTGTGCATGCGGCCCAGCAATTTGCTCGTCTGTGGCCACCGTCGAGGGCAGTGGCGTCAGCTCGCCCACCTCGGCGGCGACCGGCTTGCGAGCACGCGCGTGCTTCCGCTTCCCGTGCAGGTGCGACGTCGGCGGCACCGGTGTCAGCGGGCTCACCTGGGACGCCACCGCATCGAGCGCGCTGAGCACGTCGGAGCGCGCCAGGTTCACATAGACCTCGGCCATGCGGGTCGTTGTGTGGCCCAGCAGGTGCATCAGTGCGTGTGCGCCCAGTCCGGCCTTGGCGTAGGCCGTCGCGCCGACGTGACGCAGGTCCGGGAACGTCATGCCCTGAAGCTGAGCCTTCTCGCGCACGCCCTCCCAAGCCATGTTGACGGCGTTCTTGTTCATCTTGAACACCCGGTCGGAGTCACCGCGAGGCATCGCCCTCAAGATTTCGACTGCGCGCAGCGGCAGTTGGGCGTCAGACCACTTTCCTTTGGCCCATACGCGAGCGCGACGAGTCTCCAGGTTGGTCTGGCTCCACTTCAGCGACAGGAGCGAACCTTGCCGCAGGGTCGTGTGAATGGCCAGGTCGACGAGCGGCCAGAACTGCGGGTTGTCGCACTCGGATAGCGCCTGCACGAGACGCTGCATCTGTTCTTCCGTCATGACCACGAAGCGACGGTTGGACTTGCCCAGCTTCAAGCCGATGCAGGGGTTCTCGAAGCCCTTCCAACGCCACTCGCGGATGGCCGAGTTGAACGCAGTCTTGAGCAGAGCCACTTCCTTCTGGATGGTGCTGTCGGTCCAGCCTTCGGTCTTGCCGGTGGTCATGAGCTCACGAATATCCGCGGTCGTGACCTGGGAGACCTTCTTGCGGGCGAGCTTGCCAATCCATGCGTAGGTCTTCTCGCGCAATGCCATGCGCGCATCGCGGTGTGCCTTGAAGGCTGTCGGCAGCTCCGTCGTTGCCGACTCCTGCCGCAGCTCGCGGCGGCCGTCCTTACTTTGGTGAACGAGAAGGCGGGGTGCGCCTATGGCCTCGACGTAGTGGTTGATGCGAGCAATCTCCGTGTCGTAGGACTGCTTGGCGATTGAGTGCCGGTAGGCGTACTCGCCAAGGAAGGCGCCGAGCGTCACGCGCTCAGGGCCGCCCAGGAGGGGACCCTTGGCCGCGTCATCCATCAGCCTCTGCTGGGCCAGCCAACTGGAAGCCTCCTCCGGCGTGGGGAAGGTGCGTCGCTGGGTCTTGCCGTCGTGGTATTCGTACTCGGCATGCCAGCCGGAGCGGCCCTTGATTTGGAACGGACGACGGTTGTTGCCGCGCCTCGTGGCATCGGTCGACGTGGGGGCGGTGGTGAGGGAAGGAGAAGAGAAGTTCACAAGCGAGCTCCGATGTTGAAGACTCGCTGTGTCGGAACCAGTTTTATCCCGCGGCCGACCTGAGGCGCTTGCACGCGACAGGCAACGACCTGGCCCGAAGGCGACCGACCTCGATGCAGGCGGCCCGCACAAGGCGGGCGGTGCCTGCGCTGGTTCGACGGAGTGAGACTTCGAGCGACATCACGCGTCGCTCGCGGACTTGCCGTCGACCCGCTTTCGGGGCCAGCGTACTGACAGGATGACTGACATCCCGTCCTGCAACCCCGAAAAAGACAAAGGCCTTAGCGACTGACGCCGCTAAGGCCTTGTTTTCACACGCTGTTTTTGGCTCCCCGACCTGGGCTCGAACCAGGGACCTACGGATTAACAGCCCCACCACCGAACGGGCCGCAAACCCGCGCCAATGCTCGCTTTCCTGGGTTTTGCTGTCTGATATTCCCGCCAAGTTCCGGCCGACTTTGCCCAGGTTCCGGCGGGTTCAAGCGGCAAATATCAGACAACTCGTCTGGCACGATTTTGGATAGGTTGGCTGTGCGCGGCTGAAGGATAGGGCGTAGAGCGGCGGACCGCAAACCTCCCGGTTTTGGATGGCAGTTCGACCCGTGCCCGGCACTGTGGTGGTTGGCTGAGGTTATTCAGATGATAGAATTTTGTCTATCAACTGGGAGTCAGCCGCATGTACGCAGCCGTGGTTGAACCGGGCAGGATCGCCCAGGTTCTGGGTCTCCGCCGAAAGGTCACGTCGGTCGAGCAGCTCGAGCAACAGGTCGAGGCGGGCCTGCCCAAGGCCTCACTCAGCGCCGTTGCGCGCCACGTCTACGGTTCATCGCCCGATGCGGCGGCCTTGATGCTACGTGTCATCCCGGCGGCCACCTTCCACCGCAGGGGCGAGGAGTTGAAGCCACAGGAAGGAGAACGGGTGGAGCGTCTGGCGCGGGTGATCGCAACCGCAGAGCACGTGTGGGACAACGCCGACGATGCTCGGGCGTTCTTGTCCACCGATCACGCCATGCTGGGCGGCAGGCGCCCCATCGAGGTGGCCCTGACGGAGCTGGGCGCGCGCCGGGTCGAGAACCTGCTCTGGTCGCTGTTCCATGGCGTCGCCGCCTAAGGCGCGGTCCAAGGCGGCGACAACCAACCAGGCTCAGTCCCAAGCCTGGCAGGCTTGGCGCATCGCTGACGGACGATTCGACCCGTTCAGTCCCACCGGTGCATCGCTCGTGGGCGGCCGGTGGAATTCGCCGGGCCATGGCGTCATTTATGCAAGCCGTTCCTATGCGGGCGCCATGCTCGAGTGCCTGGCCCACGCCGGCATTGGGCGAGTGCCCAGGACGCATGTCGCCATCGAGATCAGCGTCGCGGCTGCCGTGACGACCGAGCGACATGACGAGAGCAGCCTGCCCGTCGGGTGGGACCATGCGGATCTGGCGGTGGCCAGGGCTTTCGGCGATGCCTGGATCCGCGAGCGCAGAACTGCAGTTCTGGTGGTTCCTTCGGTCGTAGCGCGCAGGGAAGGGAACGTGCTCCTGAACCCGCAGCATCCCGAGTTCAGGATGATCGTGGCCAGCAGCCCGGAACCGGTGGTATGGGATGCTCGACTGTTCGGGCGGCACTGACCGCCAAGCTTGACTGCTGAAGGGCAGGGCGCCCGACCGTCCGGCGGCCGTCTGGGTCATCTCGGGGAGACAGGATGCCGTGAAGCCGCCCCTCGTAGCGGGCTCTTGACGGCCACAACCGGTCGTTGGTGACCTGCTCGGAATTTCCCCTGCCGGCCCGCCTTGGATGACCGGTTTCCGGCAGCCAACTTGAACTCCGCTTTGGCTCGTCCCGGCCACTACCGGTCGTTGGCGAAAGGCCGCTTAGCGGCAGCCGACCGAGTTGGCATTACTTTGGGTACAGCAGCATCTGCGTGCAACGGAAGAGTGCCAGCGTGCGTCCTGTTTCGCGCGAGCTGACGGTTGCATCCCAGACCTGCGTGGTGCGCCCAAGGTGCGCCGGCCGCGCTTCGCAGACCACCGTGCCTTCGCGCACCGTGCCGAGATGGTTGGACTTCAGCTCGACCGTGGTAAAGCCACTGGCGCCGTCGGGCAGGTTGCGCACGCAGCCATAGCCGGCCAGCGTGTCGGCCAGGGTCACCAGGCTGCCGGCGTGCAGGAACCCATTGGGGGCCATCAGCTCCGCGCGCACCGGCAACTCGGCCTGCAGCAGGTCGGGATCGCTGCGGGTAATCACGATACCCAGGTGGGCTGGCAAGTGCTGCTGCCCTAGACGATTGAACTCTTCAGGTGTGCGCACGGTGAACTCCTGTGTGCGGGAGGGTTTCGAACCAGTCCAGCGCGTTGCGCCACAAGGGCTCGGCTTGAGAGCGGAAATAGCCCATGTGGCCGATCGGACCCAGTCCCAAGCTGGCCGGGTCGATGTCCACTCCGCGCCACTCGGCATGCCGGTACCCGGCCATGAAGGCATCGCGCGAGGCAGGCGGAGCCCAGTGGTCGTCCAGCGCATTGGCGGCGACGATGGGTGTGCGCACCCGGTCGAAACTCGCCGCGACCTCGTCGGCAAGCGCTGGATCTTCGAAGAAGTAGCGCGGGTGGCTGCACCATTCGCGCCATTGGCGGTAGACGTCCAGTGGCAGGTCTTCGCCCATGCCCAGCAAGCTCCACGGCAGGTAGCCCTTCCAGCGAGTGAGCAGCGGGCCCACCAGCCGCCACATGGCCAAGACCCGAAGGCGTTCCAGCGGTGGCATCCAGCCGTGCCACCCGGCGCCGGTGGCGAAGGTATACAAGCCCGCGACCTGATCGGGTCGGGGCAACAGACCAAAGGCGTGTCCTCCGTACGAGTGCCCGACGAGGAAGATCGAGCCCGGAGACCCTGACTGCTGCGCAGCGTGATCGACCGCGGCTGCCAAGTCGAGCCGCGCCCAGTCACGGTAGTCCATGCGAAACTCCCTTAGGCTGGGCGGGCGTGACTGGCCGATCCCGCGATAGTCCACCGTCCATGTCGCATATCCGCGCGATGCCGAAAAGAGTGCGAAGCGGCGGTAGAACCGCTGGGGCACGCCGGTCGCACCTGCGACGACGATGCGGCCCCGCAGCGCACCGGCTGCTGGGTAGTACGTGGCCGACAGCCGATAGCCATCGGCTGCCGTCAGGATCAGTGGTTCCGGTTCGAGCAGTCTCGAGTTCATGACGTCAGGGTTTGGCTGTGGCTTCGCGCAGTTCGCGAGCCACGAGGTCAAGCAGGGTGTCGGTGGTTTCGCTAAGCGCTCGTGCATGGCCTGCCACACGAGCCTGCATCAGAGCCCCTTCGTAGGCTGCAACGAGCAGCGTGGCCAGCGCCGGGGCGCGTGCCGCAGGCAGGCCAGCCCGCAACAGCACCCCGGCTAAGAGCTCGCGGAGTGCGGCGAATCCACGTGCCAGCGCGCCGCGCAGCGCCGTGTCGTCGGGCGTCGACTCCAGCGCGACAGTGGCAAGAGGACAGCCGGCCGCGAACCCGGTGCGCTCGAGCTGGCGTTGCGCACCAGCCAACCAAGCGCGCAGCGCAGCCACGGGGTCAGCTTCGCGCCGCAGCAGTGCGTCCATGCGCGCCTCCAGCGCGACGACAGCGGCGTCGATGGCCGCAACGGCCAGTTCGGTCTTGCCGCCAGGGAAGTGGTGGTACAGCACGCCCTTCGGCGCTTGCGCCGCCTGCAGCAACTCGGACAAACCAATGCCGTGCAGCCCCCGGCGCTGTAAAGCTTCGGTCATCGCAAATATCAGGCGATCGCGAGTGGCTGGTGGAGTCGCATCGGTCCGCATGGCGTGATTCTGTAGACCGGTCGGTCTAGTGTCAAGCGGACGGGTTCGCCACTCGGTTCTAGCGAGGGTCTGGACCGCCGGCCAGCGAGTCGGCAGCGTGACCTTTATCGGCCAGGAGCTGTCGCTCATCACCGGCAGCTTGTCGGATGACGCGACCCCGGACGCGATCTTTGCGTCGACCGGCTCGCTGCATCTTCTGAGCTGAT
>LNFM01009623.1_pt1 | contig 13977 bp, 11 predicted proteins | sample 596031 | NCBI WGS metagenome assembly LNFM01 (sample SAMN04254537, study PRJNA301005) | activated carbon metagenome | isolation source: dual media filters at the Ann Arbor, Michigan drinking water treatment plant | place: USA: Ann Arbor
CTATGGGTGTTTTTGTTGCGAAGGAGATTTCGTTGATCACTTCGGGGCGTTCATATAAAAACTCCGAATTCTGGAATACAGATTTAAGAAATGGGTTTTTGAACAAGACAGCTTCTTCCATCGCTTTAATGTTACCATGCAATTTTAAATTGTTTCGATGGGTTAGGTAACACAATGTATATTTTCCATCTTCTATACGGCTAAGGCCACAATACCCATCTTTAAAATTATGCAAGGAAATTAGATCAGCGGGATGATCTGTGCGGATATGGTATTTTACTCCCGCATAGGGCGAACGCTTTTGCATGAACGTTCTTTTCATCGACACATCAAGCTTCGATCTTTTCCCGAACGAGCCAATTACTAATTGGGTCGAAAGAGAAGACTCATTTGTCTTAACCAAAAACTGGTCGGTATTAAAAGTTATACTTTCTACTTCTGTATTCAATAGAAAAGTGACACCACGATTCTTTGCTTTCTCATAAAGAAAATGATCTAACGTATAACGACTGATTCCAAAACCACCCAGATCTAGTGGCAGCAACGCCTCGCGACCGTTAACGGAAGTAAGTTGAAAGCGACTAATTTTAGGTAGATCAAACTCCTTTGGAAAAAGCCCCCGCGATTTTAAAAAGGGAATGGTTTCATTGGAAATGTATTCACCACAAACCCGATGGAAGGGATAGCTTTTTTTCTCAATCAGCGTAACCGCAACTCCCATTTCTGCGAGGTAGTTGGCGCTGACAAGTCCGGCTAATCCACCCCCGACAATTATGATTGAATTCAAATTTGTTTGATTAAAATCCTTAAAAACAGACCTATTCCTGAACAGGCAATTATAAAATTTAAATTAACACAAATCCGGCAATCTATTTTATCGTTTAATCGTTTTAGATAGTACATTAAGATATGAAGAACATCACCAAGCAGGCAGACGTGTTAAACGTGTTAGTTGTAGGTAACAATCCGATTGACTTAAGTCACACGTTTGAAAGCCTATTGAAAATCCGGGAGCATAAAATAATGACTGAAATAGCATTTGATCTTGCCAGCCTCCTTGAACGTTTGGTTTATTTTCGCCCTAATTTTATTGTGATCGATGATAACATTGGCCGCCTGGAATTGCAACTGACGGTGCAGGCATTGCTAAAGAATCGTAAAACAAAAGACATTCCGATAACGATCTTGAAAAATTCTAACTATGAAGAAGCCCTCAATACAGGTGTTATGAATTATGTGTTGAAAAAGACACTTACCGGAGAATCACTTTACACAGCGTTAAAAAACTCATTGAAATTTAAAAAGACTCAATTGTATTTGCAGCAGGCTTACTCGAAAAGAAAAGGACAAGTGCTAAGAATATTAAAGCCTTGATTCAAGCGGGTCTTCAAGCCGAAATTCTTTTTTAATTTTCACGCTGTTTCTTTCAATAACTAAGCTAATTCTGCGACCCGGTTTCGAATTGAGAAACCCGTTTACTGTATTGAGTTCAAGATCCGAGGCACTTACTCCGTTGACACTAATTATTCGATCGCCTACGGTTATATCTGCGCGTGAGGCAGCCGAATTTTCCCGGATGTCGGTGATTTCAAAATTCTTAAGTCGAGCGCCCTTTGCGCGTATGGTAAGTCCACTCAGGTTGAAATAAAATTCTTTTTTGTAGTTGCTGTTTTTCTTAAGGTAAATTTTCTCTCCCGGAAAATTATAAATCACTGTAAAGCGATTCAGAATTTCTCCACCAATGGATCCATTTCGGAAAACCGTTCTACTTACTTTAAGTGTATCCATATAGCTATTAGGATCAGGAAAGTTTGTGATCACATTGGGTATTTCATATTTGCCCAGCTTAATGGAATTTATTTTTCCAATCTGACCGTAGATAACTCCGCCCAAACCACGACCAATGATGCTGGTGACGTGTGGTTGAGGCACCTGTATTTTTGGATTAGAACTTGTCTCGAGAAAAATTCCATGACTGGCACCACTATCAACCAATAGTTTGGCGCTTACAGAGGTGGTATCATTCATTTGCAGGTTTACGGTGACATAAGGTTTCGTGTCCTCTATTTGAATGGGAAGCCATTGATAATTTCTTTTCTCGTGAAATCGTTCGGGCAACATCAGTGTAAGCGTCTTTCTCTCATAATCTACAGCTATGATAAACCGGCTGAATAATTCGTATCCTAAAATACCGTGAACATCAGTTCCCAGGTAGTTTCTGAGCTCAAGATAATCCTTATCAAGAACCAACATAGCGTGACCACGTCCTTGCACTCCGGGCATATCCAACGAAACATTATTGGTTACATAAGCGTCAACCATTTTCTCGCCCCCGGGTCCGGCAATTGTATACTTTCTCGAGTATTGAAGATTTAAAATATCGCTGTACGCTCGTTCCGTAAGAATGGAGGTTCGTACTCCGGTATCCAAAATAAATTTTAAGGGTAGCTGGCCGTTAAGGATCATAGGAACAACCACAAGGTTATTATAAACCTCAATGGGAAATTGAACCCTGGTTTTGCCTGGTGGCAAGGAGAATCCCAGTATTTGGGCTTGACCCAATTCTACCAGCACAACCAATCCAAGCGATATCAAAAAACTCCGTAACAACATGAGCAAGGAATTGCTTCCTTTTAAAGCTAACAAAAATTTTACCTCCTTTGTTTGCTATACGGTAATTACCCCTAGTTGGATGAGCAGCCCCGAAGGATTATCATCAATTTTAAGCTCCCGTAAATTTTTGATACTTAGAAAGCCTTCTGTTTCCATGGTTTGCATCTGGGTAATGAGAGTATCGAAGTAATGATGGGTGTTTAGGATTCCCACGGAAGCATTTATTAGACCCAGTTGTTTCCAGGTGAGGATTTCGGCTAGTTCATCCAATGTGCCCCATCCCCCAGGTAATGCAATAAATACATCGGCAAGATCGGCCATGCGTCTTTTTCGTTCGTGCATACTGCCAACAACCTCAAGCTGAGTAAGTGCGGTATGGCCAACTTCCTTTTTCATCAAAAAATCGGGAATAATGCCAATTACTTTACCTCCGAGAGCAAGAACCTGATCCGCAATAATGCCCATAAGGCCAATATTGCCACCGCCATAAATAAGTGTGGATTTTGAATTGCTCAAAAGCGAGCCCATTTCTTTTGCAGCCTCAGCATAAACAGGATTGTTGCCTGCTCCGGATCCGCAAAAGACGCAGACATTCATTGGGCAATAGCAGTAATACTATTAATGCTTAATGTCGTGCTCGTTATCACTAACTTTCTTGTTTGGGAATGCCCAAACAGATACAATGGCCAGAACAAAGAGGGCAATTACAACACCAAAAACTGACATGGTATATATTTTTTGAAGAACAAATTTAGACCAACCAACTAGATTATTTGCAAATTCAGCCTTAAAAATTGTAATCTCGTAAACTTATTTGGGTCAGGTTAGCTAGCGAATCATAAATAATTGAGATTCTCATGAAGAAGTTTCTTCTTGTTCTAGGCATCATATTAGTCCTTATTTTAGGTGGCCTCACCTACTTTATGAAGGTTCATACCAAGAAGGCCAGTCCACTTGAGCGAACTACGCTTGAAGATGGGGACTTGAAAATTGCCGTTTTGTATTGCAGACCCTATAAAAAGGGAAGAGTTATTTTTGGCGGCTTAGAGCCCTACGGAGAAGTGTGGAGAACAGGTGCTAATGAAGCCACTGTTTTCGAGACCAACAAGGATTTGAGGTTTGGAGAACAAACTCTGAAAGCCGGAAAGTATAGTCTATGGACAATTCCAGGAGAGCAGACCTGGACAATAATCTTCAATTCAGAAACGGGCCAATGGGGTGTTGATTTTAATGGGCTGGCTAATCGCGATCCCGCAAAGGATGCTCTGACTTTGGAGGTTCCTTCCGTTTTGCAGAACAAAGAGTTTGAACAATTTACTATCTCAATTGAGAATTCAGGTGAAGAAATGGAGTTGATTTTAATGTGGGATAAGACCCTTGTGTCAGCCCCCTTTACGATTAAATAGAATCGGAATGAAGGCTATTTTTTTATTAATGTTTCCCAATCCCTTGGTATCTTTGACATTTAAGCAGCACTAATAAAACGAAGATGATACAAGTAATTCCCTCCATAGCAATACGCAAGGGAAAAGTGGTTAAGATGAGAAAGGGCGACCCTTCCAGTGAGAAGGCCTATGATGAAAACCCGCTCGATTTAGCCAAGCGTTTTGAAGATCATGGTATTGAAGTCGTTCATTTGGTAGATTTAGATGGAGCCGAACGAGGCAGCCCAAAGAATTATCATGTCTTAGAGGCGATTGCCGGCCACACCGAACTTAAGGTTGATTTTACGGGAGGAATTTGCACGGATGGGGATATCGGCAAAGCCTATGAATTTGGAGCTGCCTATATCACTGCTTCAAGTATAGCGGTTACCAATCCCGAATTATTTGCCTCCTGGATTATTTCTTACGGTCGCGAGAAGATGACATTGGGGGCAGATGTAACTGATATCGAATCAAAGCATATTGCATTTCGTGGCTGGTTGAAGAAATCGGAAATAACCTTGTTCGATCACTTGCAATATTTTTACGATCGTGGGTTGAAGTATGTTAAATCCACAGACGTTTCGCGTGATGGCGTATTGGAAGGCCCAGCCTTTTCCTATTACCAGGACATCATTGATAATTTTCCTGATCTGAAAGTCCTTGCCAGTGGTGGGGTGCGTGGCGTTGATGATATCAAGCGCCTCAATGACATGGGGATCTTCGCAGTAATCTTCGGCAAAGCGTATTATGAAGGAATTCTTAAACTGAAAGACCTCGAACAATTTCTGGTAAAGAGCAACTAAAAAAAACCCGGTGTTAAACCGGGTTTTTTAGTTAGAGAAGGTATCGATCAATTTACGTTCAACGGAAAGAAAGTGATATCAAGATCTGTCTCCCCATCTACAGAGGTAGAAGAATTGGATTTTATTCCGGGCTGATGCTTAAGTAAAACTCTAAAAAATTTTCCTGTGGTTGAAGATGCTGCAGATGTCCAGGATGTTGTTAATCCTATCGGCCTACCATCATCATCTTCGTCTTGATAATTTACTGTTCCGTTGGAATTGATATTTCCTGTGCCAGTGGGTGAAGAGAAAACCCCATCAGACCAACTGAAGAATAATTGGTGCTCATCGCCTTCTTCGCGTACTTCCTTAGTTATATCGTATCCATCTTGGCCCACATTGTAGAGACCATTTATCAATTCGATAGTAAGGGTATAAGAAGTACCTTTTATCAGATTGATGGGGCCATCAAGCTGAAGATTTTGTGAACCCTCACCGTCCGGGTCGGTTGCGCTTACCACAATAGGAGCTCCTCCGGGAGGTGTAAAGCGCAGGATAACTTTAGTAATTAGTTCAGGTACGTTTTCAGGTTCCGGATCATCATCCTTACAACCACTAAATATTACAAGTACACCACAAAGGGTCATTAGACTCAAAAACTTTAATGCGATTCTCATACAGTTATTTTAATGCAACATTGTTGCAATTTTAAACAAACTTGGATTTAAATCCAACATGGGTTCATATCTAAAAACTATACTTTAAAGCTATTGATACATTACGGCCAAGGTCATCGGCAAAATAGCGCATCCGGTTCGTGTATTCCCGATAAGAGGTATTGGTCAGATTATCTACAGACAACCGCAAATCAATTTTGGAATCATTAAGGGTCCTGGAGATTCCCGCACTAAAAGCAAGAAGCATATAACCGGGAGGGGGAGGTATAAAATCAAAATTTTGCGAATCTTCCCCAATCAAATCGATGCCTTGTTCATAGGCATCAATTATATCCTGTATGGGGATTACACGTGGAGCCCTATTTTGAGTGGCAACATATTTTGCTCTGACTTCGGTATAAAAATTACCCCAGCTTCCCATTTTATCTTTTTCATATCGCAGTGAAACTTCGTACCGGTTAGAGGGAATAAAAATCAAATAGTCATTTCGGGTTTGATCAGCTGCCCGAAGCAGAGAAACCTTTGAACCTATAGCCAGGGAATTGGAGAGAGAATATTGTACAGAAAGATCGGACCCAACAAATGAAGCATTGGTCTGGGTGTAGCGAAAGTATGGAAATACCCCTCTTGTATTTTGTGTTATCCCCCTTGGGTTTAAATAGATGTAATTAAAAATATAATTGATGTATCCGGAAAGATCCATGTTCCATTTTCCCTTTTGGATGCGATAGGTGTTTACCCATTTCAAAGCTTGTTCGGTTTTAAAATTCACATCCTCAATATCCAAGACCTCGTTGGTTGATTCGTCCAATAAGAGACCATATTCTATTGCGGCTGCACTTTGATGTGTTCCCAAACTATACAATTCGGCTACATTGGGGGGACGCCAGGTGCTGCCGAGGTTTGTAGTAAACGATGAGTTTTGATTCATTTTATAGGTACCGCCTAGCGTACCGCTTACATTATTAAATGAAAATTGTGAGCGGTATAGTTCATTACGAAAATCGAAGCCTACTACGCGAGCGTATCGAAAATCGTAACGGAGACCCAAATCCAAATCCCATTTTTTTGTTGAGAATTTCTCAACCCAATAGAGCCCTGCTGAATAGTTGGTGAAGTTGGGTATAAAGGGTAAAGTTTGCGTGCCATCAATCTTATTATTGTCTTGCCACATACCATTTATGCCTATGCACCGGGAATGGTTTTCGTTTTTGGTTATTTCCCAGTCAACATCCAGTGTTTGGGTATACAATAGATATCCGAGTGCCGGAATTTCTCTTAATGATCCTCTTCGTAAATCAAATTCTTGTCGCTTATTAATCTGTAGACCATACTGAATATTGAAAAGATTATTTCCCTTTCTGGTATGAGCATTCAATTTGAGTAGATCATGCCTTACCTCCTGGCGCGGCTCATTAATTGAATAGGTAAAGTTTTCCGTATATAGCGGGGGTTCATTTTTCATTGCGTTGGCGAGATCTTCGGTGCTATTAATAGCAGAGCCACGTAAAATGCCAATGGTGGTGTTAAAGTGACTATAGAAAACCTCTATACCTTTTGTTTCTTCATGATAGCCTGCAGAAGCAGAGTAATTCAATTCCCGAAATCCGGTGTTAGATAAATTGTAGTCTGCTGCGTGTGAGTCTCCCGATATTTTTCCGGTTCCCTGAACACGCCATCCCCAACCTTTTAAATTTTTGAGTCCACCCTCTAACAATCCCGAAACCGTTCCAGCTCTTCCATTGGTATTTCCAATCAGGTGAAATTCCCCTCCTGTTTTTTGATCAGTAGGAAGATCTGCTGGAGTAACTATAATAACTCCACCGAGCGCATCGGTTCCATATTTAATAGCGCCAGCGTCTTTAATTACTACTATGTTGTTTGCAATAAACGGGTCGATTTCGGGAGCATGTTCAGCACCCCACTGTTGGCCTTCCTGTCGGATTCCATTATTCAAAATCAAAATCCGTTGGCTGTGTACTCCGTGGATCACGGGCTTGAAAATAGCCGGGCCGGTTTGGATAGAATTGACACCGGTAATACCCTGCAGGGTTTGGCCCAGGGATTTACCTTTTGCCTCCTCTAATTCTCCGGAGGTCAGTGTCGAAAAGTTATTTGATTTGTTAACAATCTGGTGATGATCGGAAACAACAACTTCTTGCAGCAGTTTATTTTCTGGTGTTAGTTGAAAATTCATTGCTTCGGATTTAGTTAATCGAATCTTTTTTTCAAGGCTTGCAAAGCCAAGAAACTGGATTTCTATAACATAGCTTTTTGAACATAAACCCGAGAAAGCAAAATTTCCGTCTAAATCAGTCACTACACCCAATTTCAATTCGCGAATGAAGAGTGTAGCACCTGGTAAGCTTTTACCGCTTTCATCCAATACCCGACCATGCAAACTAAGATTACAATTATCCTGCTGGCCCGAGGCAATAATCGAAAAGCAAAGTATTAGAAGTAGTAAAAGGTACTTTTTCAATTTGCAACAAAGTTGCAAATTTAGTTAATAATAATTACATGCCTGATACAGTACAACTCTTACTGATCCACAATGTCTGAAATCTTAAACTTTTGAATGATATAATAAAGAAAGTTGAATGAAAGGGCATCCTCTTCAGTTTTGGTACTGGGAGTTTTAGTAAGCTCGGGCGACTTGCTTTTAACCTTTGCAGGGGCAGGACCAATTGATGGCTCTTTTGAATTATTAGATTTTCCTTCAGGTTCGTAGAGCAAAGGTTTTTCTTCCCGGAGAGTGGGATCCGTAAAAACGGGACTCAATTCTGGTATTTCATTATTGGGTGATCCTTCTTGCGCAAAAACTGAGTTAAAAGCAGTTGCCGTAAGAATGATTGTAATAAGAGCCAGTAATCGTGAAAAGTTTATCGTCATCCGTTCAAGACTTATAATTCAACGCTTTACCTTCGGGATTAGCTATGCAAAATAATAATATTTTGATAATGATCAACTTAGAAGACTTTAATAAAATCGACTGTAGAGCCGGAACAATCATTCGTGCGGAAGCCTTTCCAGAGGCTAAAAAGCCAGCTTTTAAGCTTTGGATTGATTTTGGGCCTGAATTAGGCGTTCTAAAATCCAGCGCACAGATTACGGATTTATATTCGATGGACTCCTTACCAGGGCGTCAGGTGGTTGGTGTGATAAATTTTAAGCCCAGGCAAATTGCAAATTTCATCTCAGAGGTGCTGGTAACTGGATTTCCGGACGAGTTAAATCGGGTAGTTTTAACGAAAATTGATAAAGCTGTTCCTAACGGAGCGAGACTATTTTAACATGATTTTATTCTCATCATTGGCATCTATATGTCAGGGCAAAATTCTTCAACAAAATCAGGACAGGGAGATCCGCGATCTTATTATAGATAGTCGAAAAATTTTACTCTCAGAGCAAGCATTGTTCTTTGCGATTTCCGGGGAGCGCCATGACGGTCATCAATATATTTCAGATTTATATGATGCTGGCATTCGTCAGTTTGTTGTTGAAAAACAAGTGTCAGTTTCACTCTACCCAGAAGCAAGTTTTATTCAGGTCGCCTCATCGAAGTCGGCCTTGCAAGCAATCGTTACAACTCACCGATCAAATTTTTCCATTCCCGTGATTGGCATTACAGGAAGCAATGGTAAAACCATTATTAAAGAATGGCTCTTTCAACTTTTATCACCCGATTATAAAATCGTAAAAAACCCAGGTAGTTATAACTCGCAAATAGGTGTGCCACTTTCCGTTTGGCAAATGCAAGGCCATCATCAACTCGGAATTTTCGAAGCCGGTATTTCCCGGTCAGGTGAGATGGAAAATCTATCGAAAGTAATCCAACCATCAGTAGGCATTTTTTCAAACATTGGTAGTGCACATGACGAGGGGTTTACAGATTTACAAGAGAAGACAAGGGAGAAGCTAAAACTATTTTCGAATGTCGACAAACTTGTCTATTGTTCGGATCACGCTGTAATTGCCAGCGAAGTTCGTAAAACTAAAATCCCTACAATTTCATGGGGCGTTTCTGCTAAAGCAGATTTTCAGATTAACCAGCAAGGCACTGATGTAAGTATTCGAAGTGGTAAGAATGAATTGAAGTTAATACTTCCCTTTGTCGATAAAGCCTCGGTGGAGAATGCATTGCATTGTATTGTGTTGATGTTGCACCTGAAGTATTCTCCGCAGGTCATTCAAGATCGAATTCAACTTTTGCGTTCTGTGCCTATGCGATTGGAGTTGAAGCAAGGAATAAATAATTGCCAGATCATTGATGATAGTTATAACAACGATCTTGGAGGACTTCAAATCAGTCTTGATTTTTTAGGAAGTGTTCAAAAAAAGAAAAAGACCTTGATTCTTTCAGACGTATTGCAAACTGGTCTGGACAATGAGGCGTTGCCACTTCGGATAATTGAGATCATTTCCCATAGTGGGATTCAAAAGCTATTGGGTATTGGCCCTCTTTTGTATAAGCAACAGTTACTATTTAAAAGACTATCCATTCAAACGAAATTTTACCAGAGTACCGAAGATGCTTTGGCGCAAACGACATGGGATGAATTCAATAACGAAATCATCCTGGTAAAGGGGGCCCGATCTTTTCACTTTGAGAAGATTGTCAATCAACTTCAACGGAAGATACATGGCACCCGCATGGAGATAGACCTGAATAAGATGGTTCACAATCTCAATTTTTTTAAATCAAGATTAAATCCGGGAGTAAAAATCATGGCCATGGTGAAAGCCTTTGCTTATGGAAGTGGAAGCGAAGAAGTAGCTAACTTATTACAATATCATCGGGTAGATTATCTGGGAGTTGCCTATGCCGATGAAGGCGTGGAATTGAGAAAAAATCACATTACACTTCCCATCATGGTGATGAACCCAACGGAGGAAAGTTATGCTGCGTTAATTACCCATAAACTTGAGCCGGTTGTGTACAGCATCACACTGCTTCATTCATTGGTTAACTATTTACAGGGAAGGCCGTGTGTTATACATCTTGAACTAGAAACCGGAATGCATCGTCTTGGTCTGGAAGAGGAGGATATTGATGAAGTAATTGAGATTCTGAAAGCTAATAGTAATATATCCATAGCCAGCATTTTCTCACACCTGGCAGGCGCAGACGAACAACAGCATGACCACTACTCAACACAACAATATGAGTTATACAGGAATGCCTATGATAAAATTGCAAAAGAGCTAGCGATTAAACCCGTTCGTCATATTTTAAACTCACCCGGTATTTTACGTTTGCCACACTATCAAATGGATATGGTGCGATTGGGGATTGGCTTATATGGGGTTAACCCCACAGCGGATGAATTCAACCAACTTAAACCTGTTGCAACATTAAAGACGGTTATCTCCCAAATAAAGAAAATCAATAGGGGCGAAACGGTAGGCTACGGCCGTAGAGGTATATCGGATCGTGAGATAACGATCGCAACAATCGCCATTGGCTATGCCGATGGGTTTAACAGAAGTTTTAGTCGCGGAGTGGGCCATGTTTTAATCAATGGAAAACGTGCTCCTGTTTTTGGAAATGTTTGTATGGACATGACCATGATTGATATCACGGGAATTGAAGCCAAAGTAGGTGATGATGTTACTATTTTTGGAGATGGCCTTCCCATTCACGAGGTAGCTGCTACAATCCAAACTATTCCGTACGAGATTTTAACAAATACAAGTGAACGAGTGAAGCGGGTATTTTTTGCAGAAAGTTTTTAAGGCGCCTTGTGCTAATCCAAGGCATTGAGTGTAACCCAGTACCGATACGCCACTAATCCTTTTTCAAATTTTGAGAGCCTGGTAATATCGCGCTGGCTATATCGCGGCATGATCACTTTGTTAACTTTTGCGAGTGTTTTGAAGAGAATTTTTTTCATAACGAGTTAGTTTGAATTCCATACCTAAATCACCCGCAACCCAGATTCTTTTTCAAATTAATTTCCGGAAGTCCACCAAAATCAAAGCGATCATCTTGCTCTTTAGGAAGAGGCAATAGAGACGGCTTCTTTTCAAGCTTTTTGTCCATTTTTGGCTTAATGACTTTCTTTTTCATCACCCGAAGATAATCATTGTTTAACTCTCCCTGTAAACCTATATTCGCACTGTTTAAAATTAATCTAAATAAGAAGTGGAGCGCACAAAGAGCGTAGCTGATATGAAATCGGGCGAAACGGCCGTTATATCGGGGTTTTCAGATGATACGTTTTCAGTTAAACTATTGGAGATGGGCTTCTTACCTGGCACGGCAGTTCGGTTTAATTTCAAAGCTCCTTTCGGTGATCCGGTTTGCGTGAGTGTGTCCGGCTATGATTTGTCACTTCGCATTGATGAAGCTTCCACCATTATTATTCTAAACTAGTAATGGCCGAGAAGATAAAAATTGCTCTGGCAGGAAAGCCTAATTCAGGAAAATCTTCACTGTTCAATCAACTTACCGGCCTCAATCAAAAAATCGGAAACTTTCCAGGGATAACCGTTGATAAACGTACGGGTCTTTGTCAGCTCAGTAATCAGCAGCAGGCAGAAATAATTGACTTGCCAGGAATTTATAGCCTGTATCCACGCACACTCGATGAAAAAATTGTAGCCGAAATTATTGCTGATAAAAAGGGGGCCTACTATCCGGATTATGTTGTGTTGGTAGCCGATGCTACCAACCTAAAAAATTGTATGCTGCTATTCACGCAGTTGATTGATTTGAGACTGCCAACGGTGCTCGCTCTCAACATGATGGATCTGGCTGCACAATCCGGTCAGAGCATTGACATTCAGGAGTTATCATCATCTTTGGACTTACCGGTAGTAATGATAAATGCGCGAACCGGACAAGGAATTCAGGAATTAAAAAAAGTTATAGTTGAGACATTTAAACCCTCCCGCAAATCTGTGTTTCAGATTGGAAGTGAGATAAAATCGCTGGTTGCAACAATCAAGGATCGGTTTAATCTTGCTACGGAATATGAAGCCTATCAATTTTTACAGCAGACCGATAATCTTATTTTTCTAAGCAAAGAAGATCGCGAATACATCTCCGCACAAGCTAAGGCTGGACAATTTTTTCCACACAAATATCAAGGCGCAGAAACCGTGATGCGTTATGGATTTATTCAAGATCTGTTAAATAAGGTAATACTTAAAACTTCCGATCCTGAATGGAAGAAATTTTCGTACCGCATTGATAAGGTACTTACACACAAAGTGTGGGGATACTTAATTTTCTTTACGGTATTGTTCCTGATTTTTCAATCCATTTTTGCGTGGGCACAAATCCCCATGGATTTTATTGATAGTTCGTTTGCCAGCTTAAGCAATTCATTATCAGATTTTTTCCCCGAGGGACCATTCTTTGACTTAATCACCCAAGGCATTGTTCCGGGCATTGGAGGCATTCTCATTTTTATTCCGCAGATCGCAATTCTTTTTGCCTGCATTTCGGTGTTAGAGGAAAGCGGCTACATGGCGCGTGTTGTTTTTCTGATGGATAAAATCATGCGCCAATTTGGATTGAGCGGCAAAAGCGTAGTGCCTCTTATCTCAGGGATGGCGTGTGCTATACCCGCCATTATGGCTACCCGCACTATTGAAAACTGGAAAGACAGACTCATTACCATTTTTGTGACTCCGTTTATGAGCTGCTCTGCGCGGTTGCCAGTGTTTACTATTCTGGTTGCACTTATTATTCCAGAAGTTAAGCTCTTTGGTTTTTTTAACTACCAGGGTCTTGTTCTAATGGCTCTTTATTTACTGGGTTTCTTTGCAGCAATATTTTCTGCGTTTTTGCTAAAGTTTATCATCAAAACGCAAGAACGTAGTTACATGATTATGGAAATGCCCACCTACCGAAAACCAAAGTGGACCAATGTGGGCTACACCATTATTGAAAAGACAAAATCATTTGTTTTTGAAGCAGGAAAAATCATCCTGGCTATATCGGTTATTCTGTGGGTACTTGCCAGTTATGGTCCGGGCGAAAAAATGAGTCAGGCAGAACAGATTGTGAAGGATCAATCATTCAACTTACGGCTTACGGAAGATGAATTACAAAGCAGGATTGCCGCTTATAAGTTGGAACATTCCTATGCCGGGATTATTGGAAAAACACTGGAGCCGGCCATTAAGCCTTTAGGATATGACTGGAAGATTGGCATCGCCCTTGTCACTTCTTTTGCGGCCCGTGAAGTTTTTGTTAGTACAATAGCCACGATTTATAGCCTTGGAAGCACTGATGATGAACAGACCATTAAAGGTCGATTGAAGTCAGAAATTAATCCAGAAACCGGTGGTCCTCGTTATACACCGGCTGTAGGACTTTCGCTCCTGGTTTTTTATACATTGGCTATGCAGTGTATGAGCACACTGGCTGTGGTTAAAAGAGAAACAAAAGGTTGGAAGTGGCCCCTGATTCAGTTGGCCTACATGACAGCAGTCGCCTACATTTCCGCTTTTATTATTTATCAAAGT
>LNFM01009624.1_pt1 | contig 13976 bp, 10 predicted proteins | sample 596031 | NCBI WGS metagenome assembly LNFM01 (sample SAMN04254537, study PRJNA301005) | activated carbon metagenome | isolation source: dual media filters at the Ann Arbor, Michigan drinking water treatment plant | place: USA: Ann Arbor
GCTTGCTCCAGTACACGCCGTCTTCGTCGACGTCGATCTTGCGCACGATCTCGGGCAGGTTCTCGGCCAGCAGCGCGGTGAAGCTGGTGCCGCTCAGCGCACCGAACTGCGGGATCATGGCGCAGGTGCCGCGTGGGTTGGGGCCGCGCGGCAGCATCTTCTCGATGTGCACGGCGATCACATCGCCCTTCTGCGCGCCTTCGACCAGGATGGGCCCGTTCTGCGGGTTCACGAAGGGCATGGTCAGCACCTTGGAGGGCAGGTCCTGCTCGCTCTTCACCTTGCCTTCGAAGGCGTCGCGCGTCTCCACCACCACGCGGTCGCCGGGCTTGATGGTCAGCACAGGGTCGGAGTACGGGCCGATGGTGTAGTGGTACTTGCCCTGCAGCGCTTCGGTGAGCGAGTGCGTGACGGGGCTGCGGCCTTGCGCGACACCGCGCCGGCGCATGATGGACTGATCGAGCCAGGTCATGACGGGTCCTTGTTCGGGGGTTCTCTGTAATCCGTGTCCGATCGGGGCGCACGCGCTGCTCCAGCGTGCGCGATCGGCCGGCGGATGATAGCCACGCCCGGTGGTGGACGGGGCGCACGGGCGCCGGCGCACTGCCGGTCCGCTCTTGCCTACACTGCACGCCATGCAACTGCTGCTGGCCCCGATGGAGGGACTGCTGGACCACAGCCTGCGCGACGTCATCACGCGCGCCGGCGGCATCGACCGTTGTGTCTCCGAGTTCATCCGCGTCACCGACCAGTGCCTGCCCGAACGCGTGTTCATCCGCGTCATGCCCGAGCTCCTGAACGGCAGCCGCACGGCCGCGGGTACCCTGGTGCGCGGACAGCTGCTGGGCTCCGACCCCGCCTGCCTGGCCGACAACGCCGCCGTGCTGGCCTCGCTGGGCAGTGCCGGCGTGGACCTCAACTTCGGCTGCCCCGCGCCCACCGTCAACCGGCATCGTGGCGGCGCCGTGCTGCTCGACGAGCCGGACCTGGTGCACGACATCGTGGCGGCCGTGCGGCGTGCCGTGCCGGCCGCCGTGCCGGTGTCGGCCAAGATGCGGCTGGGCCATCGCGACGAGTCGCGCATGCTCGACAACGCGCTGGCCATCCAGTCCGCAGGCGCCTGCGAGCTGGTGGTGCACGCACGTACCAAGCTGCACGGCTACCGGCCGCCGGCCTACTGGGAGCAGGTGGCGCACATCCGCCGGGCGCTGCACATCCCGGTGGTGGCCAATGGCGAGATCTGGAACGTGGCCGACGCGCAGCGCTGCCGGGAGGTGTCGGGCTGCGAGATGCTGATGATCGGCCGTGGCATGGTGGCCGATCCCGGCCTGGCGCTGGCCATCCGCGACCCGGCCGGCGTGCCGCTGGGCTGGCCGGTGCTGTGGCCGCTGCTGGGCCACTACTGGCGTCGCATCGCGGGGCACGTCGTGCCGCGCCACCGCGCCGGGCGGCTCAAGCAGTGGCTGAATCTGCTGCGGCGCCGCTACCCCGAGGCGCAACGGGCCTTCGACACCGTGCGCACCCAGGACGACCCGGCCTGGGTCGACCGCTGGCTGTCGCAGCCGGCCTGAAGCCCTCGTTGCCGCACCCGGCCAGGCTCAGGGCATCAGATCGGCCACCGCATCCCAGGCTTCGGGGGCGATGCGGCCCTCGTGCCGCTGCGACACCCCGCCGCGGGTGTCCAGCACCAGGGTCATCGGCAGCCGGGTGGGCGCCGCAGGCAGCGTGTGCGAGAAGGCCGGGTCGCCGGCCCACAGCACCGGCAGCGCGGGCCCGCGCGGTTCCATCAGCCTGACGGTGCGCAGGTAGTTCTCGAGGTCGCCCGGCGTCCTGTCGACGCTGATCAGCACCAGCTGGAAGGGCTTGCCACGCCAGCCGGCGGCGTTGGCGCGCAACTCGCCCATCTTCTGCAGGCACACCGTGCAGGCGGTGCTCCAGTAGAAGACCATCACGACGTTGCCGCGCAGGTCGCGCGTGTCGACGTTCTGGCGCTCGACCAGCGTCGGTCCGGAGGCCCAGAAGGAGGTTGCCGCCGGCGCGTTGCCAGGCTGCGCAGCGGCCGTCGAGACCGCCATCGCCCAGGCCAGACCGGCCAGCGACCGCCTGGCCCAGCCCCGGCGATCCCGCCACGGCGGTTGCAAACCCGGGTCGGATCTCGTCTGGTGCGGCTGTGACGTCATCGACGGGTGTGGCGCATCGGGTTGGGACGACGCTAAAGTTTATGGACGACAGCGACGATAACTGAGCGGAGCCCATGATGAAGCACGCTGCACTGCCAAGGCCCCGCAGGCTGCCCACCGACGGCACACGACAGCTTGCCCGCGCGCCGCAGCCGTGATGCGTTCATCCCCAGCAGCGCCCCCTGCCGACGACCGAGGCGCCGAGGTGCAGCGGGCCACCGAGGCCGCCCTGCTCGGCCAGACCTACGCACGGCTGCCCCTGAACGTGGCCATGACGGTGGCGGCTGCGCTCGCCTTTTCGGCACTGCTGCGGCCCTTCTTCCCTGGCGCACTCCTGCTGCAGTGGCTGGTCGTGGTGCTGGCCATCTCGGCGGCGCGTTACGTGCTCGCCCGCGCCTGGTCCAAGGCCCGGCCCTCGGCGGCGGACACCCCGCGCTGGCGCGTGCTGATGACGGTCAGTGCCTGGTTCTCGGGCGGCAGCTGGGCCTTCGGTGCGGTGTCGTTGATGCCCGAAGCCGGACGCCCGGAAACCATGCTGCTGGTCCTGGGACTGCTGGCGGTGAGCGCCGTGGCGGTGGCCACGCTGGCAACGCAGCGGGCCGCCACCTTGGCCTTCCTGCTCTCGGCGCTGGCACCCACCGCGCTGATGCTGTTCGCTGTCGGCGGCGACGTCGAGCGGATTGCCGGCCTGGCCATGCTGGCGTCCCTGGCGTGTCTGATCCTCGCCGGTCGGGGCTCCAGCGTGAATGCCGAAGCCCAGGCCCGCGCCTCCATCGAGCTGACCGGCGCGCTGGCCGAGGCCCGCGCACTGGCGGTCGAGCGTGACGTTCTGGCGCGCGCCCAGGCCAGCGAACGCGAGCGCCTGGCCTCCATTCTGGAGTGCACCGACGCCGGCGTCGGCGAGTGGCACGTCGACACCGGCGCGATGGTCTTCAACGAGCGCTGGGCCGCTTCGCTCGGCTACACGCTCGAGGAGATGCAGCCCTTGCGCGTCGATCGCTGGATGGCGATGTGCCATCCCGACGACCAGCCGCAGGTGGAGGACGTCGTGAAGCGGCACTTCAGCGGCCAGGCCGGCCGCTGCGACCTTGAAATGCGCATGCGCCACCGCGACGGGCACTGGGTCTGGTTCCAGGTGCGCGGCCGGCTGTCGCGCCGCGGGCCGAATGGCGAGCCGCTGCAGATGACCGGTCTGCACATCGACATCAGCGAAAGAAAGTTGTCGGAGCAGCGCTGGCAGGCCCGTGCCGAGCTGTCGGCCGACGGCTTCTGGGAGACCGACGAGCAGCACCGGGTGCGCCTGTGGCAGGCCGGCGTGCTGAACCGCCTGCCGGTGGAGGCCGACAGGCTGCTGGGCCGCCGCATGGACGAGGTGCCCGGCATTTCGGCCGCCCCCGAGGTATGGCCCGAATTCATGCATCGGCTGACCACGCACCTGCCCTTTCGCGGCACCATCTTCCGCGTCAAGGCGCCCGACGGCTCGCTGCACTGGATCGAGACCGACGGCCGCCCGCGCTTCGGCGCCGATGGCGTCTTCGCCGGCTACGAAGGGGTCGCACGCGACGTCACCGACCGCCAGCGTGTGCTGGCCTCGCTGCAGGAAAGCCTGTCGCTGGTGGACAAGCTGTTCGAGACCATCCCCATCCCGGTGGTGCTGAAGGACCCGCAGGGGCGCTACGTGCGCCTCAACCGCGCTTACGAAGAGCTGTTCGGCCAACCCGGCCACAGCCTGATCGGCAGGCGCATCGAGGAGCAGACCGACGACGCGGCCGCGGAGCGACACCGCCAGGTCGACGAGGAACTGATGGCGCGGCCCGGCCAGCACCGCTACGAGCTGCACCAGCGCCTGGCCAACGGGCGCTTCATCGACACGCTCGTCTGCAAGGCCACGCTGGTGCGTGCCGACGGCGGCATCGGCGGCCTGATCGGCGCGGTGGTCGACATCACCGAGCAGAAGGCCGTGGCGCGCGCGCTGCAGCAGGCCACCACGGCGGCCGAAGCCGCCAACCGGGCCAAGTCCTCCTTCCTGGCCACCATGAGCCACGAGCTGCGCACGCCGCTGAACGCGGTGATCGGCGCGGCCCAGCTGCTCCGGGCGGAGCACATCGACGCCGAACAGCAGGCGCACCTCGTCGACGCCATCCAGCGCGGCGGCACCAACCTGCTGGGCCTGATCGAGAACATCCTGGACCTGTCGCGCATCGAGGCTGGCCAGCTCACGCTGCACACGGTCGACTTCGACCTCGTCGACTGCGTCGAGGCCGCGCTGTCCACCGCCGCCATCGCGGCGCACGCCAAGGGACTGCGGCTGGCCTGCATCGTCGAGCCTGGCCTGCCGGCCCGGCGCCGCGGCGACGTTGCTCGCCTGCGCCAGGTGGTGCTGAACCTGCTGGGCAACGCGGTGAAGTTCACCGATGTCGGCGAGGTGATCGTGCGCGTGGGACGCGGCGGCCCCGACCGCAAGGAGGGCGACCCCGGCGACCCCGGCGACTCCGCCCGCCACAGCGTGCGCATCAGTGTCGAGGACAGCGGCGTGGGCATGGACGAGGGCACCGTGCAGCACATCTTCGAACCTTTCCGCCAGGCCGAGGACCAGGCCAACCGCCGCTTCGGCGGCAGCGGTCTGGGGCTGGCCATCGTGCGGCAGCTGATGGCGGCGATGGCCGGCCGGGTGGACGTCGTCAGCAGCCTGGGGAAGGGCTCCTGCTTCTCGCTCGAGCTGCCCTTGCCGCCGGCCGAACTCGCGCTGGCCGAGCCGGAGCCGCTGCGGCAGCGGGTGGCCTTTCACGAGCCTCACGAGCCCAGCGCGCAGGCGCTGCGGTCGCACCTGCTGCGACTGGGCTGCCAGGTGCAGCGCTGCGACACGCCGGCGGCACTGCAGGCCTGGGCGCATGCGACGTCCGGTGACCCCGGCGGCTGGCTGCTGGTGGCAGCCGACGCGCCCGACGGCCAGGCCTTCGTCGAGCAGTCGATGGACCTGGTCGATTCCGAGCGCCTGGTGGTGATGGCCGACGACACCGCGCACGAGGCCGACCAGGCGCGTGAAGCGCTGCGGCTGTCGCGCCAGATCATCCGCCCGGTGACGCGGGCGGCGCTGCTGGCGCGCCTGTCGCAGGCCGCGGGAGCGGCGCCGCCGTCGCCATCGGCCACGCCTTCGATCGGCACCTCGACCCATGTGCTGGTGGTGGAGGACGACGAACTCAACCGCAGCATCGTCTGCGGCCTGCTGCGCCACGCCGGCTGCCATGTCAGTGCGGTGGCCGATGGTCACGCGGCCCTGCGCACCATGGCCGAGCGCCGGGATGTCGACCTCGTGCTGATGGACTGGCAGATGCCCGACATCGACGGTCTGGAGGTCACCCGCCGCTTGCGGTCCGGCCAGGCCGGCGAGGCCGGGCGCACCGTGCCCATCGTGGCCTTGACCGCCAACGCCTTTGCCGAGGACCGGGACGCCTGCCTGGCCGTCGGCATGAACGACTTCCTCACCAAGCCGGTGTTGGCGCATCAACTGCTGTCCGCCGTGGCGACCTGGACCACATCGCCGGCAGCCGGCCGGCAGCCGCAGGCCGTGCCTGCGCTTCCCGCGGCGCTGCGCGGTGACCGCGGGACGGTGTTCGATGCCTCGGTGCTGGCGGCGCTTCCGATGGTGGCCGACGGCTCGCAGCCGGACATGGTGAAGTCGCTGCTGGCGCTGTTCGACGGGTCCACGGTGCGCCTGCTGGCCGAGGTCGGCCAGGCCGTGCGCCGACCCGAGGGCGCTGCCACGCTGCAGCGCCTCATGCACACCTTGAAGTCATCGGCCGCCAGTGTCGGCGCCCTGGAACTGGCGGCGCTGGCCGAGCGCCATGAATCCAGGCTGCGCAGCGGCGCGCCGCCCGACGAAGGCCTGCCCGAACGCCTGGCCAGTGCGTTCGAGCGGCTGCGTCAGGCGGTGCAGCGGCCCGCCGCCTGACGGCGGAGCGCAGCCGGTTTCCGCAGCCGGCTCAACGGCAACTGAAGCTGGCCGCGTCTTCCAGGCTGCCGCTGCCGTTGTAGCGCGCCACCGTGGGATAGGGGCACAGCGGGCGCGTGCGGTTGGCGGCCCAGCCGGCCGGCAGATCGGCGTTGGCGGCGGCGGCGTTGCCGGGGCCGCGCGCAGCAGCGATCAGGCGCTCCGGGGCCGAACCTTGCTCGACCCAGGCGACCAGCGCACTGAGCGGGTCGAACTGGTCGGTGGCCGGTCCGCCCGAGCAGTGGCCCATGCCCGGCACGCGGAAGAAGCGCGCGAAGTTCGACGCGTCACCGCCGTTGGCTGCGCGCAGGCCGTCGTACCAGCGCGCCGTGTCGTCCACCGAGAAGATGGCGTCGCTGACGCCGTGGTAGACCAGCATCTTCGCGCCGCGGTTCTTCATCGCACCCAGGTTGGTCGGGTCGGGCGGCGTCATGAAGGACATGCCCGACTCGGTGTAGGTCGCATTGGTGGCGTTGATCTGTGCCACCAGGGTGTCGATGTTCGCCCCCAGGCTGAAGGCCGGGCCGTTCAGGTTGGCGGCTTCCGGCGGCGTCTTGAAGATGTGCCCGACGGCGCCGGAATCCAGCGCCAGCGGAGCGGTGAACATCCAGAAGGCGATGCCGGCGGCGCCGTGGCCGCTGTCGTACGGGAAGCTCGAGTAGACCTGCTGGCCGCTGCTGGTCAAGCTGCCGCTGAAGCGCGGCGCGATGGCCGTCTTCTGTGCTGCCGACAGGCAGCTGCCGTCGCGCGCGCCGCTGCAGGTCGGCACGTCGTTGGCGATGCTGAAGGCGGCCTGGCAGGCGCCCGTGTCCTGGACCAGGCCGTCGGTGGCGCCGTCCAGGGCATCGCAGCGGGCCAGCACCCTGCTCGACAGCAGGGCGCGTTCGGCGACGGTGAACGAGGTCGAGAGATTGGCCGGATCGGTGGCCACGGTGATCAGACGCTGTGCGCTGGCGATGTTGGCCACGGCCGCCTTGGGCAGGTTGAAGCCGGGTGCGCCGGCCAGATAGCCGTCGTACTGGTCGGGGTAGCGTGCTGCGGCCACCATGGCGTGGCGCCCGCCATTGGAGCAGCCGCCGAAGTAGGAGCGGTCGGGGCCCTTGCCGTAGGCCGTCTGCACCAGGCTCTTGGCCATGGGCGTGAGCTTGCCGACGGCCTGGTAGCCGTAGTCCAGCCGGGCCTGCGGGTCGATGCCCCAGGCCGAGCCCTGGGCGGCCCGGTGACCGGCGTCGGAACTGAGCACGGCGAAACCCTGCAGCAGCGCGTGCGTGGTGGGACCGCCGCCGAAGCTGCCGGTGGCGGTGCTGACGTTGCCGTCGATGCCGCCGTTGCCCTGGTGGAAGAAGCGGCCGTTCCAGGCCCGGGGCAGCCGCATCTCGAACGAGATGGCGTAGTTCTGGCCGTCGACCGCGCTGGTGCGCTCGAACATCATCCCGGTCACCAGGCAGTGCTCCGGCACCGGCTGGCCGGCCACGGTCAGCGTGCCGGCCGCCACGGTGCTGCCCCCGGTGATGCGGGTGTTGGCCAGCGCCGACAGGCGCCCCGGCAGTTCGGTGCACGTGCCAGACAGGGGCGCGCCCGTGGCGGCACCGAGCTGCGGCAGCGCGCCGTCGCCACCGCCGCAGCCCGCCAGGGCCAGCAAGGCGAGTGCGCCGGCGGCGGCCCAGGGCGTTGGCCGACAGGGCCGGTCTGGCATGTCGAGAGGAATCATCGCTTGTCTCCGCTTGTCTTGATGTGGGGGGTACGCCGTCAAAGCCGCGCTGACGATGTCCGATTCCCAAGGGGGAACCAGATGGTTAATCTACTTTTGTATTCGGGTCGGATCTTCAGGGCAAACCCGCGACCGTGACCGCGGTTTCCGCGCCAGATGATTCGGCAGCGCCGCTGGTCATCCGCCCGCCCGGAAGCGAGAATGCGTCGATGCAGAAACCTCGCAGCGCACCACACGACCTCACTCCGGCCGGGCGCCTGGAGGAAGGTCCGATGCACCAGCTGCTGGGGTACCAGCTGGCGCAGGCCGCCATCGTCACCACGCGCTGCTTCGTGCAGGCGGCGGGCGAGCCACTGGAGCTGCGGCCGGTGGAGTACACGATCCTTCAGTTGGTTTGTGATAACGCCGAGGTGACGCCGAGCCGGCTCGCCAAGGCGCTGGCCCTCACGGCCCCGGGTGTGTCGCTCTGGCTGGACCGCCTGGAAGCGCGCGGTCTGATCCGGCGCGAGCGCAGCGTCAGCGACCGCCGTTCACAGCACCTGAACGCAACGCGCGCCGGTCGTGAACTGGCATCCCGGGCCATCGAGGGCGTCCTGCGCGCCGAGGCCGAGGAGCTGGCGCCGCTGAGCGCCGGCGAGCGGCAGATCCTGCTGGAGCTGTTGCACAAGGTGGCGCGCACGCGCCACCGTTGAGTCGATGCCGTGGCGCGCACGCGCCACCGTTGAGTCGCTGGCGGTGGCGCTGATGCGCCACCGGCGAAGGCCTACTTGCCCAGCCCCATGCCCTTGCCGACCTCGGTATAGACGCGCACGCGCTCCCTCATGAAGGCGTCCATGCCTTCGAGCCCGACGTTGACGAGCTCGAAACCGCTCTTGGCGGCCAGCTCCTTCATCTCGGGGTCGGCATTCAGGGCGGCGAACAGTTCGGCCAGGCGCTTGCGCGCTTCCATCGGTGTCGACCTCGGCACGCCGATGCCGCGGAAGGCGCCGTCGACCCAGTCGACGCCCAGCTCCTTGAAGGTCGGCACCTCGGGCATCAGCGGGTGGCGCTTGTCCATCGCCACGGCCAGTGCGCGCACCTTGGTCTTGTTGTTGATGGCAAAGGCGGTGTAGCTCATCGCCGCGTCGACGTGGCCGCCCAGCACGGCCAGCGTCATGTCGCCGGTGCCCTTGAAGGGCACGTAGGTGGTCTTCACGGCGAACGACTGGTTCAGCCGCTCGTGCGCTGCATGGTTGGCGGAGTTCTGGCCCGAGCCGCCCAGGTTGAGCTTGCCGGGATCGGCCTTGGCCACCCTGACGAAGTCGGCAAAGTTCCTGATGGGGCTGTTCTCGGGCACCACCAGGGCATCGGGCGTGTAGTGGTACCAGAACACCGGCACGACGTCGTCGAGCTTGTACTGCACCTTGCCTTCCATCGGCTGCAACACCATGTGCGGCAGGTTGATGCCGCCGATGTTCACGCCGTCGCCCGGCAGCGTGTTGATCGTGCTCCACAGCAGCGCGCCGCCGGCGCCGGCCTTGTACTGGATGATGGTGTCCACCGCGGGGCAGCGCTTCTTCAGCACCATCTGCTGGTGTCGCGCTGACAGGTCGCTCTCGCCGCCCGGCGGGAAGGCCTGCCAGTACATGAGGTTCTTGTCCGGGCAGGCCTGAGCCTGGGCCAGGGCAGGGGCGAGTGCGCCCAGTCCCAGGGCCAGTGCGAGGGCCAGCGGGTGATGAATACCGTGCATCGGGTTGTCTCCGGGGTTGATCCTGCGGCCGCCCAGGCCGGCAGCCGATCGCCCGCCACGACCGGGCGGGTGAGCCCGATCATAGGCAGCAGCGTGGCGCCCGCGATGAGGGTTGCGCCGGAGACGGCGCGTTTTCGACGCCGCGGCGCCGTCAGGCCTGCACGACCAGCGTGTATTCGGCCGACAGCCCGTCGCTGCCCGGCACGTAGGGACGCGTCAGCGCCGCACGGCCGGCGGCCGACAGGCGGTTCCACAGGAAGTCGCGCGCATTGCCCGGGTCGCCTTCGACGTAGAGCTGGGTGGTCAGCAGCTCCTTCTGGCCGAGCTTGACCTTGGTGTGGATGTGCGGCGTGCGCCCGGAGTAGGCGGCCGGGCGGATGGTACGGAAGCGGAAGGCGCCTTCGGCGTTCAGCGTGACACGACCGAAACCCTGGAAGGACGGGTCCATGCGGCTGCCGTCGCGCGGGTGGTCGTAGCGGCCGTCCTCGTCGCACTGCCAGATCTCGACCACGCCTCCCTTCAGCGCCTGACCGGCGGGGTCGACCACACGGCCCGTGACCCAGGCTGCCTGGCCCTTGCCGTAGCGGCGGTCGCCGTTGCGCAGCAGGTCGAAGTCGTCGTCGCGCGGCATCGCCACGGGGTAGTAGGGCCCTTCGGTCTGCGAAGGGGTCAGGGCCAGTCGCGACTGCGCCCGGGCCTGGCGGATGAACACCGGCGCGGCCAGCAAGGCGGCGCTGCCCAGCAGCAGGCGGCGGCGCACGAGCGGGGTCGGCAGGTGAATCGGGGTGGTACTGCGGGACATGGGTACTCCTGGACAGTGCTGCCTTGCCAGGCAGGCTCGGCGGCCCTGAAACGGCAGCGGGAGTGCAGATCTTGCGACCGCTGCGTTTCCGGAGTATTGCTGGGGCCATGCGCGTCCTGGCGGCAGACCGGCCCCCGCAGCGTTCAGGCCCTGCAGGCGGACTCCTGGGCGGCATCGTCCAGCCCGTCCATCGACTGCAGCAGCGCGTCGAGCTGCGCGTAGAGATCCTGCACGGCGCTGCTGCCCAGGTGAGCCTCGATGCGGCGATAGGTCGCTTCGATCAGCGGTGCCATGCGGGCCACCAGGGCGCGGCTGGACGGCGTGAGGCTCACCATCACGCGACGCTGGTCGCTGTCGTGGCGCTCGCGCCGCACCAGCCCCATCTGGTCCATGCGCTGCAGCACGCCGGCCAGGCTGGGGCTGCTGATGCAGCAGGCCTCGACGATCTCCCGCGGCTGCAGCGTGCCGCGCTCGTGCAGGGCGCGCACGATGCGCCATTGCTGTTCGGTCAGCCCATGCGCCTGCAGCAGCGGCCTGAAGCGCAACAGCACCGACTCGCGGGCCTGCAGCAGGAGCAGCGGCAGGTTGCGGTGCTGCAATGACGCGGGGGGCGGTCCGTCGGCCCGGCGGGAGCGGGTCCTTCTGGAGAGTGTCGGGCTTGACATGGAGCGGTCGTGCCTTCTACATTGCACATTGCTAACATCTTAGTAAATAATCTTAAGTCAAGCGCAGCGCCCCATGCAAGCAGGTCAGTCCATCGACGTCGCACCTTACCGCCTGAGCGGCACGGTCTACGGCACCCTGGTCAACCATCCCGCCACGCTGGCGGCGCTGGGGGACGTGGTGCACCAGGCGCCCTACAAGGCGCCGCCGAAGGCGCCGGTGCTGTACCTCAAGCCGCGCAACACCTTCATCGCCGACGGCCAGGCGGCCCTGCTGCCGGCCGGTGTGCCGGCGCTGGAGGCCGGCGTGTCGCTGGCCCTCGTGATCGGTCGCACGGCCTGCCGGCTGTCGCTGGACGACGCGCTCGAAGCGGTGGCCGGTTATGCCGCGGCACTGGACTGCTGCGTGCCGCACTCCAGCTTCTACCGTCCCAGCGTGCGGCTGCGCGCCATCGACCGCAGCTTCGCGCTGGGCCCCGTCGTCGATGCCCGCCGCGTGTCGGCACCCGACGGGCTGGCCACCCTGCTGCAGATCGACGGTCGCACGGTGCAGGCCGGCAGCACCGCCGGCATGATCCGCGGCGTGGCGCAGCTGCTGGTGGACGTCACCGATTTCATGACCCTGCAGCCCGGGGACGTGCTGCTGCACGGTCTGCAGCCGGCTGCGCCGCTGCTGCGGGCCGGCCAGACCGTCACGGTCGAGATCCAGGGCCTGCCGCCCCTGAGCCTGCCCGAAGCGTCGGCCGAGCAGGTGACCGCATGAAGAGCGCCCGCGTCGCCTACGCCGGAGCGCTGCATGCCGCGGTGCCGCACCCAGCCGGCCTGCAACTGGCCGACGGCCGCGTGGTGGCCGAGCAGCAGGTGGTGTGGCTGCCGCCCTTCGAGGTCGGCACCATCATCGCGCTGGGCCTGAACTACGCCGACCACCTCAAGGAGTTGTCGAAGGAGCTCACCGTCACCACGCGGGACGAGCCGCTGGTCTTCCTCAAGGGCCCCGGCGCGCTGGTCGGCCACCGCGGCGTGACGCGGCGGCCGGCAGGCGTGGCCTTCATGCACTACGAGTGCGAGCTGGCGGTGGTCATCGGCCGCGTCGCCAGGCGCGTGCGCGAGGCCGACGCCATGGCCTTCGTCGCCGGCTACACGGTGGCCAACGACTACGCCATCCGCGACTATCTCGAGAACTGGTACCGCCCGAACCTGCGTGTGAAGAACCGGGACGGCGCCACCGCCATCGGCCCCTGGCTGGTGAGCGCCGACGAGGTACCCGATCCGCACGTGCTGCCCTTGCGCACGCTGGTCAACGGCCAGGTGGTGCAGCAGGGCAGCACGGCGAACATGATCCACCGCGTGCCGGCCCTGATCGAGTACCTGAGCAGTTTCATGACGCTGGCGCCAGGCGACGTCATCCTCACCGGCACGCCCGAAGGCACGGTGAACGTGAATGTCGGTGACGAGGTGATCACCGAGATCGACGGCGTCGGGCGCCTCGTCAACACCCTTGTCGGCGACGAAGTCTTCGGTCGCCAGGAGAACGTCCGATGATGATCAAGCACCTGATAGCCGGCCGGCACGTCGAGAGCGCGCGTGTCTTCGAGACACGCAACCCGGCCACGCAGGAGGTGCTGGCCGAAGTGGCGCGCGGCTCCGCCGACGAGGTCCATGCCGCGGTGGCCGCCGCCCAGGCCGCTTTCCCGGCCTGGGCCGGCCGCCCCGCGGCCGAGCGCGCGAAGATCATGCGGCGGCTGGGCGATCTCATCGCCGCCCACGTGCCCGAGATCGCGCGCACCGAGACCGACGACACCGGCCAGGTCATCGCGCAGACCGGCAAGCAGCTGGTGCCGCGCGCGGCCGACAACTTCCACTACTTCGCCGAGATGTGCACGCGGGTGGACGGCCACACCTACCCCACGCCCACGCACCTGAACTACACGCTGTTCCAGCCGGTGGGCGTGTGTGCGCTGATCAGCCCGTGGAACGTGCCCTTCATGACCAGCACCTGGAAGACCGCGCCGTGTCTCGCCTTCGGCAACACGGCGGTGCTGAAGATGAGCGAGCTGAGCCCGCTGACCGCCGCGCGCCTGGGCGACCTGGCGCTGGAAGCCGGGGTGCCGGCCGGTGTGCTGAACGTGGTGCACGGCTACGGCGCCGAGACCGGCGAGCCGCTGTGCTGCCACCCCGGCGTGCGGGCCGTGTCCTTCACCGGCTCGACGGCCACCGGCAACCGCATCATCCGCGCCGCGGGGCTGAAGAAGTACAGCATGGAGCTCGGCGGCAAGAGCCCCTTCGTCGTCTTCGACGACGCGGATTTCGAGCGGGCGCTGGACGCCGCCGTGTTCATGATCTTCAGCAACAACGGCGAGCGTTGCACCGCGGGCAGCCGCATCCTGGTGCAGAAGACCATCTACGCCCGCTTCGTCGAGCGCTTCGTCGAACGTGCGCGCCGCATCAGCGTGGGCGACCCGCAGGACGAGGCCACCACCATCGGGCCGATGATCAGCGCCGGCCACCTCGAGAAGGTGCGCAGCTACATCGAGCTGGGCCCGAAGGAGGGCGCCACGATGCTCTGCGGCGGGCTGGGCACGCCCGATCTGCCTGCGCGCGTGAGGGCCGGCCACTACGTGCTGCCCACCGTCTTCGCCGACGTCGACAACCGCATGAAGATCGCGCAGGACGAGATCTTCGGCCCGGTGGCCTGCCTGATTCCCTTCGCCGACGAGGCCGAGGCCATCCGCATCGCCAACGACACCGCCTACGGCCTGTCGAGCTATGTGTGGACCGAGAGCGTGGGCCGCGCACACCGCGTGGCCGCGGCCATCGAGGCCGGCATGTGCTTCGTCAACAGCCAGAACGTGCGCGACCTGCGACAGGCCTTCGGCGGCACCAAGGCCAGCGGCGTCGGCC
>LNFM01027549.1_pt1 | contig 13976 bp, 26 predicted proteins | sample 596031 | NCBI WGS metagenome assembly LNFM01 (sample SAMN04254537, study PRJNA301005) | activated carbon metagenome | isolation source: dual media filters at the Ann Arbor, Michigan drinking water treatment plant | place: USA: Ann Arbor
TTCGAAGTAAGCGGCAGGAACGCGGGTCCCACACCATGGACAACCAGAACATCCGCATCCGCCTCAAGGCGTTCGATCACCGCGTGCTCGATGGTAGCACGCGGGAGATCGTGAACACCGCGAAGCGGACCGGTGCGCGCGTGCGGGGCCCGATCCCTCTGCCGACGCATATCGAACGCTTCACGGTGAATCGTTCGCCCCACGTGGACAAGAAGTCGCGCGAGCAGTTCGAGATCCGGACCCATCGTCGCCTTCTCGACATCGTCGACCCCACCCCGCAGACCGTGGACGCGCTGATGAAGCTCGACCTGGCCGCGGGCGTGGACGTCGAGATCAAGATCTGAGGACGTAGAGCCATGGCCGCGAAGACGGGCCGCACCGGCCTGATCGCGAGAAAGCTGGGCATGTCCCGGCTGTTCAACGAGGACGGCTCGACCGTACCCGTGACCCTGCTGCACGTGGACAATGTCCGCGTCATCGCGCAGCGCACCGCGGAGAAGGATGGCTACGAAGCCGTCCAGATCGGCATCGGCGTGGCGAAGCCCAAGAACGTCTCGAAGGCGAACAAGGGCCATTTCGCGAAGGCCGGAGTCGAGGCGCCGAAGAAGCTGGTCGAATTCCGCGTCGGGTCCGATGCGGTGATCGCGCCCGGCACGGTGCTCAGCCCCGCGCATTTCGTGAAGGGCCAGAAGGTCGATGTCACCGGCGTGACGGTCGGCAAGGGCTTCGCTGGCGGCATGAAGCGCTGGAACTTCGCGGGCCTCGAAGCGTCGCACGGCGTGTCGGTCAGCCACCGTTCGCTGGGTTCGACCGGCAACCGCCAGGATCCGGGCAAGACCTTCAAGAACAAGAAGATGGCCGGCCATCTCGGTGTCGAGCGCGTGACCACCCAGAACCTGGAAGTGGCGCTGGTCGATGCGGCGAAGGGCCTGCTGCTGATCAAGGGCGCGGTGCCTGGTTCGAAGGGCGGCTACGTGATGATCCGCGACGCCGAGAAGCGCGCGCGTCACGCCGATGCGCCGTTCCCCACGGCCGCTGCGTAAGGGACATGACGATGAAGCTCCCTGTCATCTCCCTCGACAACGCCGCCGCCGGCGAGATCGACCTGCCCGAGGATGTGTTCGGCGCCGCTCCGCGTGCCGACATCATGGCGCGCGTGGTGCACTGGCAGCTGGCCAAGCGCCGCGCCGGCACGCACAAGGCCAAGGGCATGGGCGAGGTCTCCGGCACGACCAAGAAGCCCTATCGGCAGAAGGGCACCGGCAATGCGCGCCAGGGCTCACTGCGCTCCCCACAGTTCCGCAAGGGCGGCGTGGTGCATGGCCCGGTGGTGCGCGACCACGGCTACAGCCTGAACAAGAAGGTCCGTCGCCTGGGCCTGATCTCGGCGCTCAGTCAGAAGGCCGCCGAGGGCAAGCTGGTCGTGCTGGACAACGCCACGGTTGGCGCCGATGCCAAGACCGGTGCGATGGCCGCGCAGGTCAAGGCGCTGGGCTGGACGTCGGTGCTGGTGGTCGATGCCGCGGCGGATGAGAACTTCGCCCGCGTCATCCGCAACCTGCCGAAGGTGCGGGTGCTGCCGACCATCGGCGCGAATGTGTACGACATCCGGTGACGCGCGCCGGCGTGGAAGCGCTGAAGGAGCGGCTGGCATGAGCGACGCCCCGAAGGCGAAGCGCCCGGTGATCGGCCGTGAGCGCATGTACCAGACCATCCTGTCGCCGCTGGTGACGGAGAAGGCGACGCTGAATAGCGAGCGCGGCCAGGTGACCTTCAAGGTCGCCATCGACTCGACCAAGCCGCAGATCAAGGCGGCGGTCGAAGGCCTGTTCGGCGTGAAGGTCCTCGGCGTGAACACGCTGGTGGTCAAGGGCAAGGCGAAGCGCTTCCGGAACCGTCCGGGCCAGCGCTCCGACTGGAAGAAGGCGATGGTGCGGCTGGCCGAGGGCCAGAGCATCGACCTCACGACGGGGCTCGCGTAAGCCATGGCGCTCAAGAGTTTCAATCCGGTCACGCCCTCGCTGCGCGGCACGATCCTCATCGATCGCTCCGAGCTGTGGAAGGGCGCGCCGGTCAAGGGCCTGACCGAAGGGAAGCATTCCTCGGGCGGGCGCAACCAGCACGGCCGCATCACCGTCCGGTTCCGTGGCGGCGGGCACAAGCGCGCCTATCGCCTGGTGGATTTCAAGCGTCGTACGAAGTTCGGCGTGCCGGGTATCGTGGAACGCCTGGAATACGACCCGAACCGCACGGCGTTCATCGCCCTGGTGAAGTACCAGGACAACGAGCTCGCCTACATCATCGCGCCGCAGCGCCTGAAGGTGGGTGACACCGTGATCTCGGCCGAGAAGGCCGACATCAAGCCGGGCAATGCGATGCCGATGGCAGCCATTCCGGTCGGCACCATCATCCACAACATCGAGCTGAAGCCCGGCGCGGGCGGCAAGCTCGCGCGCTCGGCGGGGACGTTTGCGCAGCTGGTCGGCAAGGACCAGGGCTACGCGCAGGTGAAGCTGCAGTCGGGCGAACTGCGCGTGATCCGGTCCGAATGCATGGCGTCGATCGGCGCCGTGTCGAACCCCGACAATTCCAACCAGCAGCTCGGCAAGGCCGGGCGCTCTCGCTGGCTGGGCCGCATGCCGCACAACCGCGGCGTGGTGATGAACCCGGTTGACCACCCGCATGGCGGTGGTGAAGGCCGTACCTCGGGTGGCCGGCATCCGGTTACCCCGTGGGGCAAACCCACGAAGGGTGCGAAGACCCGTAACAACAAGCGGACCGACGGGCAGATTGTCCGCCGCCGCAACGCGACGAAGGGCTGATCGCGATGTCGCGCAGCGTCTGGAAGGGGCCGTTCGTTGACGGCTACCTGCTCAACAAGGCGGAGGCCGCCCGTGCGTCCACGCGCAACGAGATCATCAAGATCTGGTCGCGCCGGAGCACGATCCTGCCGCAGTTCGTCGGCCTGACCTTCGGTGTCTACAACGGCAAGAAGTTCCTGCCGGTGCAGGTCACCGAGAACATGGTGGGGCACAAGTTCGGCGAATTCTCGCCGACGCGGACCTTCACCGGCCATGCGGCCGACAAGAAGGCGAAGCGGGGCTGACATGAGCAAGCCGAAGCATCCCCGCACCCTAGACGAGACACAGGCGCAGGCCGTGACGTGGAACATCCGCGTCAGCCCGCGCAAGCTGAACCTGGTCGCCGGCCTGATCCGCGGAAAGAAGGCGCAGGACGCGGTCGCGCAGCTGACCTTCTCCAAGCGCCGCATCGCGGTGACGGTGAAGAAGACGCTGGAATCCGCGATCGCCAATGCCGAGAACAACCACAGCCTGGATGTCGACCGCCTGGTCGTCTCGAAGGCCGAGGTGGGGCGCGCCATGGTCATGAAGCGCTTCCACGCGCGTGGCCGCGGCCGCGCTTCGACCGTCGAGAAGTGGTTCAGCCACCTCAAGATCGTGGTGGCGGAACAGCAGCTGGCGCAGGCCAGCGAGCAGGAGGCCGCGTAACATGGGCCATAAAGTCAATCCGATCGGGCTGCGCCTGGGCATCAACCGCACCTGGGACAGCCGCTGGTACGCCGGCGGCGACTACGCGAAGCTCCTGCACGAGGACTTCAAGCTGCGCGAGACGCTGGTGAAGCGCCTCAAGGGCGCGGGCGTGTCCCGCGTGGTGATCGAGCGCCCGGCCAAGAAGCCGCGCGTGACCATCCATGCCGCGCGGCCTGGTGTCGTGATCGGCAAGAAGGGCGCCGACATCGAGGTGCTGCGCAAGGACCTCATGAAGATGGCCGGCGCGGAAGTCGCGCTGAACATCGTCGAGATCCGCAAGCCCGAGATCGACGCGACGCTGGTGGCCGAGAACATCGCCCAGCAGCTCGAGCGTCGCGTGGCGTTCCGCCGCGCCATGAAGCGCGCGGTGCAGTCCGCGATGCGCCTGGGCGCCGGCGGCATCCGCATCAACTGCTCGGGTCGCCTGGGCGGGGCCGAGATCGCGCGCATGGAGTGGTATCGCGAGGGCCGCGTGCCCTTGCACACCCTGCGTGCCGATATCGACTACGGCGTGGCGACGGCGAAGACCACCTACGGCACCTGCGGTGTCAAGGTGTGGATCTTCAAGGGCGAGATCATGGGGCACGATCCGATGGCGCAGGACAAGCGCGCCGCGGAACAGGCGCCTCAGCGCTGAAGGTGATGGACGATGCTGCAGCCTAAGCGCACCAAGTTCCGAAAGGCCCACAAGGGCCGCATCCATGGCCTGGCGAAGGGCGGCTTCACGCTGTCCTTCGGGGGCTTTGGCCTGAAGGCCCTCGAGCCGGAGCGCGTGACCGCGCGCCAGATCGAGGCCGCCCGTCGCGCCATCACCCGCGCGATGAAGCGCCAGGGCCGCGTGTGGATCCGCATCTTCCCGGATGTGCCGGTCTCCACCAAGCCGGCGGAAGTCCGCATGGGGTCCGGCAAGGGCGCGCCCGAATACTGGGTGTGCCGCGTGAAGCCGGGCCGCGTCATGTTCGAGATCGACGGCGTTCCTGCCGACACGGCGCGCGAAGCGCTGTCGCTCGGTGCGGCGAAGCTGCCGATCAAGACCAAGTTCGTCACCCGCCTGGGTGCGGAGGCCTGATATGGCAGCGACAAAGATCGGCGATGTCCGCGCGAAATCCGCGGACGAGCTTTCCACCATGCTGCTCGACCTGCGCAAGGAGCAGTTCAACCTGCGCTTCCAGCGCGCGACCGGCCAGCTTGAGGCGCTCAGCCGCATCAAGCAGGTCCGCCGCGACATCGCGCGGGTGAAGACCATCATCGGCGAGCGCGCCCGCGCCGCCGCAACCGCAGCCTGAGAGGAGACCGACGGCCATGCCGAAGCGCGTCCTCACCGGGCGGGTCACCAGCGACAAGACGGACAAGACCATCACGGTCCTGGTCGAGCGTCGCGTGATGCATCCGCTCTACAAGAAGTTCATCCGGCGCTCGAAGAAGTACGCCGCGCATGACGACGCCAACCTGTGCAAGGAAGGCGACGTGGTGCAGATCGAGGAATGCCGCCCGATCAGCAAGTCGAAGTCCTGGGTGGTGATCGAGCGCAACGGCGCCTCGGTCGATCGTCCCGGTTTCCTCGGCGCGTCGGCGGAGGCCTGATCCATGATCCAGGTCGAATCCAACCTCGAAGTCGCCGACAATTCCGGTGCGCGCCGCGTGCAGTGCATCAAGGTGCTCGGTGGCTCCAAGCGCAAGACCGCGGGCGTGGGCGACATCATCGTCGTGTCCGTCAAGGAAGCGATTCCGCGCGGCAAGGTGAAGAAGGGTACGGTCGAGCGCGCGGTGATCGTGCGCACGGCGTTCCCGGTGCGCCGGCAGGATGGCTCGGTGATCCGCTTCGACCGCAATGCGGCCGTGCTGATCAACAAGCAGAACGAGCCGATCGGCACCCGCATCTTCGGACCGGTGGTGCGTGAACTGCGCGCCAAGAAGTTCATGAAGATCATCTCCCTCGCGCCGGAGGTGCTGTGATGGCTGCGAAGATCCGCAAGGGCGATCGCGTCCAGGTCCTGACGGGCAAGGATAAGGGCCGCCAGGGGGAAGTGATCCGGGTGAACCCGACCGAAGGCCGCGCCTTCGTGCAGGGCGTCAACCTGGCCAAGCACCACCAGAAGCCGCAGGGCATGGGCCAGCCGGGTGGCATCGTCGAGAAGGAGGCGTCGATCAACCTCTCCAATCTCGCGCTGCTGGACCCGAAGTCGGGCAAGCCGACCCGCGTCGGCTTCAAGACGCTGGAAGACGGCAAGAAGGTCCGGGTGGCGAAGGCCTCCGGCGAAGTGATCGACGCATGAGCGAAGCACGCGAACAGCCCCGGCTGCGGAAGCACTACGAGGAGGTGGTCCGCAAGGCCCTCTCCGAGGAATTCGGGTACGCCAACCCGATGGAAGTGCCCAAGCTCGAGAAGATCGTGATCAACATGGGCGTCGGCGAAGCCGCCGGCGACCAGAAGAAGCTCGATGCCGCGGTGGCGGAACTCACGGCGATCGCCGGCCAGAAGCCGGTGAAGACCAAGGCGAAGAAGGCCATCGCGGGCTTCAAGATCCGCGAGGGCATGGCGATCGGCACGAAGGTGACGCTGCGGCAGTCGAGGATGTACGAATTCCTCGACCGCCTGGTGACCATCGCGCTGCCGCGCCTGCGCGACTTCCGCGGGCTGCCGGCGAACAAGGGCTTCGACGGGCGGGGGAATTTCTCCCTCGGCCTGAAGGAGCAGATCGTGTTCCCCGAGATCAGCTACGACAAGGTGGACGCGATCCGCGGCATGGACATCGTCTTTGTCACGACGGCGAAGACGGACAAGGAAGCGAAGGCGCTGCTCACGGCGTTCCAGCTTCCGTTTCAGAAGTGATGGTGGAAAACCGCCGGGTACGCCCGGCAGGTTCCGGAGGATTTTGACGGCATGGCTAAGACCTCGTCCGTGATGAAGAACAAGCGGCGTGAACGGCTGTCGAAGCTGCACGCCCCGAAGCGCGCTGCGCTGAAAGCCGTGGTCATGGACCGCGAGCTTCCGGTGGAGGACCGCTTCGAGGCGTCGCTGAAGCTCGCCCAACTGCCGCGCAACGGTGCCAAGATCCGCGTGCGTCTGCGCTGCGAGATCACCGGCCGTCCGCGTGGCAATTACCGCAAGTTCAAGCTCTGCCGGAACCAGCTCCGGGAATTGGCCTCGAAGGGCCAGATCCCCGGCGTGGTCAAGGCGAGCTGGTAAGGAAGGACCGGCCATGTCGATGTCCGATCCGCGCAACGCCCAGTCGGCGCGCCAGTCGCGCTGCAAGGCGCCCGCGTCCCGCCTGCGCGAGAACGTGCTCGAAGCGCTCAAGCGCGAGGGCTACATCCGCGCCTGGCGCACCGAGGAGCTGCGCCCCGGCGTCCGCTTCATCGAGATCGAGCTGAAGTACTCGGAAGGCGAGCCCGCCATCAAGGAGATCACCCGCGTCTCCAAGCCCGGCCGGCGCATCTATTCCAAGATCGCGGAGCTGCCCAAGATCTACAATGGCCTGGGCACCTCCATCCTCTCCACGCCGCGCGGCGTGATGAGCGAAAACGAGGCCCGCGCCGCCAATGTCGGCGGCGAAGTCCTCTGCCGCGTGTTCTGACGGGAGCATCAGAGACATGTCTCGCGTTGGAAAATATCCTGTGCCGGTTCCCGCGGGCGTCACGCTCGCGCTGGCCGGCCGCACGCTGACGGCCAAGGGCAAGCTGGGTGAACTCAAGCTCGACCTGACGGACGACGTCGATGTCGAGATCAAGGCGTCGGAGGTCGCGGTCTCGCCGCGTCGCACCGATCGTCGCTCGCGCACCATGTGGGGCACGACGCGCAGCCTGATCAATTCGATGGTCACGGGCGTGTCCACCGGCTTCGTGAAGGCCATGGAGATCAACGGCACGGGCTACCGCGCCGCGGTCCAGGGCAGTGACCTGGTGCTCGCGCTGGGCTACAGCCACGAGATCCGCTACCCGATCCCGCAGGGGATCAAGATCACCTGCGAGAAGCCGACCGCCATCAAGGTCGAAGGCTCGGACAAGCGCCAGGTGGGCCAGGTGGCGGCTGAGATCCGGGCGTATCGCGGCCCCGAGCCCTACAAGGGCAAGGGCGTCAAGTACGAGAACGAGCAGATCCTCCGCAAGGAGGGCAAGAAGAAGTAATGGCCAGCAAGCTCGACCTCGAGGCGCGCCGCCGGCGTCGCCTCCGTTTCCAGCTCCTGCAGAAGTCCGGCGGGCGCTTGCGCCTGTCGGTATTCCGCTCGGGCAAGCACATCTACGCGCAGGTCATCGACGACAAGGCGGGGCGCACGCTCGCGGCCGCCTCGTCGATGGAGAAGCCGATGCGCGAAGGCCTCAAGACCGGCGCCGATCGCGACGCCGCGACGGCGGTCGGCAAGCTGGTGGCCGAACGTGCGATCGCGGCCGGGGTGACGGAAGTCGTCTTCGACCGCGGACCCTATCTCTATCACGGGCGCGTCCGCGAGGGCGGGCTGTCGTTCTGAGAGGCTGACAGACATGGCATATGCACCGAGGTCCGGCGGCGAGGGTGGTGGCGAAGGCGGGCGAGAGCGCCGCGGCCGCCGTCGCGACGGCAACGAGAATCGGCAGGAGCGCCAGGATGGCGACGAGCTGAAGGACAAGCTCGTCACCATCAACCGCGTCGCCAAGGTCGTGAAGGGTGGCCGTCGCTTCTCCTTCGCCGCACTGGTGGTGGTTGGCGACGAGAAGGGCCGCGTGGGTTGGGGCGCGGGCAAGGCACGCGAAGTGCCGGAAGCCATCCGCAAGGCGACGGAGCGTGCGAAGCGCACGATGATCCGCGTGCCGATGCGCGAGGGCCGCACGCTGCACCATGACGTGATCGGCGAATTCGGCGCCGGGCGGGTGATCCTGCGCGCCGCGCCGGCGGGCACCGGCATCATCGCCGGCGGTCCGATGCGCGCGGTGTTCGAAACCCTGGGCATGGGCGACGTGGTCGCCAAGTGCACTGGCTCGGCGAACCCGCACAACATGGTGAAGGCCACTTTCGCGGCGCTGTCGCGCTGCACGTCGCCGCGGGCCGTCGCTGCCCGTCGCGGCAAGAAGGTCGCCGATATCCTGGGCCAGAAGAAGGACGCCCCCGAGGCGACGGAGACGACCAGTGTCTGATCACAAGAAGACCGTGAAGGTGACCCAGTTGGGTTCGCCGATCGGCCGCAAGCCGGGCCAGAAGGAGACCCTCATCGGTCTTGGCCTGAACAAGCGTCACCGCACGCGCGAACTGGAGGATACGCCCTCCGTGCGCGGCATGATCCGCAAGGTCGCGCACCTTGTTAAGGTCGAGGACTGATCCGTCCGATCGCCGGAGGGCCGCAGGGCCCGACGGCGTGAATCGGCCGGTCTGGAGAGAATGACATGAAGCTGAATGAAATCCGCGACAACGACGGCGCGCGGCCGAAGTTCAAGCGCATCGGCCGCGGCATCGGCTCGGGCAAGGGCAAGACCTCGGGCCGCGGCGTGAAGGGCCAGAAGGCGCGCACCGGCGTGTCGCTGAACGGCTTCGAAGGTGGCCAGCTGCCGATCTATCGGCGCGTGCCCAAGCGCGGCTTCGTCAACATCTTCCGCAAGGACTACGCGGTGTTGAACATCGGCGCGCTCGACGCGGCGATCGAGTCCGGTCGCCTGCCGGCAGGCGAAGCGGTGGACGAAGCGGCGCTGCGGGCCGCCGGCCTGGTGCGCACGTCCGGGAAGCTGGCCGGCGTGCGGCTGCTGGCCAAGGGCGAGATTACGCGCGCGGTCACCATCACCGTCTCCGGCGCCTCGGCGGCCGCGATCGCGGCGGTGCAGGCGGCGGGCGGGTCGGTCACCCTCACCGCGGCGCCGGCGGAAGCCGCGTCCGAGTGACCCTTGCCCCCGGCCGGCCGCGTGGCTAGGTCAGGGAACGGTACGGCGCGGCGCGCGGGGTGACCCGGGCGCCGCTGCCGCTTCGGCCATCAGGCGTGCCGTAGCGCGCGGGATGGTCTGGCAGCTTCGTTCGACAGCATGGCCCGCGCCCCAGGCGCCCATGCTTCAGGAGGATACGCATGGCGTCGGCGGCCGAGCAGGCGATGTCCAGCCTCAATTTCGGGGTCCTGGCAAAGGCGACCGAGCTCAAGAAGCGCATCTGGTTCACTCTGGGGGCGCTGATCGTCTATCGGCTGGGCACCTACATCCCGGTGCCGGGCGTGGACGCGGCGGTGATGGGCGAGATCCTCGCCCAGCATGGTGGCGGCATCCTCGGCATGTTCGACATGTTCACCGGCGGTGCGCTCGGGCGCATGACGGTGTTTGCGCTCAACATCATGCCCTACATCAGCGCCAGCATCATCGTGCAGCTGATGACCGCGGCGATTCCCTCCTGGGAGGCGCTGAAGAAGGAAGGCGAGGCGGGGCGCAAGAAGCTCAACCAGTACACCCGCTACCTGACGGTGGTGATCGCCGTCGCGCAGGCCTGGGGCATCGCCATCGGGCTGGAGGGCATGCGCGGGCAGTTCGGCGCCGCAGTGTGGGATCCCGGCTGGTTCTTCCGGTTCTCCTGCGTCATCACGCTGGTCGGCGGCACCATGTTCCTGATGTGGCTGGGCGAGCAGATCACCGCGCGCGGCGTGGGCAACGGCATCAGCCTGATCATCTTCGCCGGCATCGTGGCGAACCTGCCCTCGGCGCTGGTGGGTACGCTGGAACTCGGGCGCACCGGTGCGCTGTCGACCTTCTTCATCATCTTCTTCCTGCTGGCGGCGCTCGCCATCATCGCCTTCGTGGTGTTCATCGAACGCGCGCAGCGGCGCATCCCGGTGCAGTACCCCAAGCGCCAGGTCGGCAACCGCATGTTCAGCGGCGAGTCCACCCACCTGCCGCTGAAGTTGAACACGGCCGGCGTGATTCCGCCGATCTTCGCCTCATCCCTGCTGCTGCTGCCGGCGACCATCGCCGGCTTCTCGACCGACCCGACGCAGGAATCCTGGCTGCAGACGATCACCGCCGCGCTGGCGCACGGCAAGCCGATGTACATGATGCTGTACATGGCGCTGATCATCTTCTTCGCCTTCTTCTACACCGCCGTGGTGTTCAACCCGACCGAGACCGCCGACAACCTCAAGAAGTATGGCGGCTTCGTGCCTGGGATCCGCCCGGGGCAGAACACCTCGGACTACCTGGACCGGGTGCTGACGCGCCTGACGGTGGTGGGTGCCATCTACCTCTGCATCGTCTGCATCATCCCCGAGATCCTGATCAGCAACTACGGCGTGCCCTTCTATTTCGGCGGCACCTCCCTGCTCATCATCGTCTCTGTCACCATGGACACGGTGGCGCAGGTGCAGTCGCATCTCTTTGCCCACCAGTATGAAGGCCTGATCAAGAAGGCCAGGCTCGGTGGGCGCGGCATGCCGCGTCCGCGGTAGGGCCGGCTTGGGTGCGCGCATCGTCACGCGCGCGGCGGAAAACCGCTGCGCGCGATCGGCTCTAGGGGGGAAGCGAGGGGGATGAACCTGATCCTGTTGGGACCGCCCGGAGCGGGGAAGGGCACGCAGGCCAAGCGGCTCGAGGAGCAGTTCGGCATCGCCCAGGTCTCCACCGGCGACATGCTGCGCGCCGAGGTGAAGTCGGGCAGCGAGATCGGCCTCAAGGCGAAGGCCATCATGGAGCGCGGCGACCTGGTCCCGGACGAGGTGATCACCGCCATGCTGGCTGCCCGGGTCTCCCGCCCCGATGCGGCGCGCGGCTTCATCCTGGACGGCTTCCCGCGCACGGCGCCGCAGGCCCAGGCGCTGGACCGCATGTTGGCCGACAAGGGCCTGAAGCTCGATCACGTGATCGAACTCAAGGTCGACGACGCGGCGCTGGTCGACCGCATCGCCGGGCGCTTCACCTGTGCGGGCTGCGGCACGGGCTACCACGACAGTTTCAAGCCGCCGGCGAAGTCCGGTGTGTGCGATTCCTGCGGCGGGACGGAATTCACCCGCCGCGCCGACGACAAGGCGGAGACCGTGGCGGCCAGGCTCGATGCCTATCACCGCCAGACGGCGCCGCTGCTGCCCTACTACGCCGCCCAGGGGAAGCTCTCGGGCGTCGATGGCATGGCATCGATGGACGAGGTGGCGCGTCAGATCGGCGCAATCCTCTCTGGGAAGGCTTGACGGGGCAGGCCACCGGGGCTAGATCGCCCCCTCCCGCGGCAGGGGGTTACTCCGGCCGCCGTTCATCGTTGCACGGATCGATTTCACTACGCCGGAGGGGCCCCCGCCCCGGACGGCGGTTTTCGGGGCTTGGGCCCCAGGAGAAGGCACTGTGGCGCGCATCGCCGGCGTGAACATCCCGACCAACAAGCGGGTGCTCATCTCGCTTCGCTACATCTTCGGCATCGGGCCGCAGAATCAAGCTCGGAATCCCCGACGATCGCCGGGTGAACCAGCTCACCGACGACGAGGTGCTGCGCATCCGCGAGATGATCGACCGCGACTACCGCGTCGAGGGCGACCTGCGCCGTGAGCAGGCGATGAACATCAAGCGCCTGATGGACCTCGGCTGCTACCGCGGGCTGCGCCATCGCAAGGGCCTGCCGACGCGCGGCCAGCGCACGCACACCAATGCCCGCACGCGCAAGGGCAAGGCGGTCGCGATCGCCGGCAAGAAGAAGGTGACGAAGTAAGATGGCCCGCGAACCCCGCGCCGGCGCCTCGCGCGGCCCCGTCAAGCGCAAGGAACGGAAGAACATCACCTCGGGCGTCGCCCATGTGCTGGCTTCCTTCAACAACACCATCGTGACCATCACGGACGCGCAGGGCAACGCCATCGCCTGGTCGTCCTCTGGCTCCCAGGGCTTCAAGGGCAGCCGCAAGTCCACCCCGTATGCGGCGCAGGTCGCCGCGGAAGACGCGGGCCGCAAGGCGCGCGAGCACGGGATGGAGACGCTCGAGATCATGGTGTCCGGCCCCGGTTCGGGCCGCGAATCGGCGCTGCGCGCGCTGCAATCCGTTGGGTTCTACGTGACCTCCATCAAGGACGTGACGCCGATCCCGCACAATGGCTGCCGCCCCCGGAAGCGCCGCCGCGTCTGAACGACGCTGCGCCCGGCGCGCGCATCCGCGCGCCGCTTGCCTGTGGCCTGCCGAAAGGAGAGTGTGATCGTGCTCGAGAGGAATTGGCGTTCGCTGATCGAGACGCAGAAGTCCGTCGAAATGGGGGCGGACCCACTGCGCACGGCGACCGTGATGCTGGAACCGCTGGAGCGCGGCTTTGGCATGACGCTGGGCAACGCACTGCGGCGCGTGCTGCTGTCCTCGTTGCAGGGCGCGTCGGTCACGGCCATCCGCATCGATGGCGTGCTGCATGAATTCAGCTCCATCCAGGGCGTGCGCGAGGACGTGACGGACATCGTCCTGAACGTGAAGCAGCTCGCCATCCGCATGCAGGGCGAAGGCCCGAAGCGCCTGGCGCTGACCGCGAGGTCACCGCCGGCCAGATCCAGACCACCGGCGACATGGAGATCGCGAACCCCGACCTCGTGCTGTGCACGTTGGACGACGGCGCGAAGCTGTCCATGGAACTGACCGTGGACATCGGCAAGGGCTATGTCCCGGCCAGCGAGAACCGCCCCGAGGACGCGCCGATCGGCCTGATCCCGATCGATGCGATCTATTCCCCGGTGCGCCGCGTGGCCTACCGCGTGGAACCCACCCGCGTCGGCCAGCGCACCGACTTCGACAAGCTGATCCTGACGGTCGAGACCGACGGCACGCTGGCCCCGGAAGATGCGGTCGGCGTCGCCGCCCGCATCCTGCAGGAACAGCTCCAGATCCTGATCAACTTCGACGAGCCGCGCGCGCGCGTCGAGGAAGAGATCCGCGACGACCTGCCGTTCAACCGCAACCTGCTGCGCAAGGTCGACGAGCTGGAACTGTCGGTCCGCTCGGCGAACTGCCTGAAGAACGACAACATCGTCTATATCGGCGACCTGGTTCAGAAGACCGAGCAGGAAATGCTCCGCACCCCGAATTTCGGGCGCAAGTCGCTGAACGAGATCAAGGAAGTCCTCGCCTACCGTCACCGGCTGGCCGCCCGAGAACATCGAGGAACTCGCGAAGAAGGTCGAGGAGCCCTTCTAAGGGCTGCCCGGTAAGGAATAAGCACCATGCGTCACGGAATGGCCGGGCGGAAGCTCAGCGTCACCTCGTCCCACCGCCTCGCCATGTTCCGCAACATGGCGACGTCGCTGATCAAGCACGAGCAGATCACCACCACCCTGCCCAAGGCGAAGGAACTGCGCCCGTACGTCGAGCGCATCATCACCCTGGGCAAGCGCGGCGGCCTGCATGCGCGCCGCCAGGCGCTCGCGCAGATCCGCGACGAGAAGGTGGTGACCAAGCTCTTCAGCGAGATCGCCGACCGCTACAAGGCGCGCTCGGGCGGCTATACCCGCGTGCTGCGCGCCGGCGTGCGCTA
>LNFM01009625.1_pt1 | contig 13975 bp, 10 predicted proteins | sample 596031 | NCBI WGS metagenome assembly LNFM01 (sample SAMN04254537, study PRJNA301005) | activated carbon metagenome | isolation source: dual media filters at the Ann Arbor, Michigan drinking water treatment plant | place: USA: Ann Arbor
GATCTGGCCTGGTGCGAGTCGCTCCTCGCCGAGGCCGTGATCCAGCATGGCGCAACGGTCGCCTCGCCGGTGGTCACCGGCCCAGGGCCACTCGACACCCTGCTGCTGCATGGCCGCGACGCCGTCGGCCGCGTGCCGGCCAAGCTCGCCTTCCTCAGATCCCTGATCGGGGGCCGTTCATGAGCGAGCCGTCGGTGGTGGCGGACGATCTCACGTCCGTGCGCGAGGTGCGCGTCGACGATGGCCGTGCGGGCCGACTCCTGTACGTGTCGTGGGCGCCACACTGCAGCCGCTCCGATCACACCGCGCGCGAACTCGGAGGCCGGTCGATCATGGTGTACGCCGGCTGGCTTGGCAGCCACCCGGCCACCATCCTGATCAAGTACGCGGTTCAGGCCTGGCAGACATGGCGCCTGCTGCGGCGCGAGCAGCCCGCGGCGGTGTGCGTCATGTCTCCCCCCGTGCTCGCCGCGCTGCCGGTGCTGGCGCACGCGTGGCGGCACGGGACCCGCGTCGCCATCGATGCCCACACCTGCGCGTTCGTCCTGCCGCGCTGGCGTCGCCTCCAGTGGCTCCAGCGCCGTGCGTGCCGTCGTGCCGCCACGACCGTCGTGACCAACGCGCACCTCGCGGGGGTGGTGCGGGCATGGGGAGCGCACGCGACGATCGTGCCCGACGTCCCCGTGGTGTTCGACCGCATCGCGACGCAGCCGCACGACCCGGCGTTCTCGATCACGGTCGTCTGCTCGTTCACGTCGGACGAACCCATCGACGCCATCTTCGCCGCGGCCAGGCTGCTGCCGGACGTCCGCTTCCACATGACCGGCGATGCGTCGGCGCTGCCGCGCCAGGCACGTCACGCGCGCCCCGACAACGTCACGCTGACCGGCTTCCTGCCCGTCGACGCCTATGCGGGCCTGATCGTCGCCGCCGATGCGGTGCTCGATCTGACGACGGACGACCACACGATGCTGCGCGGCGCCTACGAAGCGATCTACCAGGGCGTGCCGGTCGTCGTGTCGGACTGGCCGATCCTGCGGGAGGCGTTCGCGCGCGGCGCCGTGCATGTGGCCAACGACGCCGAGGCCATCGCCGCGGGCATCGGCCGGATGCGCGACGACCATGGGCGTTACCGCGACGAGGCGGCGCAACTGGCGGAGGAGAAGCGCACGCGGTGGGCGGTTACGCGACGGCAGATCCTCGACCGACTTTCTCTGGACTAATTCGACTCTCGGGATGTTTATTCCTATAATTCCCCGGTCACGACGGACGTGACCACCCTCCGGGAATGCGGATGACGACGGAACGCAGGCAGAGCGGCACGTGGGACCAGCCGCGCGTGGCGGTCGGGGCCCTGGCCCTGGCTCTTGGCATGGGACTGGCGGCAGCGGGTTGCTCGGGCGAGACCACCACGCGTACCGTGACGGTCACCTCGCCCTCACCGACGCCGACGACGTCGACGCCGACCATCTCCAGCGTGCGCGTGACCGGGCCAACCGAGATCACCACGCCGGGGGGCACCGCGCAGTTCACGGCCACGGTGACCTTGTCCACGGGCGCCACCGAGGATCGCACCAGCACGGCCACGTGGACCTCCGAGAACGCCGCGGTCGCGACCGTGGCGGCCAACGGGACCGTCACGGCGGTGGCTGATGGCGCCGCGAACATCACGGCGGCCTTCGCCGCGGTGCGTGGATCGGCCGGCGTGCTGGTCCGGCTGCCGCGGCGCGCGCCTGACCCCGTCGGTGGAGCGCGCCTGCCGCTGCCGAACGTGCGCACCCTCGTGGAGCAACTCTCGGCCGCCCGGCCTGAACTGATCGGCCAGTCCTGCCCGGGTGACCCCCGCGTCAAGTACCGCAACAACCCCTGGCTCGACTACATCGTCGACGAACTGCGCAAGCAGGACACGCGCTGGGGGTACAACACCAAGCCGACACGCGGAGCGGGAGACAACGGCGGCCAGCCAGTCATCGCGGCCGGTGACGAAATCGCGTACAACTACGGCCCCGGTCCGGACGAGGGGTCCCGCAACGTCTACCTGATCGACGTCCTGGCTGGTCATTGCGGACCGACCCCCTCGGTGACCTGGCGCGACTTCACGGGCGAAGAGCCCGGCATCTGGACGGGCCTCGGCCGTTTCTGACGTGCAGTCACTCCCCTTGGATGTTCGCAACGGCGCAGGCGAGCGCCTCGACTACGGGTGGTACCCAATCGGCGAGTCGGCCGGCTCGCCACCACCGGCCGTCGTCGTCATCGGTCACGGCGTGACCTCGCATTGGGACCGTCCCTGGCAGACCGAACTGGCGGCGGCGCTGGCCTTCGCCGGACTGCCGTCGTTGCTCGTCTCGTTTGCCGGCAATGGCCTCTCGGAGGGACGCTTCGACGACGTCACACCGACCAAGGAAGCGGCCGATCTCGGCAGCGTCCTCGACGCGCTCCAGGCCTGGGGCGTGCAGCGTCTGGCCTACGCCGGCCACAGCATGGGCGGCGCGGTCGGTTGCCTGCGCGCCTCGACCGACGCGCGCATCGAGGCGCTCGTCTCGCTGGCCGGGATGTTCCACGTCGATGCGTTCATGCAGCGCACCTTCGGTCACCTTCCGTACGGCGGTCTGATGCTCGACAAGCCCGGGTGCCCATGGAATCCGGCCCTCGAGGCCGACGCCGCGCATCTCGGGTCACTGACGGCGCAGGCCGCCGCCGTACGCGCGCCCTGGCTGCTCGTGCATGGCGATGCCGACGAACTCGTCCCGCTGCAGGATGCGCTGGACGCACGGGCCGCCGCCGGTGGTCGTCCCGACCTCGTCATCCTCCGTGGGGTGGATCACCGGTTCACGGACGCGATTCGGGCCATGTCGACCGCCGTCGTGTCGTGGCTCCAGCAACACCTGCCGGCGGACGCGCCGGGCCGCCGCTAGACCTTCAGGAAGAGACGACGGTTGTAGCACCACAGCAGCACGGCCCACGCCGCCAGCGCGAACAGCGCGTGCTGCAGCACCGGCAGCCAGACGCCGCCGAGCGTCGGCTCGAGCAGGGTCAGCCAGGCGCGCGTCGCACTGCGGAACCAGCCGGCGAACGCGTTGCCGAGGATGTACGCGGCCATCGAGTTCGCGCCGACCACCACGAGCGGAAAGGTCCAGCGTCGCCAGCCGCGGGCCTCGATGAGCCAGAAGCTCGCGGCGAGCATGAGGGTCGTCCAACCGGCCGAGTAGACGGTGAAGCTCGGCGTCCAGATGCGCTTGATGATCGGGAACCAGGCGCCCAGCGTGAGCCCCAGGCCGATGCCGAGCAGGCCCGCGACGGCCAGGGTCGCGCTCGTGCGGTGCGCCGGTCGCAAGACGCGGACGTACTGCCCGGCCATGACGCCGGCGATGATCGTGACGCTGGCCGGGATCGCATTCATGCCGACGTAGTGGCCGCTGTAGTTGCGGCCCAGCAACCAGCGATCGAAGGCGCCGCCGATGTTCTCGTAGCCCTGGGCCCAGGGCCCGCCGGGGCCGTTCCACGGGTTGGTCATCCACAGCAGCTGGTAGCCGACGAGGATGGCGGCTGCGACGATGGCCTGGGTCGAGCGCGCGCGGTCGAGCACGGCAAACGCCACCAGATAGCCGAAGGCGATCTGCTGCAGCACGCGGATGAACCCGATCTGCACCCGGTCGGCGCCGATGTGATCCAGCAGCACTCCGATGACGACGAGCATGACGGCCCGGCGCACCGCGTGGACGGCCTGCGCCTGCCAGGCCTCGCCACGGGCCGCGCGTGCCGCGAAGGCGAAGGGCATCGCCACCCCGACCATGAACATGAAGGCCGGCTGGATCAGATCCCAGTAGACCGTGCCTTCCCAGGCGACGTGTTCGTTCTGACGGGCCAGCCAGCCGAGCCACGGGTGTCCGTCGAGCGAGTGGAAGATGCCGCCGCAGAGCAGCGTCAGCATGATCAGGCCGCGATAGGCGTCGAGCGAGACGAGTCGTGTCGGTGGACTCATGCGGGTGCCGGCATGGTACGTCAGTGGGCAGACACCGACGCGCTAGACTGCGAGCCGTGATGCCCAACTGGCGTGTGTTCCTCATCCTCGTGCTGTGCCTGGCGACCGCGTCGTCGGGCCGAGGTGACCAGCCCCCGTCTTCCGACGCCGACGCGTGGGAGGCGGAAGCGCTGCGCCACTTCCTCGCCATCCTTCGCCTCGACACGCGGAATCCGCCGGGCAACGAGGTGCAGGTCGTCGACTACCTCAAGGGCGTGCTGGAGCCGGCAGGCATCGAGGTGAAGGTCTTCGCGCGCGACCCCAACCGCCCGAACCTCGTGGCCTGGCTCAGGGGCAACGGTTCGAAGCGACCGCTGCTGCTCATGGGGCACACCGACGTGGTGACGGTGGACGAGACCAAGTGGACGCACCCGCCGTTCTCTGCCACGCGCGCCGGCGGCTACATCTATGGCCGGGGCTCGCTGGACGACAAGCCGAGCGTCGCGGCCGGGCTCATGACGATGCTGCACCTGAAGCGCAGCGGCGTGGCCCTCGATCGCGACGTGATCTTCCTGGCCGAGGCGAGCGAGGAGGGCAATGGCCCGTTCGGCATCAATCACATGGTGGCCGAACACTGGCCGGAGATCGACGCCGAGTACTGCCTGGCCGAGGGGGGGAGCGTGGTGCGTGAGGGCGGCCAGGTCCGCTTCGCCAGTGTGACGGCCACCGAGAAGATCCCCCACACCATCCGGATGGTGGCCCGTGGCGTTGCCGGACACGGGTCGGTGCCGCTGCAGAGCAACCCGATCGTGCACCTGTCGCAGGCCATCGCCAGGATTGCGGCCTGGCGGACGCCGATGCGACTCAACGAGACGACACGCGCCTACTTCGATGGCCTGGCGCGCCTCTCGCCCCCAGAGGACGCGGCGCGCTACCGCGCCATCGTCGAGGGCCGCGACGTCGAGGCGGTGCAGAATCATTTCGCGGCGAAGGCGCCGCTGTTCCATGCGCTGCTGCGGACGTCGATCTCGCCCAACGTGATCACGGGCGGCTATCTCCGCAACGTGATCCCGTCGGAGGCCGAGGTGATCCTCGACATCAGGGCCCTGCCGGACGAGGACATGCCGGCGTTTCTCGATCGCTTGCGGGCCCTCGTCGACGACCCGGCCATCGAGCTGCTCCCCGCGGCCACGGGCAACGGCCGCCCGGCTGCGCCACCGTCAGGGCTCGGGACCGAGGCCTTCGCCGTCATCGAGGCGGCGCATCGTCGTGTGTACGGCGTCGCCACGCTACCGACGATGATGTCCGGCGCGACCGATGCCGCGCAGGTGCGGGCGCGCGGCGTGCAGTGCTACGGCATCGGCCCGATGATCGATCGCGAGGACGCCGCGAAGGGCTTCGGGGCACACGGCGACCAGGAGCGCATCCTCGAAGCGGCGTTCCTGCAGTTCGTCCGGGTGCACGCCGAGATCGTCCGCGAGCTTGCCGCCGCGCGCTAGATGGGGAGCGCCTGGCCGCTCGCGCGCGCCTACGCCATCGAGTGCAGTCCGACCTTGTTGCCCTCGGTGTCGATGAAGAGCGCGAAGAAGCCGAAGTCGTTGCCGATCTCGGTCTTCGGCACGGCGATCGAGCCGCCCGCCTGCTCGACACGCGACAGCATGGGCGCGAGGTCGTCGCCGCCGTTCAGGTACACCGTCGTGCCCTCCGTCGAGGGCGTGACGCCCCCACCGTGCACGATTGCCCCTCCGACCGCGTTCTGGTCAGCCGACAGCATCCCCATCGTCATGGGGCCCATCTCGAGGGTGTGGATCGTCAATCCGAGCACGGCTTCGTAGAAGGTCTTCGCGCGAGCGAAGTCGGTCACCGGGATCTCGAACCAGTTCAGGGCATGGACGGGCTGTGACATGGCGGGAGTCTGCCACAGCCGACGACCTTCGGGGAATGCCCGCTACCGCAGGCGCGTGCCGAGGTTGTTGGAGCCCGCGGCCCACGTGACGCCACCGGCATTGCTGTACATGGCGCGCTCGACGACGATCTGCGCGGGGTTGGCGCCGAGGCTCTCGATCACGGCGCCGAAGCGGCGGTTCGCTGCCGCGGGGACGTCCACGGCGACGGCGATGTTGGCGCGCGAGTTGGCCGTCAGGGCGCGCGTCAGCTCGCTGGTGCTGCCGTCCTCGTAGACGATCGTCACCCGCACCGTGCCGTCGGCATTCGAGGTGTTCGCGATCAGCAGATACGTCTCGACGCCTGACGGCCCGCCGACTTCGCCATCGGCGACGGCCCACCGGGTGCCCGACCGCAGCGCCCCGGCCGAGTCGTGCCCCTCCACCCACTGCGAGGCCTCGCCCGGCCACCACATCGCGCGCTCGGCGACGAAGCCGACGCCGTTGGCCGCGGTGAACGTGGCCGACACGGCCGTGTTCGCGAGCGGCAACCCGGTGCGGCCCGGGAACGTCTCGACGTCAGCCCAGACGTTGAAGCGGCTCTGCGGCGCCACGGCGTACTGCTTGGTCAGCACCCGGCCGTCCGGCAGCAGGTAGCGCCCATCGATGATCGCTGGCGTCGTGCCTGGATTCGCGATCAGGTAGAACAGGTCGAAGTACGGTCCGGTGGCGCCCTCGGCGAAGAACCACTGCAGGGCAGGGCCCGGGACGGCCGCCGCCTCGTGGCCGGCCGCGAACAACTGCCCCGGCGTGTTGCTGTACATCGCCCGCTCGACGATCACCGGCAGCGACGATACGAAGACGGCAGAGACCTCGGCGCGCGCCAATCGCGGATCCTCGACGTTGACCCAGATGTTCTGTCGCGTCCGTGCCGGCACCGAATAGAGCTTCGTGAAGGGTTGCGCCGGCGCCGGCAGCAGGTAGGTCACCTCCACCGCGGCGGCCGTGTCACCCGGGTTCTGCATCAGGTAGAAGAGCTGGAAGTTGCCCGTCGTGGCGCCCTCCGCGAGGTACCACGTGGTTCTCGGCTCGGCGAGGCTGGTCTCGGCGTGGCTGCCATATCCGGACGCATCCCAGCGCATCGTCCGGTCGGCGATGAGCGGCTGGTCCGACGACACGACGGTCGAGAACTCGGCGACCTCCAGCCCCGGGATGCTCTTGGGGTCGATGGTGGCGCGCTGCAGGCCGTCGAGCGGCACGTCCTGCACGATGTCGGTGCCGCTGGACGTCTGGAACGTCAGCCGGGCGGTGGTGGGCGTGCCACTCGCGTTGAGCAGCGCGATGCGCGTGTCGAAGAAGCCGCTGGTGGCGCCCTCGGCGAAGTAGCGCGTGAAGGTGCCCGACGTCACGACGATCGTGAGCGGCGTCGTTCCGCACGCGGCGGTGGTGCCCGTCACCGACGCGGGCTCGAAGGCGAACCCCGGCAGGCTCGGCGTCACCGTGTACGACTGTCCGGGGGCGACAGCGGTGAACGTGTATCTGCCGTCGCCGTCCGTCACGGCCGTCGCGTTGGCCGCGCCCGTCAGCGTGACCGTGACGCCGGCCACCGCACCGTCGAGTCCATCGCGGATGACGCCCGAGATCGCCGGCGCGCACGTGGCCGTGAAGTCCGCCACTTGATCGGACGTCAGGTTCGCGAACGACACGGTGCTCGGCGCGAACGTGTAGCCCGTCGCCGATGGTGTCACCTGGAAGGTGCCGTCCCCGGGCAGATTGGCGAGCAGGTAGCTGCCATTGCTGGCGGTCGTCACGCTGGCGAAGGCGCTGCCGGCCACCGTCACGGTCACGCCAGCCAGCCCGATGCCGCCGGCACGCACGACACCGGCAATCGACACGGGCGGTGCCAGCGTGTCCCTGATGGACGTGCTCGCCGACGCGGCGTTGTTCGCGGGCACGGGATCGGTCGGCGCCGCCGAGACCGAGGCCTGGAGCGTGGCTTCGCGTGGGTCGCCGTAGGTCACCGACACGGTGCGGGAGGCGCTGGCGCCGACGCCCACCGTGCCGAGCGGGAAGCGCAGGACTCCGGCGACGGGCGTGACGCCGCCCTGGGCCGAGACGACCAGGGCGCCATCGGGCACCGGCACGCTGAGTACCGTGTTGGTGGCCGCCGCAGGACCGGCGTTCGTGATGGCGAGGGTGTAGACGACCGGCTGGCCGACCAGCGCCGGATCGGGCGCGTCGGCGATCGAGACCGCCACGTCGGCCACGCCGAGCGCGGGCGCGAAGATGTTGAGACCGACCGTCGGCGGGGTCACCAGGAGGTTCGTGGCCTCGCTGAAGAACGCCGCCCCTCCACCCGGCAGCAGCGTCGACGACCCGCTGGCCGCGTTGGCTGTCGCGGTGACCCCGGCGGGCACGATGCTCTTGACGCTGGTGGTCAGGGCGATGCGGTCGCGCACGAAGACGTCCTCGGCGCCATTGGCGTCCATCACGACGGCGGGATTGACGAAGTTGGTCGCGGCCGACCGCCACGCGACGTAGCGGCCATCGGCGCTGACCCCCTCGAGCGCGGCGCTCTGGTTGCCACCCGCCGGCACCTCGGAGTCGCGCGTCAGCAAGGAGATCGCCCCGGCGCGCGTCGCGCCAGACACCGGCCTGGCGAAGATGTCGACGAACGAGGCGGTGTCGCTGACCGTGTCGACCAGATCCGTGGCGAGGCTCTCGAACACCACGACACTGCCATCACGGCTGATGATCGGGCCGGTCGAGTCGCCGTTGCCACCGAGGCCCGACGTCGTGCGACTGACCAGCGTGGTCGGCGCGGTTGCGGTCGTCAGGTCGCGAACGAACACGTTCCTTCGCCCGCTCGTCGCCTCCGCCGCCAACTCGACCTGCGTGGCGCTCGCCGTGAACGCCGCGAACGCGCCGTCAGCCGTCATGGAGAAACTGGCGTCGGTCGACGCGTCCGCCACATTCACCGTGACGCCCGGTGCGACGATGGACTGGCCGGTGGCGGCAGACACCAGCACGATGTCGTCGGTGGCCCAACGATACAGGTAGAGGTTGCGCGCGGTGCTGCCGTTGGGAATCAGCTGCGCGAACGAGGCGCTGAACAGCAACCGCGTGCCGTCGGCACTGAGGACGCCGGGATACTCGCTGGTCGTCGTCTCGACGCCCGCCGGCGAGCCCCGTCTCGTATCCGTGCTCTGGCGGCTCACGAGGCGCGTCGTGCCGGCCTGCAGGTCGCGGACGTACAGGTCGACCATCGGGCCGTTGTCGTCGATGAAGTCCGGCACCAGTTGCCTGAGCGTGCCAGCGCCCGCGCTCGAGAAGGCGACGTACCGGCCGTTCTCGCTCATCACCATCTCCCGCACCCCGGCGGCGAAGAACGGCGGCACGGCGACGTCCACCAGCGTCAGCGCACGTGTCTGCCGGTCGAAGACCCAACCCGAAGGGCTGTCGCCGACATACGACCACGCATCGCTCAGCAGGTTGGTGGCCGTGCTCCTGAACGCCACGTAGCGACCGTCCGGCGTGATCTGCACGTCGGCCCTGCAGGTCCCGTTGCTCGTGATGCTCGGGTCGGCCGCCGATCGGGTCAGGATCTCGGTGGTGCCAGCGACGATGTCGCGGACGTAGACGTTGCTGGTGGCACTGCCACCAGTAGTCCCGGGCACGAGATCGGCGGGCAACGCGGCCGAGCAGAACGCGACGTACCGGCCATCGCCGGAGACCGCGACGCGCGCGGCCCGCTCGGCGGTGGCCGAGTCCGGCGTCGCGGCCTTCACCGTGACCAGGTCGAGGACGACCTGCCCGGTCGCGACGTGCGGCACCAGGATCGAGGCGGCGGTCAGGAGCCCCAGCAGGCCGTGGCGCGTTGGGCGAAGCGTGTCGAGGACCACGCTGACTACGGTATGCGAAGACCGCCTGCCTCGTCGCGGACAGGGCACGGACGGCCCCGGCCCGCCGGGTCGCGGGCAGCTCTGCCGTCAGCGGAACGGGTGCAGCGTCACTTCCGCGTACGGGATGTGCGAGGCGTTGGTCCGCCCGCTGGTCGCCGAGGTGAAGTCCCCCGGCTTGAAGCGCGCGTAGCCGAGATTCACACCCAGCCGGGACCCGATGGGAAATCGCACCCGCACGTCGAACTCGTGGCCCATGAAGGTCCCGCTCTGGCCACTGAGGTCGCGCAACCCGGCGACGTTCCAGCGGTCGGTGGCGCTCGCGAGCCAGTACCCGCTGAGCCCGGCGTCGACGCGCAGCACCGCCGACGGCGTCAGCTCGATCCGCAGCTTGGAGGCCCGCAGGTTCTCCCACTGGAGGTAGTCGCTGGCCGAGAAGGGGCGCGCGAAGCCGAACAGCCGCTCGAAGCGCTCGCTCGCCTGATCGAACGGGTTGCGGTCGCCGCTCGCGTACGTGTGGTTGACGCTCAGTCGAGGGCGCCACGCCTGCGCTGTCGAATAGCCACCCTCGACGACCGCGGCGGTGGCGCGATGCGATCGCGGCCCGTCGTCACCGCGCTGTGCGGCGAGATCGACGTCCCAGTCGAGGCCGGTGCGTCCGACGACGCCGTAGGCGCGGAGCCCCATGGTGTGGATGTCTCGAGACACGCCCGTCGACGCCCGGGCGCCGTCCTGGGTCAGCCGCAGGTAGTACGGCTGCATCGTCGCCACGCGCGACCAGCGCCGCGCATCGACGATGGCCCCGGTCAGCCACTGGGCGCGGTCCGGCTGGTCCAGGCCCGAGAGGAGTCGTCGCACCGGCTTGAGCGCGAGCAGGTCGACCTGCCACGCGCCTGTCGACCTGCCGACGGTGGCGCGCACGCCGTCGAAGGTGTTGGTCGTGTTGCGCCACTCGTTGCGAGCGATGAGGCGCCGATCGAGTGTCTCGAAGGCGTGCCGCCCCACCTTGACGCTGACGGGTCGGCTCTTGCCGGCGCCGTTGGCGAAGTGCAGTTCCGCATAGGCCTGGATGGGTTCGGTCAGGTTCACGTCGCGGTCGTCCGGCGCGAACTGGCCGCCGAGGCGTCTCGAGTCGGTCAGCTCGACGACGAACCGGAACGGATCGAGGCCTTGGCGTATCCCCACGTACAGGCGCGTCCGCAACAGCAGCAGATCGTCCACGGCCGGCTCGCGACGGCGATAGTCGTTGTCGTGATGCTCGACACGCGTCCGGAACTCCACGCCGAGGTCCAGCCAGTCCACGTCCTCGATGCCGGGCAAGCCGGTGCGCCGGGCGGGACGCACATATCGGGGCGGCTCGGCCTCCGGCCGCAGCCCATAGCCACGAGGCTCGACCAGAAAGGACGGCGCCGGCGCCGGCTGGCTGGTGGCTGGGCCGGGTTGCGCCGAGGCCGTGGCGACCCCGAGCGAGGCACCGAGCGCGGCGACCGCCAGGCCTCGCATCACCCTCTGGCGAGTGGAACGTCCCATTGTCGGAGGTGATGCCGGCTTGCCGGACGGGGCGCGGCCTGCCATGGTGTCCTGCAGCATATCGGCCAGACCGTCAGCCGTCACCAGTCACGACCATGCCCGTCCCTTCGTCCGCGCGCCGCACGAGCCTGTTCGCGCTGCTGCTCTATACCGCCTTCATCGTGTACCAGTCGCTGGCGCAGGGCGGTGCGTGGATGTGTACCGGGGCCGTGCTCGAGGTCGGGGCGCGGATCTCTCGCTCCGACATGCTGGCCAACGTGGTGGCCTACGTGCCCCTCGGCCTGCTGCTCGTGCTCGCGGCGACGCGCGCGTGGGTGGGGCCGTCTGGCCGCCCGCCACTGGTGCGCGTGCTGGCCACCGTGGTCGGCGCGACCGTCGCCATTGGCCTGCTCTCGCTGGGCATGGAACTGGTACAGGCCTGCCAGGCCGCCCGCGTGTCGTCCCTCTACGACCTCATCGCCAATGTCACCGGCGGTGCCCTGGGCGTGGGGGCCGGCCTGGCGCTGCGCGCGGCGCCAACCCTTCTCGGTCCACGACCGCCGTCGTCTGTCAGCACACCGGATGTGCGGCTGCGCCTGCTGACCGCGGCGGTGGCGCTCGGCTGGGTCGTGTCGCAGACCATGCCGTGGGTGTTTGCCGTGGACGTCGGCACGGTGCGCTCGAATCTGTCGTTCCTGCGGCACTGGGCAGACGGCGCACCGCTGGATGCGTGGCGGCTGCTGCGACATGCGGGCGCCTGGGGAGCCGTGGGCTGCGCCTGTCGCCTGCTCGCCCGTGGCCGGATGCCGAGTCTCGCCGCGTTCGTGCTCACGGCAGGCGTCTCACTGGCCCTGCAGCTCCTGCTCGACGCGAATGCGCCGCTGTCGTTCGAGGAACTCGCCGGCATGACCGTCGCCGGGGTGGGCATCGCCTCGTCGTTGCTCGTGAGCAGAGAGGCCTGCCACACGCGTCGCTGGGCGTCCGCGCTGCTGCTCGGCGCGGCCTTCACCGTGGCCGCGTACGAGTTGCGGCCTGTACCCGGCGCCGCCGTCCACACCTTCAGCTGGTTCCCGCGTGTCGGTCTCGGCGGACTGCTCGGCGCCATCGACTACGCGCTGCTGTTCGGCTGGTTCGGGCTGGCCGCCGTCGTCGCCGCGCGATGGGCCGACGCCGACGGGCACACGCATGCTCGTCGACGCTGGCCCGCTGGCGCGATCCTCGCGACCTTCCTGCTCGAAGTGGCGCAGACCGGGATTCCCGGTCGTGGTCCGGACCTGTCGGCGCCCCTCTTCACGGTCCTGGCGGCGCTCCTGGCTGCCGCGGTGCTGGCAGACGGCCGTGGAGACGGCTGATCACGTTCACGGGGCCGGTCGTGGCGTCGTGGCCACGCTCGGCGGCAGGATGGGCAGCGTGACGACAGGCTGCGTGCCCGTCAGGCTTCCCATGAACGCCGTGAGGGCGTCGATCTCGGCATCGGTCAGCGTGCTGCCCAGTTGCGCATCACCCATCACGGCCACGGCCTGACGCAAATCCCACACGGTGCCGGTGTGGAAGTAGGGCGCCGTCAGCGTGATGTTGCGCAAGGTCGGCACCTTGAAGCTGTACGCATCGCTGTCGACCTTCGTCACCGTGAAGCGGCCCTTGTCGCCCGGCGGCAGGAGCGCCGCGCCTGGCGAGGCGAAGACGCCGAACTTCGCGTACATGCCGCCGCCGATGTTGATGCCGTTGTGGCACCTGATGCAGCCCTTGTCGATGAACGTCGACAGACCGGTCTTCTCGTGCGCCGACAACGCGGACGCGTCGCCCTTCAGGTAGCGGTCGAATGGCGCGTTCGGGGTCAGCAGACTTGCCTCGAAGACGGCGAGGGCCTTCTGCGCGTTGGCGAGCGTGACCGCATCGGCCTCACCAGGGAAGGCGCGCGCGAAGGCGTCGCGATACCCGGGGATGCCGCGCAACTGCTCGGGCACGTGCACCTCCGGTGAGGCCATCTCGACGGGATTGACCATCGGGCCGCCGGCCTGGGCCTCGAGGTCGGCGGCGCGGCCGTCCCAGAACTGCGCGGTGTTGAAGACCGCGTTCAGGACGGTCGGCGCGTTGCGCGTGCCACGCTGCCAGCGGTGGCCGATCGACGTCTCTTCGTTGTCGGTGCCACCCAGGCCCAGGTTGTGGCAGGAACTGCAACTGATCGCGTGGCTGGCCGCCAGCCGCGGGTCGAAATAGAGCATCTTCCCGAGCGCCACCTTCTCGGGAGTGGCCGCGTTGCCGGGAAGCTCCGGCGGGGTGTCTGGAATCACCGTGAACAACTGGCGCGCGGTGACCAGCAGCGGCTCGGGAGCGGGAGTGGCGGTCGTCGTTGCCGGCGGCCCCACAGGCGTTCCTGCGTCGCTGCCGGTGGTCTGCCGCTCGCACGCGGCAAGAGCGAGGCTGGAGGCAACGAGGATCGTGAGGGCAAGGCACTTCATGAGGACGAACTCCTTGAAGGCGTCGTGTCGGAGCGTCACGGCATGCCTGCAAGTATGCGCCTCATTCGAGGGCCTGGCGTGTGGTTAGCGCATGGTGGCCAGCGCCTCGCAGGCCGCGGCGTATCGACGTCCCAACTCGCGCAGCGAGGCGGTGTCGAAATGCACCGTGTCGCCACCGTGGACCAGGCCGTCACTCGAGACGAACGCCGTCCGGCGCACCTTGTCCGGCAGGGTCCGATGCGCGGCGTCCACCATCCGTCT
>LNFM01009626.1_pt1 | contig 13974 bp, 11 predicted proteins | sample 596031 | NCBI WGS metagenome assembly LNFM01 (sample SAMN04254537, study PRJNA301005) | activated carbon metagenome | isolation source: dual media filters at the Ann Arbor, Michigan drinking water treatment plant | place: USA: Ann Arbor
GGAGGCAGGCGTGCCTGAATGCCTGGTATTCCGTTCGAGCAACAGGCTCGATCGACGCGCAGCTATCGGGTTCTCAGAACGTGGTTGTGAACTCGACACCCCACACCCGCGGCTCGTTGACGAAGCCGGTGAGGTTGTTGAAGTCGATGCCGCCGACGGCGACCAGCTTGTCGGTGATGTTGCGGCCGAACAGGGCCAGCTCGTGCTTGCCATACTCCCAGCTGTAGCCCGCGCGCAGGCCGCCTTCCAGCAGGGCTTTGCCGCGGAACTCGGCGGCCTCGTAGAGGAAGAAGTTGATCTCGCTGCGGTAGGCCCAGTCGGTGTAGAGGAAGATCTCGTCGTCGCCGACCGGGATGCTGTAGCGGGCGGTGACGTTGGCGACGTTCTTCGGTGCCTGCGGCAGCGGGTTGCCGAAGATCGAGACCGTGCCAGAGGTGGCGCCCGCGGGGTCGAGCACCGTGCAGCCGCCGCCGCAGGGAGCGATGGCCAGCCCGCGGTCGCGGATCTCCGTCTTGTTGTGGCTGTAGCCGAAGGTCAGCAGCAGGTTGTCGGTGACGTAGGCGTCGAAGTCGACTTCGATGCCGCGGCCGATCGACTTGTCCGCGTTGATCAGGGTGTTGAAGTTGGTGCTGCCGCCGACGGCGGTGAGCTGCTGGTCCTTCACCTCGTAGGCGAAGGCGGCGATGTTGAAGCGCGCGCGGCCGTCCCACAGGTTGGACTTGAAGCCCAGCTCGATGGAGTCGACGGTTTCCGAATCGGCCACCGAGAGTGAGTCGCCAAACAGCAGGCGGCCCTGGATGCTGGGCGCGCGGAAGCCGCGGGCGTAGCGGGCGTACACGGTGCGGTCGGCGTCGACGAACCAGCTCGCCGACAGATCGCCCGAGACATTGCTGTCGCTCGGGTTGGCGGTCAGCACGCCGGTGGCGCCGCCGCCGATCGGGCTGACCAGACGCTGCGCGCTGAAGTCCTTCTCGTCGCGGGTGAAGCGCAGGCCGCCGGCCAGGCGGAAGCTCTCGCTTAAGTCGTACTCGCCCGAGGTGAACAGGGCATAGGCCTTGTTGCGCTGATCCTGCACCGCGTAGCCGTTCTGCGCGCCGCTGAAGGTGTTGAAGTTGAAGCTGTCGATGGTGATGTCTTCATCGAACAGGAACAGCCCGGCCTGCCAGTCGAAGGGGCCCCATTCATTCGAGGCCAGGCGGAATTCCTGGGTGAGCTGGCGGTGGTCCGGCAGGCCGTCGGCGCTCTGCGCATCGAAGGGGATGAAGCCGGGGCCGAAGGGCGGGGCGTAGCTGGCGCCGAAGCCCCCGTCGATGTCGCCGCGCGAGTAGCTGTCGACGCTCTCGTAGCCGGTCACCGAGTAGAGGGTGACGCGGCCGAGGTCGAAGGACAGACGCGCGCTGCCGCCCACGTTGCGCAGGTCCTGCTGGTTGATGCCGTCGATCGCGACCACGCTGCGGCGGAAGCCGTCCACCAGGTCGTTGGTTCCGGGCTTGAACACATTGGCGCGGAACAGGCGGGCGGTGCCGTCGAGATCGCGCAGGTGGACGTTGAACAGAGCGCGGCTGCTGTCGTTCGGCTCGTACAGGAACTGCGCGCGGCCAGCGAACTCGCGATAGCCCTCGTACTGGTCGCTGCGGCCGGTGAACGCGTTGTCGACCCAGTCGCCGCGGCGCTGGTACAGGCCGGAGACGCGCGCCGACCAGGCCTCGGACAGGCCGCCGCCGATGGCGCCTTCGGTGTTCACGGTGTCGAAGCGCCCGTAGGCGAACTGGCCATAGCCGCTGCGCTCCTGCGCAGGCTGCACCGATTCGAACTTCAGTACGCCGGCCGGCGTGTTGCGCCCGAACAGGCTGCCCTGCGGGCCGCGCAGCAGCTCGACTCGATCCAGGTCGAACACCGGAAAGCCCTTCAGCAGCGGGTTCTCCAGCACCACTTCGTCGTAGATCAGCGAGACCGGCTGCGAGGCGTTGAGGTCGAAGTCGCCGTTGCCCAGCCCGCGGATGTAGAAACGCGGAAACGCGCGGCCGAAGCTGGATTCGATGTTGAGGCTGGGCAGGCGCCCGGACAGGAAGCGGATGTCCTCACCGCCCGAGCCGAGGATGTCGAGCTTCTCGGCGCTGACCGTGGTGATCGCCAGCGGGATCTTCTGCGGGTCCTCGGCGCGGCGCTGGGCGGTGACGGTGATGGCGTCGAGCTGGGCGGGCGTAGCGGCTTCGTCCTGGGCGAAGGCGGGCAGGGCAGTGGCCAGAGCCAGGGGCAGAACGGCCAAGCGGAAGGGGCGCGACATGTCGGTGTCCTCGGGAGGGATGGGGCGTCTCGGGCCCGCGACGGGGCCCGCGGATGCTGCAACTGCACACGGCAGCTGCGCAAGCGCCGAAGTGTCATCCGCGGCGCGTCGCGATGGCGTGCGCTGGCTCAGCGATCGTTGCCGGCGTAGCGCTCGAACAGCGCATCCGGCGGCAGCGGCTTGCTGAACAGGTAGCCCTGCGCGAGCGCGCAGCCGCGCGCGCGCAGGAAGTCACGCTGGCGTTCGGTCTCGACGCCCTCGGCCAGCACCTGGATGCGCAGCTTGCGGCCGAGGTCGATCACCGCTTCGACCAGGAACGCATCGCTGGTATCGGTCTCGATGTCGGTGATGAAGCTGCGGTCGATCTTCAGCTTGTGCACCGGGAAGCGCTTCAGCGAGGCCAGCGAGGAGTAGCCGGTGCCGAAGTCGTCGATCGCCAGCTTGACGCCGAGGCCATGCAGCTCGCGCAGGAACACCTCGGCGCGCTCGCCCTGTTCCATCAGGCCGCTCTCGGTGATCTCCAGCTCCAGTCGCTCCGGCGGCAGCCCGCTGTGCTCCAGCGCGCGGCGCACCCGCGCTTCCACCGGATAGCGGCCGACTTCCGAGGGCGACAGGTTCACCGCCACGCTGCCGAAGTCCCAGCCCCGGTCCAGCCAGCGCCGGGCCTGCAGGCAGGCCTCGAGGGTGACCCAGTCGCCGAGCTGGTGGATCAGCCCGGTCTGTTCCAGGATCGGGATGAACTGGTCCGGCCCCACTGGCGGCAGCCCGGGTTGATCGAGCCGTACCAGCGCCTCCAGGCCGACCATCCGGCCGCTGGCGACCTCGACCAGCGGCTGGTAGACGAGGCTGAAATGCTGCTCCTGCAGGGCCAGCCGCAGCCGCTGCTCAAGCTGCATGCGCTGGCGCGCCTGCTCGCCCATGGCCGGAGCGAAGCGTCGCCAGGTGTTGCCGCCGCCGCGCTTGGCCTCGAACAGCGCGACTTCGAGCTTGCGCAGCAGCAGCTCGGCCTCGCCCTCGGCATCCTCGAAGCGGATCAGGCCGAGGCTGGCCTGGGTATAGGTCTGCTCGTCCTGGCCCAGCTTGACCGGTGGGCGCAGGCAGGCCTGCACCGCCTGCACGAAGCGCTCGGCCTCGTCGACGCTGGGCAGGCGTTCCAGCACCAGCACGAATTCGTCGCCGCCCAGTCGGGCGAGGGTGTCGCCGGGTCGCGTGAGCGCGCCGAGGCGCAGCGCGACTTCGCGCAGCAGTTCGTCGCCATGCCCCCAGCCGGCGTTCTCGTTGACCGCACGGAAATTGTCGAGGTCCAACATGATCGCGGCGCCCATCTGGCGCGCTTGGCGATGCGCATCGAGTGCGGTCTGCAGGCGGATGAGCAGCAGGTCGCGGTTGGGCAGGCCGGTCAGCGGATCGAAATGGGCGATTCGGCTCAGGCGCGCGTCGGTCTCGCGCTGCCGCGTGATGTCGGTGAACAGCAGCACCCGGCTGGCCTGCTCCGCGGCGTCGCCTTCGACGCGCGCCAGCGACAGCAGCAGGGTGTGCAGCTGGCCGCTGCCGTGGCGGGCCAGCACTTCGCCCTGCCAATGGCCATCCTGCTGCAGGGCGTCGCGCATGGCGCGCGCATAGTCCGGGTCACGCTCGAGGTCGGCGAGCAGCGAGGCCGGCTGGTCGCGCAGGCGTTCTTCGTCGCTGCCGAGGAACTCGCAGGCGGCCGGATTGGCCGAGAGGATGCGGCCGCGCGCGTCGAGCAGCAGGATGCCGTCGCGGCTGCTGCGCAGGGCCAGCGCCTGCTGCTGCAGGTGCGCCTGCATCTGCTCGCGCTGGCGGCGCTGGCGCATCAGCTGCAGGGCGTACTCGATGTCGCCGGCGACCTCGGCCAGCAGCGCCTGCTGCTCGTCCTCCAGGTCGAAGGGGGTGTCGGAGTGCAGCACCAGCACCAGCCGCTGCCCTTCGTGTTCGCCGAGGCAGACCAGGCTCAGGCCGAACAGTCCCCCGCTTGCGCAGGCCTCGGCCCAGGCGAGGCCGGGGCGCGGGCTGACCCGTCGGCTGTGCACGCGCAGGGCGGGCGGTTCGTGGGACAGCAGCTCGAACAGCGGCGAATCGGCGTCTTCCAAAAGCACCTGCGGCAGGCGTGCGCCCGCTTCCGCGCCGGCGTCGAGTCCGCTGGCGACCAGGCAGCGCGAAGGTGGTGTGCTGGCGATCCAGGCCATCCGGTAGCCGCCCGAGCGCACCGCGGCGGCCGTCACGCGCTCAAACAGACTGGCTTCGTCCTTGCTGAAAACCAGTGCCTGGTTGCAGGCGCTGAGCATGCCGTAGAGGCGGCCGAGCTGGGCGATGCGCTCGCTGTGGCGGACCCGCTCGGTCACGTCCCAGCTGACCCAGACCACCCGGTCGGCGCCGCTCACCGCCGTGGTGCGGGCCTCGAAGATCCGCTCGCTGCCGCCGATCAGCAGGCGGTATTCCGCCCGCCCCTTGCCTTGCGCCAGCGTGTCCGCGATCAGGCCCATGAAGGCGGCTGCCTGTTCAGCCGGGAACAGATCCTTGATGAGTCGCCCAAGTGCCTGTTCCGGCTGCACGATCAGCAGCTCGGGGCGGCTGGCGTGCACGCGCAGGAAACGGCCCTCGGCGTCCAGCAGGAAGGAGATGTCTGGCACCGAACTGGCAAAGGCATCGAGCTCGGCTTCACGCGCTTCGCGCGCGGCGGCCTCGATGTCGGTCTGCCGGGCCGCGCGCTGCTGCCAAAAAAGCAGCAGTGCGCCGCTGGTCGCCATCAGCAGGATCAGCGCTGCGGTGAGGCGCGCAAGGTCGCTGCGTGCAGCGTCCATGGCGTCGAGCGCGTCGGCTTCCAGCCGCGCCAGTGCGGCCTCCAGCCGCCGCTGTTCGCCGCGCATGGCCAGCCGCACCTGCGGGGCCGAGGCTGCGTCGCGATCGGCGAGCAGGGCGTCGAGCGCACGCAGCGAGTCGAGCAGTCGTTCGACCGACGCAGCGGTCTCGGGATCAGGTGGCGTGTCGCGCCACAGTCCGCGCAGCGCGCCTTGCCCGCGGCCGATGTCGCTCGCGGTCTGCTGCGCGCGCTGCAGGCTGGCGCGCACGAGATCGAGTCCACTGGCGCTGTCGCCGGCGGCGTGACGCTCCGCATGCAGCTGGGCCAGCAGGGTGGCCTGGCGGATGGTGGCGATCTGGTCCTGTCTCACCAGCAGTTCCGCATGCGCGTGCTGCGCGTGTCGCTGGCTGCCGGCCAGCAGCAGCATGGCCAGCAGGACCACCGCCGCCGAGGCCCATGTGCGGGCGATGCGTCGTCGCTGCTGGGCCGGCCTCATGGCTGCGCCCGCCCTTCGATGGCAGGAACTACGTCCGACTCCAGAAAGCCGTAGGCGGCGACGGCGCGCAGATGCGCCGGGCTGCCGAGGTAGTCGGCGAGCGCGGCATCCAGCCTTGCCGTGAACTCGGCCTCCGAACGCGCCAGCGCGAAGGCGGGGTAGCCGCGTCGCGGTGTATCGATCACCTGCAGCGTGAGCGCGCCGCCGCTGGACCAGTTCTGCGCCATCCAGCGCAGGCTGGGCGCCGACAGCGCCAGTGCATCGGCCTCGCCCAGGCTCAGTGCCGCCATCGCCGTGCGCGCATCGGGCAGGCGCAGGATGCTGTGCTCGCCCAGAACGAACTGGCCGGGATCCGCGGCCTCGACCGAGCCTTCAATCACCGCCAGCCGGATCGGCTCGCCGGCGACCGGCGGCGGATCGCGCAGCAGCAGGGCAGGGCCGACGGCCGCAGTGGGCCGGGTGAAGCGGACGCGACGCTCGCGCTCCGGGGTCGCGAACAGGCCGCCGGCGATCAGGTCGATACGGCCGGCCTCGAGCTCTTCCAGCAGGCTGCCGAAGTCGAGGCGCACGTGCTGCACGGCGTCGATCCCGAGCCGATGCAGCACGTGTTGCAGCACGTCCACCGACTCGCCGCGCAGCTCGCCTTCGGTATCCATGTAGGCATAGGGTGCTTCCAGCGCATAGCCGATGCGCAGCGGAAAGCCGCGTTCAAGGCGTTGGTCGATGCTGCTGTGGTCGGGCCACAGCGCGTAGAGCGCCAGCGCGATGCCGACGCCGGCGACCGCAAGCAGGGCCAGGAGCGTGTGCCTGCCGAGGCCGTTCATGCCCGCATCGAGTCCGCTGCTCGTGGTTCCGCGTGCCTGTGTCGGCCCTCGGGTCCGCTGGCGGCGAGCGTCTGGAGGGCGCTGGAAGCGACCCATCCTGCAAGGACAGGAAGATCTGACATAGGCGATCCGGCATCATAGGAAGACTGCCCGCAGCCCGCGGGTCCCATCGCGTTGCCACCATGACCCAAAGCCCCACCTCCGTCCAGACCGCGCCCCCGAAGTCGCGCGGTGCCGACATCCTTCGCCTCTCCATCGCCATCGCCTTCGTGCTGGCGGTGGTCGCCTATACCTGGTTCGCGCATGGCCATCTGAGCCTGAGCCTGGTGGTTGCTGCGGCCTTCGGTGCCTACATGGCGATGAACATCGGTGCCAACGATGTAGCCAACAATGTCGGCCCGGCGGTGGGTGCGCGGGCGATGAGTCTGGCGACCGCCATCGCGATCGCCGCGGTGTTCGAAGCCGGTGGCGCGATCATCGCCGGCGGCGAGGTGGTGGGCACCATCAAGAGCGGCATCATCGATCCGTCCAAGATCGAGGATCCACAGACCTTCATCTGGCTGATGATGGCCGCGCTGCTGGCGGCGGCGCTGTGGTTGAACCTCGCGACCGCGCTGGGCGCGCCCGTCTCGACAACGCATTCGATCGTCGGCGCGGTGCTGGGTTCCGGCATCGCTGCGGCGGGCTGGGACCTCGCCAACTGGAGCACGGTCGGCAGCATCGCCGCGAGCTGGGTGGTTTCGCCGGTATTCGGTGGCGTGATGGCTGCGGTTTTCCTCTACGCCGTCAAGCGCACGATCACCTACCAGGCCGATCTGCTGGAGGCCTCGCAGCGGATGGTGCCGGTGTTGCTGGCGGTCATGGGCCTCGCGTTCGCGACCTACCTCGCGCTGAAGGGGCTGAACCAGCTGGTCAAGGTGAGCTTCGCGCAAGCGCTGGCGGCAGGCGCGGTGGTGGCGGTCATCACCTATCTGTGGACGCGCATGCGCGTGCGCCAGAAAGCGGACCGACTCAGCAACGACAAGGACGGCGTCAACAAACTGTTCGGCATGCCGCTCATCTTCGCGGCAGCGCTGCTGAGCTTCGCCCACGGCTCCAATGACGTCGCCAACGCGATCGGGCCCCTGGCTGCGATCTACGACACCCTGCTCACCCAGGGCATCCACGGCAAGGCCGCGATTCCCATGTGGGTGATGCTGGTCGGTGCGCTGGGCCTTGCCGTGGGCCTCGCCCTGTACGGCCCCAAGCTGATCAAGACGGTCGGCAGCGAGATCACCGACATGGACCATATGCGCGCCTACGCAATCGCGATGGCGGCGGCAGTGACGGTCATCATCGCCTCGCAGCTGGGCCTGCCGATCAGCACCACGCATGTGACCATCGGCGCGGTGTTCGGCGTCGGTTTCCTGCGCGAATACCTGAAGGCCAACTACGCGCGGATCATCGCCGAGATCGAGGAGCATCACCGCGACAACGGCGCCGAGCAGCACGAGGTCGAGGCATTCCTGAAGGCGTTCGAGTCCGGTTCGCGCGCCGACAAGGACCGCATGCTCAAGGAGCTGAAGGCCGCCGGCAAGCGCGGCGAGGCCGCGATCTCGAAGGCCGAGCGCAAGGGCCTGCGCAAGGTCTACCGCAAGGATCTGGTCAAGCGCGCCATCATGATGCGGGTGATCGCGGCCTGGATCATCACAGTGCCGGCCACGGCGGTGCTGTCGGCGATCATCTTCTTCACCATCCGCGGCATGCTGCTGCCCGCCTGATGACCACCACGGGCGCGCCGCGCGAACTGCACTGCTGCGCCTTTGGCGATGCCGCGGCCGAGCCCGTGCTGCTGGTGCACGGCCTTGGCTCGACCGGTGCCGACTGGGCGTTCCAGATCGAATCGCTGGCGGCGCGCTATCGCGTGCTGGTGCCGGATCTGCCCGGCGCGGGCCGCAGCGCTGCGCCGCAGCGGCACGCCATCGGCGTGTACGCCGAGCGGATCCTGAGCCTGCTGGACGCGCTCAAGGTGGCGCGCACGCACGTGGTGGGCTTCTCGCTCGGCGGTGCGGTCGCGCTCGAGCTCGCCCTGCAGGCGCCGGAGCGCGTGCTTCGCCTTGCCACCATCAACAGCTTGCCGAGCTACCGGCCCGACACCTGGCGCAAGCGGCTGGAGCTGCACGGCACCCTGGGCCTGGTGCGCTCTCTTGGTCTGGGGCGCGTGGCCGGCATGGTCGGTCGACGCCTGTTCCCGCACGCGCACCAGGACGCCATGCGCGAGCGCGTCCGCGCCGTGCTCGCGGCCTACCCGAAGGACGTCTACCTGGCGCAGGCGCGCGCCCTGGCCGGCTGGTGTGCGCTGGCACGGATCGATGCGCTGCAGGCGCCGATGCTGATGCTGGCCGCCGAGCACGACTACACGCCGCTGGCCGAGAAGCAGCGGTGGGCGCGGCGGATGGACGCGGAGCTCGGCGTCGTGCGCGGCTCGCGCCACGGCACGCCCTTCGATGCGATCGGCGCCACCAACGCCGCCCTGTTGGCCTTTCTGAGCGGACAGCCCCTGCCCCCCGAGCTGGTGGCGGATGCCCCCGAGCAGACGCCGCTCGCCCCACCCGGGGTGCTGGCCGCGCTGGAGGCCTGACCCTGCCCCTGCGCGCCGTCTGAGGGCCGGGGCTGACCAGCGATGACAGCCCCTCACCGCGGAGCGGGGGCTGGCTCCGGACGGTCCGGGGTGCACAGCAGCGGAGCGCGGACCAGCGCGCAGGGCGGAAAGTGGGGACGGCGCGAGACTGCGAGGCGCTCAAGGCGCTCAAGAGCTGCGTCAAGCCTGCGTCAGCAGGCGTGGAAAGCCCTGTCCTGCTTCACTCCTTGGTGCCGAAGGGGGGACTCGAACCCCCACTCTGTCACCAGAAACGGATTTTGAGTCCGCCGCGTCTACCGATTCCGCCACTTCGGCCAAGGATGAGCTGGGCGCTCGATGCTGCCGCAGTGCGGTCATCGAACGGGCGCGGAGTATAGCAGCGAGCCGCGCGCATCCGCGGCGCGTGGTGCCGGGTATGCAGGACCCCAGAGGTCTTGGCGAGCGGGCGATGGGCGTTCGTGGCAAAGCGCGGCACGTGAATTCAAGGAAGTCTGGTGGCCCTGACAGCCGCGGAATTCGTGCAGTGCGCTGCCGCCACGGGCGTCCAGAGGCGACCGCAGCAGGTGGATGGTTCCGGCATGCTCTCAATGGTGCTCGGGCTCCAGGCGTTCGCGCAGCCACTCCGCGAAAGTGTCGACATCCATGGAGCCGATCGACAGGTCCAGCAGGGTCAGCAGCCAGTCGGCCTCGTTCGCCGCCAGCCGCCAGCCGTTCAGGCGCAGGAACAGCTCGGTGCAGAGCAGGGCGGTGCGGCGGTTGGCGTCGCGGAAGGGTTTGGCCGTGCACAGGCCGTGGCCGTAGCACGCAGCCAGGCCCGCGGCATCCGGCTCGGGCCCGAACTCACCACCCAGGGTGGCCAGTTCGTGGGCCGCACCCAGTGCGGTATCGAGGGCATCGGCATCGCGCAGGCCCGGTGTGCCGCCATGGGCCTGCAGCAGCGCCATCTGCAGGCGGATGACCGCGCTGCGGTCCAGCCAGACCCAGTCCCTCACGGCTGCCGGCTCGAACGCCGGGGCGCTGTATTCATCGCGCCAGCTCCTGCAGCAGGGAGTGGCGCTCGTGCATCAGCGCCTGCGCCACCTTCATCTGTTCACCAAGCGCGGGATTGTGGGCGGACAGACGCAGTCCGTCGCCCGTCTCGGTGAGGTAGAGGGTGTCGCCGCGTTCGACGCCCAGGCGCTCGAGCGCGCTGCGTGGCAGGACAACGGCCAGCGAGGTGCCGATCTGTACGAGTCGCAGCGTGTGCACGGCGGGTCCGATCGAGGGGCGGGGCGGGCGGCTTGCAAGAGCCGCGCCGCGTCTGCCGCCTGCGCGGTCGGGAAGGGCGGCCCGCGTTGCTACAATTGGCGCCCGCTTCGCGCTGACTTCCCGCCGGCTGCTACAGTCCGGCGCTTACCTCGCCCCAGTGTGCTGTCCATGCCCGAGCGTGTATTGCTCCAACTCGACTCGCAGGGCCGCCCGACCTGGCTGGAGACCGCGCAGCGCGGCGCGCTGCCAATGCAGGCGTGGCCGCCGGCCGGTCGCGAGGCGGTGCTGCTGCTGCCGGCCGACGCCGTGCTGCTGACCCGCGCCCCGCGCGTGGCGCGCAGCGAGGGACTGCTGCGCCAGGCCCTGCCCTTCGCGGTGGAGGACCGACTCGCAACCCCGGTGGAGCAGCTGCATTTCGCCTTCAGCGGTATGGGCGATCCGGTCGATTTGGCCGTGATCGAGGCCCGGTGCCTGCAGGAGGCGCTGGCTGCCCTTGACGCCCAGGGCCTGACTGCGGTGGCCGCCTACAGCGAAGCCAGCCTGCTGCCGGCGACGGAGCCCGGGCATGGCCTGGTCGTGCTGGCTGGCGAGCGTGTCCTGCTGCGCAGCGCCGACGGCGTGCTGCTCAGCGAGCGGGCGAGCCTGCTGCCGCAGCTGATGGCGCTGCTGGAGGAGGCCAAGCCCACGGCAGCCTGGACCGTGATCCGCTGCGGCGACACCGCACTCGACGCGCTGCCGCCGGCGCTGGCGCTGCAGGCGCAGGCCGTTTCCTCTCTGCCTGCTCTGCTGGCGCTGCGGCTGGGCTCTCCGGCGGGTCCGGATCTTCTGCAGGGGCGCTTCGCGCCGCGCCTGCGCGGCGATGCCTTGCCCTGGCTGAAGCGCGCCGCGGCCGTGGGCGGGCTGGCCGTGCTGCTGGCGTTCGCGCAGGCCCTGGTCGAGCGCCAGCAGCTGCGGGCGCGCATCGATTCGCAGCAGGTAGCGATGGCCGATCTGCTGCGCGAGGCCCTGCCTGGCACCAGCACCGTGGTCGATCCGCGCGCCCAGCTGGAGATCGAGTACACGCGCCTGCTGCGCGGCGCCGGTGGCGACGATGCCCTGGCTCTGCTGGCGCGGGTTGCGCCCAGCGTGGCCGGCAGCAGCCGCTACACGCTGGAGTCCATCGATTACCGGAGCGGCGCGCTGGAGCTGACCCTGCGCGCCCCCGATGTCGCCACTCTCGATGGCCTGCGCGAAGCGCTGACAGGGCTTGGCCTATCGGCCGAGTTGACCTCGGCGACCCCGGGGCAGGGCGGTGTCGAAGGCCGCATCAGCCTGCGCGGAGGTCGTGCATGAAGGCCTGGTGGATGGGGCTGTCCGATCGCGATCGCCGGGTACTCTCGGTTGGCGGCGTGCTGGCCGCGCTGCTGCTGCTGTACGCGCTGGTCTGGCTGCCGCTGCAGCGTTCGCGCGAAGCCCTGCGCGTGCAGGCGGCGGCGCAGGATGCCAGCTACCGCTGGATGCAGGCGGCTGCGCCCGAAGTGCAGCGCCTGCGCGCGGCCGGCGTGGGCGCGCAGGCGCAGGACGGCCGCTCGCTGCTGGCGCGGGCCGATGCGGGTGCGCGCGAGTCGGGCCTCGGCACCAGCCTGCTGCGCGTCGAGCCGGTCGCGGAGGGGCAGATCCGCGTGGTCTTCCAGCAGGTCGGCTTCGATGCGCTGATGGCCTGGCTGGAGCCCTTCACCCGCGGCCAGGGCCTGCGCGTGTCCGAGTTCAATGTGCAGACCACCGGCGCCTCCGGCCAGGTCGACGCGCGGATCGGGCTGGAGGAGCGTCGATGAGTCGCGCTCTCGTCGTGCACCCGCTGCGCTCGAAGGCGGGGCGTCAATCTCCGCGAGCAGGGTCCTGGCAAGGGCCGAGCTGTGGTGGGCCGGGGCCCACCCCATGGGCGCGCGAGCGCGCTGCTGCGGGAAGTGCCTGCGTCGTTCGCGGCGATCCTGATTGGGTTCGGGTCGGTCCGCTGCCGCAACAAATACGTTTGTCCGAGGGCTGTCGATGAAGCTGCTGGTGCGTCTGTTCGTGTTCGGTCTGGTGCTGGTCCTGATCCTGGGACTGGTCGCGGCCTTCCTGCCTGCGTCGACCGCATTGGGCCTCGTCCAGGACCGCATGCGCGAGGTGCGCATGGAAGGCGTCTCGGGCAGCGTCTGGAATGGCCGTGCCGATGCGCTGACGGTGCGTGAGCGCGCGCTGGGCGCCTTCAGCTGGAAGCTCTCGCCCTGGGCTCTGTTTTCGAAGCGCATCGATGCCGATATCACGCTCGACGGCCCCGAGCTGAAGGCCGATGGTTTCGTCAGCCTCACTGGCCCGGGAAGCCTGCGGCTGCGCGGCATGCGCGCCAGCGTCGACGCCCAGCGCCTGCAGGGCGTGCTCGACGTGCCCGCGCTCGTGTTCAAGGGCCGCGTCGAATTCGACCTGCGCGAGCTGGTGGTCGACCAGTATTTCCCGGCCAAGGTCGAGGGCAGCGCACTGTGGCGCGAGGCGGCCGTGGCTGGCAGCGCCGATGCGCGTCTGGGCGATATCCGCGCCGACTTCGCCACCCAGGGCGTGGGCACCATTGCCGGCACCGTCTCCGATTCCGGCGGCCCGCTCAGCATCGAGGGCGGCGCGTTCTCGGCCGGACTGCAGGGCGTGACTGCCGAGGCCACCCTGCGCGCACGCGACGGCGATGCCGCCGTACAGCGCGCCCTGCAGTACATCGGCCAGCCGCAGGAAGACGGCAGCTCGCGGCTGGAGATCCGCGGGCAGATGAATCGCGTGGGCGGGTGAGCGCAGGCATGTCAGCGAGCCAGCCCACCCCCGAATTCCTCGACCACGCGCTGGAAGTCGCCAAGCGCGCCGCGGCCGAGGCCGCAGAGGTCATCCGCCACTACTATCGCGGCCAGTTCGAGGTCATCACCAAGGCCGATGAGTCGCCGGTGACCCGCGCCGACGTCGAGAGCGAGCAGGCCATCCGCCGCGTGCTGACCGAGGCCTTCCCCGAGCACGCCATTTACGGCGAGGAGGAGGGAACCACGGGCAGTGGCGACTGGCTGTGGCTGGTCGATCCCATCGACGGCACCAAGAGTTTCGTGCGCGGCTATCCGATGTTCAGCACCCAGATCGCCCTGATGTTCCGCGGCGAGCTGGTGCTGGGAGTGTCCTCGGCGCCAGCCTTCAATGAGTTGGCCTGGGCGCGCCGTGGCGGCGGCGCCTTTCTCGACGGCGTGCCAATCCGGCTGGCGCCCGCGCAGCCGCTGGAGCGCAGCGCGCTGTCGACCGGCAACCTGAAGACGCTGGCCGCAGCGCCGGGCTGGAATGCGCTGGCCGGGCTGGTGCGCCGCGCCAGCCGCACGCGCGGCTACGGCGACTTCTACCACTACCACCTGCTGGCTCGCGGCGGCATCGATCTGGTGATCGAGTCCGACGTGAACATCCTGGACATCGCCGCGCTCGCGGTGATCGTGCGCGAGGCCGGCGGCGTGTTCAGCGACCTCGACGGCGGCGAGCTCGAGCTGGCCACCACGACGGTGCTGGCGGGCAACGCCGAGCTGCATGCCGAGGCGCTGGCGGCCTTCCGCGGCTGGCGAGGAGCGGGCGCGTGAGCACGATCAAGCCGCCGCCGCAGCTGCCGACCATCCACTCCATCGACGAGCTCGACTATGGCGG
>LNFM01009352.1_pt1 | contig 13971 bp, 18 predicted proteins | sample 596031 | NCBI WGS metagenome assembly LNFM01 (sample SAMN04254537, study PRJNA301005) | activated carbon metagenome | isolation source: dual media filters at the Ann Arbor, Michigan drinking water treatment plant | place: USA: Ann Arbor
GCGCTCGCCGAGCAACGAGGAATTGCATGCCCGAAGGTACCGTGAAGTGGTTCTCTGCCGAGAAGGGCTTCGGCTTCATCACCCCCGATGACGGGGGCAAGGACCTCTTCGTCCACCACACCCAGATCAAGGCCGACGGCTACCGGTCGCTCGACGAGGGCCAGCGCGTGAGCTTCGACGCCGAGTCGGGCCCCAAGGGCCCGCAGGCTGCGAACGTCCAGACGCTCTAAGCACGAGCGCCAAAAGGGCCCCGGGACGGCATCGCCGTCCCGGGGCCCTTTTTTTGTGCCGTGACGAGGGACGAGGCCTCCGGCCTTCCCCGCGCGCGGCGTGACGCACGAACGCCGGGGCCCGGGACGGCGATGCCATCCCGGGCCCCGCGCGTTCGGGTCAGGCGGTGCGGCTGCCCCGGCGCACGCGGTTCCCGCCGGCGGCCGCCGGGGGACGCGGGCGGGATGCCGCCGCCGGACGCGGCGTGGGGCCGCGACGGCCGCGCGAGCGGTACACCACACGGGGACCGGACTGGGCGTAGCCCGTGTCGGCCCAATGCTCGTCCAGGCCCAGGCGGGCGGCGATGCGCCCGACGTCGGCGGCCTGGTCCGGCGCCACGAGCGTGACGGCGCGGCCGGACCTGCCGGCGCGCGCGGTGCGGCCCACACGGTGCGTGTAGGTGTCGTGGTCCTCCGGCGGGTCGAAGTTCACGACCAGCTGGAGGTCGTCCAGGTCGATCCCGCGGCTCGCCACGTCGGTGGCGGCCAGGATGCGGGTGCGGCCCTGTGCGAACGACTTCAGCGCACGCTCGCGCTGGCGCTGGGTGAGGTCTCCGTGCAGCGCGCCCGCGGACAGGCCCGCGCCCTCGAGCTTCTCGGCGAGCCGCGCGGCGCCGCGCTTGGTGCGGCAGAAGACGATCGTGAGGCCGTCCTCGTCGCGCAGCAGGTCCAGGAGCGTGTCGGTGCGCGCGGAGTGCGCGCAGGCCACGAAGGACTGGTCCAGGCGCTCACCGATCGGCGCGGACGCGGCCGGGTCACCGGAGGCCTCCAGGCGGACGGCGCGGTTCGTGAGCTTGTCGGCCAGGTCGGCGACCTGCGGGCCGAGCGTGGCGGAGAACAGCATGGTCTGCCGCTCGGTGGTGAGCAGCGCGACGATGTCGTTGACCTGCGGCATGAAGCCCATGTCCAGCATCCGGTCGGCCTCGTCGAGGACCAGCGAGGTCACCTGACGGAGGTCGATGAGGCGGCGCCGCACCAGGTCGATGAGGCGTCCGGGGGTCGCCACGACCAGCTGGGCGGTCTTCGCACCCTTTGCCTGGCGGACGATGTCCACGCCGCCCACGACGGTCGCGGTGCGGATCCCGCGGGCCCGCGCCAGCGGCGCGAGTTCCTCGGTGATCTGGGTGGCGAGCTCGCGGGTCGGGGCCAGCACCAGGGCGCAGGGGCCCTGCGCGGTGGCGGGGATCCCCTGGATGAGGGGAAGGCCGAAGGCGAGCGTCTTGCCGGATCCGGTGGGGGCCTTCACCTGCAGGTCCTCACCCTCGAGGGCCCGGGGGATGACCATCTCCTGCACCGGGAAGGGCTGCTCGATGCCGCGCTGTGCGAGAACCTCGGAAATGCGGCGTTCCACGCCGATGTCGGCGAACGTGATCGTGCTCAATTGGCTCCTTGGCGGCGGGTGCCGCGGTATGGACGGTCGATCGTCCACCGCGACGTCATTCCGGGGCCAGGACGCTCTTCCACCGGGCGCTTTGGGCGCGCCCGTACCCCGTTCGGCCAAGAGGCGGCCCTCGGGGATTGATCGAGGATAGCGGCTCGGCGCGGCTTCGCGCGCATCGCGCGGCCCCTGTTGGCGATCGCGGTCGTCATATGCGAGGTTGTCGGCATGTCCGAAGCCGATCAGCAAACCGAGGTCACCGCACCCGACTGCGAGCGTTGCGGCGTCCGCACGTACGCCACCACACGGGTCATGCGGTCGCACGACATCTCCACCGGGCGCGCCATCCCGAAGGACGAGAAGTTCCCCGTCTGGCGGTGCCCGGCCTGCAGCCGCGAGATGCCCCGCACCTGAGGGGCACCCCGCCGGGATCACCCCGGCGCGACCTCGTGGTTGGCGAGCAGCAGCCCGTCCGGGTCGTACGCGGCGCGGACGGCGCGCAGCCGGGCGTGCACGTCGGCGCCGAACAGGATGTCACCGCCGCACGGGGTCTCGGCGAAGTTCATGTAGGCACATCCGGCGTCCCACGGCGCCAGCGCCTCGGCGACGTGCTCGATGCCCTCCCGCACGGCGTCGCCGAGCGCCGGGTCCGGGATCGCCCCCACGCCGAACCACGCGAACGGCGCGGGGATGGCGGACAGGGCGCCGGCGCCCTCCGGCGCGGTCGCCATCGCGCCGCCCAGGTGGCGGATCTCGACGCTCAGCAGGGGTGAACTGGTCCCCGGGCCGCCGTGCACGGCCAGCAGCGCAGCGGCGGCCTCGGGCGTGAAGGCGGTCAGCAGCCCGCCGTCGCCGGCGTAGGGCAGCGGCTCGGGCGGGTCCATGTTGATGGTGCCCAGGGCGCTCGGCGGGATGACCGCCAGCGTGTCGATCTCGGGTCCCAGCGCCCGCAGCGGCGCCCACAGGTCCGCGCCCTGCTCCTGAGCTCCCAGGAACGCCCCCTGCACCATGGCGAATGACCGCCCGCGGAAGGGCTCCGGGATGTCCGGGATGGGCGGGAACTGGAGCACCCGGGCGGTGGAGGTGAGGGTGTCCGGCGCGTCCGGGATCCACTCGGTCCAGGCGGTGAGGACCTCCGGCGCCCGGGTGACGTCCCAGAACAGCGCCCCCGCGAAGACCTCCGGGGCCGGCACCACCCGGAACTCGATCGCGGTGACAACGCCGAAGTTGCCGCCGCCGCCGCGGACCGCCCAGAACAGGTCGGCGTCCGACGATGCATCGGCGCGGCGCAGCTCGCCGTCGGCGGTGACGATCTCGACGGCCTCCACCGCGTTGCACGCCAGGCCGTGCGCGCGGGCGAGGAAGCCGATGCCGCCGCCCAGCGTGTAGCCCGCCACCCTCGCGGTGGGCGACGTCCCGGCCAGCGCCGCCAGGCCGTGCGCGTCGAGGGAGGCCGTCACCTCGCCCCACCGGACGCCGGTTCCGGCACGCACACGTCGTGCCGCGGCATCGATCTCCAGCCCTCCCAGGCGGTCGACCCGCAGCAGGATGGCCTCGTCCAGCGACGCCATCGCACCGCAGCCGTGCCCCGTGCCCTGCGGGGCCACCCGCAGCCCCGCGGCGCGCGCGGCGCGCATCACCGCCTGCACGTCGGCCGCGTCGGCGGCGTGCACGACGGCCCGCGGCCGCTGGTCGACCGCCAGGTTGTAGGCCTGCCTGGCGTCGTCCCACCCGGGGTCCCCGGGGAACGTCACCGTGCCCCGGACGGTCGTCGTGAGCAGCCGGTGCAGCGTGTCGGGCATGTGGGCTCCCGCGTCGGTCCGCGGCCTCTCCCACCGCGATTCGGCGGGATCCTAATCCGCGGGGGCCGCCGTGGAAGGGGCCCGGCCGCGCAGCAGCACGTCCTCCAGCGCGTCCACGCACAGCATCCCCATCGCGGTGCGGGTGCTCAGCGTCGCGCTGCCCAGGTGCGGCGCCATCACCACCTGCTCCAGGCCGATGAGCCCGGGGTGCACCCGCGGCTCGTCCTCGAACACGTCCAGGGCCGCCCCGCCGATGCGCCCGTCCCGCAGGGCGTCCACGAGCGCCGCCTCATCGACCACCGCGCCGCGGCTGGTGTTCACCAGCACGGCGTCGTCACGCATCGCCGCTGTCCGGGGTGAGCGGGCAGTGCAGGCTCACCACGTCGGCGCGCGCCAGCAGCTCGGCCAGCGGAACCTCACCGGGCAGCCCGGTGGGGCGGCGGGCGGTGTGCAGCACCTCCATCCCCAGCGCCCGCGCCATCTCCGAGGCGGCGCGGCCGATGCGGCCGTACCCGACGCAGCCGAACACCAGCCCCAGCGCGGACCGCCCGAGCATGAAGTTGGGGGTCAGCGCCCACGGCCGGCCGGCGCGGATGCGCCGGTCCCCCTCGGTGACGCGCCGCAGCAGCGACAGCATCAGGGCGATCGCCATCTCGGCGGTCGCGTGGGTGAGGACGTCGGGCGTGTGGGCGACGTGGACCCCGCGCGCCCGCGCCGCCGGGAGGTCCACGTGGTCCAGGCCTACCGACAGCGTGGCCACCACGCGCAGCGCCGGGCCGGCGGCGTCCAGCAGCTCGGCGTCCACGCGGTCGACGGGGGTCACCATGATCCCGGCCCGGCCGGTGGCGCGCCGCAGCAGCTCGTCCCGCGGGAGCGGATCCTCGGTGGTGTTCTCATCCAGGGCGAACAGCGCGGCCAGACGCTCCCGCACCGCGGGCGCGAAGCACCGCGTGGCGAGCACCTCGGGCGGCCGGTTCAGCCCCCGGCCTCCGGGCCGGGCAGCCGGATGCGGCCGTCGGCGTCGATGGGCCAGAACGGGTTGTGGGCAACCTCCCACGGGTGGCCGTCCGGGTCGATGAACAGCCCGGAGTAGCCGCCCCAGAACGTCGGCGCGGGATCGCGCCCGATGGTGGCCCCCGCGGCCCGCGCCTGGGCGATCACGGCGTCCACCTCGGCGGGCGAGCGGACGTTGTGGGCCAGCGTGACCCCGCCCCATCCCCCGCCGTCGGTGACGGCGCTGTCCTGCGCCAGCCGCCCGCGGTCCCACAGCGCCAGGACCATGCCGCCGGCATCGAAGAACACGACCTCGGGCGTCTCGTCCCCGGCGGTCCAGCCCAGCGCCTCGTAGAAGGCCCGTGACCGGGCGAGGTCGGCGACGCCGAGGGTCACCAGGCTCAGTCGCTGTTCCATGCCGCCAGGCTACCCCGCCGGCGGAGGCCAGCGCTCCTCGGGACGAGGCTCGGGGATGGGGGCTCCCAGCAGGCGCCGCCGGCCCGGGTCCATCGCCTCGTACGGGCGCACCACAGGGGCCCGCCAGGCCGTGTAGGCGGCGCAGGCGGCATCGGGGTCGGCGGTGGTGGCGACCGCCTGTGCCAGGGCGTGGGCGTCGGCGATCCCGATGCCGGCGCTCGCGCCGGTCTCGGGGCCGAAGAAGTGGGCGGCGTCACCCACCAGCACCACCCCGGGCGTCCACCACTCCGGGCAGGTCAGCAGCTCGTCCTCGCTGTAGCGCAGCTCGTCGGTGCTCGTGAGCCCGCGACGGCGGCAGCAGGCGTTCCCACGCCGCGATGAACGCGGCGATGCCGGGAGCGACGGCGGCCTCCCGTCCGCAGCGGTCGTGCATGCGCCATCCGAACGACCCCTCGGGCCATGAGAAGAACCCGATGTGCGAGCCGTTGGAGAGGTACGCCATCGCGAAGACCTCGTCCGTGGGAACCGGGCTCATCCACTCGATCTTCCCCTCGGCGAGCGGGGCGCGCTCGGCCGCCAGGCCCGCCATCTCGCGCACCCGTGACCGGGTGCCGTCGCAGGCGACCACCAGGTCCGCGGCGATCTCCGCGGCACCGTCCGGCCCGTCGACGGCCACGCCGGTGACGCGTCCGGACGGGTCGCGCAGCAGGCCGGTCACCGTGTGCCGGTACCGCACCGGCACGCCGTCGGCGAGACGGTGCAGCAGGCTCCCCACCTCCACGGCGATGGCCGCGGACGAGCCGTCCGGCGTGGGGGCGATCGCGCGGCCGCGCGCCCGGATGTCGGCCAGGACGCCCAGCTCGTCCAGGGCGTGGAAGCCCTGATGCCCCAGCATGAAGCCGCGGCGGATGTAGTCGCCGGGCGGCATGCGCTCCAGCACCACGGGCTCGGCGCCCCGCAGCCGCAGCAGGGCCGCGAGTGAGAGGCCCACCAGGCCGCCGCCGGCGATGACCACGCGCATCAGTGCCCCACGGGTTCGTTGCGCTGGATGAGGTCCCAGCGGTTGCCGTACAGGTGTACGGCTCCTCCCGGGCGCGCTCCCGGAAGTGCACGCCGGCGGCGACCATCCTGGCGTGGTCACGGTGGAAGTCGTCGGTCTCCAGGAACAGGAAGACCCGCCCGCCGGTCTGGTCGCCCACCCGGTCGAGCTGCGCCTCCGACACGGCCTCGGCCAGCAGCAGCGCGGCCCCCCGGCCGCCCTGGGGCGCGACCACGACCCAGCGTTTGCCGTTGCCGAGATGGGTGTCCTCCACGAGGTCCATCCCCAGCTCGTCGACGTAGTGGGCGATGGCCTCGTCGTAGTCGCGGACCACGAGCGTGACATGGGTGATGGCGGGCATGCCGGGAGCCTCCCACAGGGGCCCGACGGCATTCGCGGCCGGATGGCAGCTCCGGCGTGGGCGTCCACGGATGCCGGCCGGCGGCGATCGGCGCACACTGGGTGTGCACACCACCGGACGGAGGTGACCGGGATGCGTGGCACCACAGGAATCGACCCCCGCGAGGAGCTGCTCACGCGGGTGCGTGAGGCCCTCGCCGACGGGCGGATCGGGCCGGACGACCTGACCGGGCTGCTGCGCGAGGCGCGCCCCGAGCGCGGCCCGCGGCCCACCCGGGTGGCGGAGGCCCTGGGCGCGGTGGTGGTGCTGGTGGGCGCCGCACTGGCGTACGCGACGGCGTTCGGCGACATGCCCGACGCCGCCCAGCTGCTCACCCCCTTCGCCTTCCCGGTGGTGATCCTGGGCGCGTTCGCCCTGATGGCCGCCGGCTCCCGGGCCCGCTGGGAGCTCGAGGTGACGGCGACGCTCGGCGTGGCGGCACTGGTCGCCGCGCTGATGGCCGCCTGGGCCGGCACGGGCGGCATGGCGATCGACCGCTGGGGCCTGGGGGCATCCGTCGTGGTGGGCGCGGTGTGCGCGCTGCTTGCCGCCCGGCCGCCGCACGCGTACGCCGCCGCGCTCGGCCTGGCCGGCGCGCCGGTGGCCGCGGCCAACTTCGGGGCGTCGGTGCTCGGGATGAGCGACGCGGGGTCGTACCGCTGGCTGGAGTTCGGCCTGGCCGGCCTCGCGGCCGCCGCCGGGGTGGCGCTGCTGCGGCCGCGCCGTACGTGGGCGGGCATCGCGTTCGGCGGCGCCTCGCTGCTCACCGCGGCCGGCGCGGTGCTGGGGCTCGTGGCGATGAACACCGACATCCGCGGCCTCACGCCGTGGCACGTGGTCCTGTCGGTGACCGTGGCGGCGTCGGTGGTGCTGGCGAGCGCCCTGCGGATGCCGGCGCTGATGGCGGCCGGCGTCGCCACCGGCGCGGTGTGGCTGGTCTTCGTGATCCCCGTGGCCGGCAGCAGCCCCGGCTGGGCGCTGCTGGTGGTCGCGATGGGCCTGGTGCTGGTGGCCGCCGGCCTGGGCGGGGCGCGTCTGCACGGCGGGCCCCGCCGCCACCTCGGCCTGCGGTGATTCCCCGCGCCCCGGGCCCCCTGCGGGCGGGCCCGGGGCGCGCGGCGTCGTCAGGGACCGGGCCGCGGCGGGACGATCGGGGTGACCGCCTCCGCGAGGGTGCGCCGCAGCCGCACCGTGAGCTCGCGCAGCTGCCGGCGCTCGGCGGGTGTGAAGGCCTCCCCCATCACCCGCTCCTGCGCGGCGGCGATGCGGGGTGCCGCCCGCTCCACCAGGGCGACCCCCCTGGGGGTGAGGTCCAGCAGCCGGCGGCGGCGGTCGGTGTCGTGGACGCGCCGGGCCACCAGCCCCATGGCCTCCAGCTGGTCCAGCACCTTGGCCATGTGGTTCGACCCCACGTGGATGGCCCGGCCCACCTCGTGCGGCTCCAGGGGATCGGGGTGTGCGACCGCCAGCGTCGCCAGCGTGCGGTACTGCACCAGCGTCAGCCCCGCTGCGCGCCGGGCGACGCGGTCGAAGAGCGTGTGCACCTCGGTGCCCAGGGCGGCCAGCACCGCGTAGTCGTCGGGGATGTCCTGCGACATGCCCCCGAGTGTAGGCTGCGGTCGATTCACTCACCAGCGAGTCTTCCGTGAGGAGCGCCCATGCGAGGTCTGGTCTTCAACGCGCCGAAGGACGTCCGGGTGACCGACGTTCCGGATCCCGGCGTCGTCAACCCCACCGATGCCGTCGTGCGCGTGACGAAGGCCGGAATCTGCGGCTCCGACATGCACATCTACAACCACGGCGACGCCTTCGGGTTCGACGCGGGCTGCCGCCTGGGCCACGAGTTCGTGGGTGTGGTGGAGGCCGTCGGCCCCGAGGTGCGGTCCGTCAAGCCGGGTGATCGCATCGTGGCGCCGTTCTGGCTCTCGTGCGGGGAGTGCCACTTCTGCAAGAAGGGGCTCACGACCTCCTGCGTGCAGGGCGGCTGCTTCGGGTTCCAGGCGTTCTGGGGCTTCGGCGGCCACGTGGAGGGCGGCCAGTCCCAGTTCGTGCGCGTGCCGCTGGCCGACGGGACGCTCGTGAAGGTTCCCGACGAGCTCGCCGACGTGGACGACAAGGTGCTGCTGCCGTTGGTGGACGTCTTCACCACGGCGTACCACGCCGCGAAGGGCTCGGGCGTGAAGCCCGGCCAGACCGCCCTGGTGATCGGCGACGGCGCCGTGGGCCTGCTGGCCTGCCAGGCCGCCGCACTGCTGGGCGCCGGCAACATCGTGCTCTCCGGCCATCACGACGACCGGCTGGCCGTGGGTGCGCGCCTGGGCGCCACCCACACGGTGAACTCCAAGGCCAACGCCGACCGCCTGGGCGAGCTGCTGGGCGACCTCACCAACTCCTTCGGCCCGGACGTGGTGATCGACGCGATCTCCAGCGCGGACTCGATGGTGCACGCCGCGAACACCGTCCAGCCGGGTGGCACCGTGAGCTGGGTGGGCATGGAGGTCTTCCTGGGCGCGCCGCAGCTGCCCTGGGACACCTGCTTCCTGCGCAACCTCACCATCCGCGGCGGCGTCGCCCCGGTGCGCAGCTACCTGCCCGAGCTGTGGCCGCTGGTGATCTCCGGCAAGCTCGACCCCTCCCCGGTGCTCACCCACGACCTGCCGCTGGAGCGGGCCGCGGAGGGCTACGAGATCATGGCCACGCGGGCCGAGGGCTCCGTGAAGGTGTGCGTCTCCCCGAACTGACCCCGCTGCTCCCGCGGACGGCCATGCGGCCGCGCATCCGCATGAACACGACGACGCCCGACGACCCCGCACCGCGGCTCCGTATCGCCCGCCCCGTCACGGACCTCACGTCGGCGGCCGCGCGCTACGCCGCCGGGCTGGGCCTGGTGGAGCTGGGCCGCTTCGCCGGCCATGCGGGGTTCGACGGGGTCATCCTCGGCACCCCCGGCGGCACCTGGCACCTGGAGCTCACCCACCGCCCCGCGCATCCGGTGGCGCCCGCGCCGACGCCCGAGGACCTGCTGGTGCTCTACCTGCCCGACCCGGGGGAGTTCGCCGCCCGCTGCCGAGCGCTGGAGGAGGCGGGCTTCGGTCCGGTGGCCTCGCTCAACCCGTACTGGGACGAGCACGGACGCACCTTCGAGGACCCCGACGGCTACCGCGTGGTGGTGTGCCGGCGCGACTGGACCGCCTGAGGAAGGCTCAGGCGAACCGGGCGACCAGCTCGTCCAGGTGCCCCACGATGAGGTCGGCGCCTGCGCGCTCCAGCTCCCGGCGCGTGGCGAACCCGGTGAGGACCCCCACGGTCTGGGCGCCCGCCGCCCGGCCGGCCCGGATGTCGACGGGCAGGTCGCCGACCATCACGCCGGCCGACGGCGGAAGGCCCAGCGCGGCCATGGCCGCGAGCACCGGCTCCGGGTGCGGCTTGGTGCGGCGGCAGCTGAGCCCGCTCATCACCACGTCCATCATGGACGTGAGGCCGTGCTCGTCCATGAAGTGCAGCACCGTGGCCTCGGGGCCGGCCGAGACGATCCCCAGGGGCAGCCCCCGGCCGTGAAGCGCGCGGACGGCCTCACCCGCGGTCGGCACCAGCCGCGTGCCGCCGTGCCCTCCGGGGGACAGCCGGGCGGCGAGACGGTTCAGCGGGGCGTCCATGTCGAAGCGGTCGGCCTGGGAGAACAGGTGCTGCACCGGGTTCTCGATCCGCATGATGATCCAGCGCGTCACGCGCTCGGCCCGGTGCGCGCCCAGGAACCGGTCGACCGCGCGCGCGGCGCGCTCCGCCAGCTCGTCGTCGGTGTCGCGCAGCGTCCCGTCGATGTCGAACAGGACGGCCCGCACGCGCTGGGGATCGAACGCCATCCGCCGGATCATGCCCGACGGCGGCTCGCGGCCGTCAGGCCGCCGGGCTGAGCGCCGCGATCCTCCAGGGCACCGGGTCCCCGGCGTCCTGCAGGGCCATCGTCCAGTGCTCGGTGAAGCGGGAGGCGCGCATGTCGGATCCGGCGACGGCGTCGGCGGTGTCCCGGTCCTGCAGGAACCGGATGCCGTGCAACCGCACCTCCACGTCCACGCGCGCGGGTGTGGCGGCCGCGTCCACATGGGTGATCGTGATGCCCTCGATGCGCAGGCCGCGCACGACCACCCGGTGACGGCCGTCCGGCCCGTCCGGATGCAGCAGCTCCCGCGCCGCGTCCGGCGTCGCGGTCTGCAGGAGGGCGTCGTCCTGACCGTCCACCGCGGCGGCCCAGGCGCCCACGGCCCGGCGGGCGGCCGCCTCGATGACGCCGGGGTCGAAGCGCTCGTCCGAGAGCGACATGTCGCGGGCGGCGGCGAGCGCCGGCCCGGAGAAGTCGAGGTCCGCCACCTCCGACAGCGCGATCCCGTCGGGCACCCGATCGGCGACCGCCAGGTCGGACAGCGCCTGGTCGGACATCGACGGGTCCTGCGCCGGGTCCGCCACCACCGGGGCGGTGAGGTTGTGCCGGCCCTCGGCGTCCTGCTCGATCGACATCAGCATCCAGCCGTCGCCATGGGGCGCCAGCGTCCAGTACTCGCGCAGGCCGGTCTCGGGGTCGGTCGAGCCGTCGTGGTGGATGACCACGCCCGAGCGGTCGACGACGTGGTCGTTCAGAGTGGCGGAGATCCGCACCACCACCCGGTCGGCGGCCTCGCCGGCCAGGTTGGTGAGGCCCACGTACTCCACGCCGACGGGGCCGATGACGCTCACGCGGTTGTGCCAGCCCTTCCTGGCGAAGTCGTCCAGCCGCAGGCGCCACTCGGTGAGCAGGTCGGGGGTCACCATCCGCTCGAGCGCGGGGACGTCCCGGGCATCCCACGCGCGCTGGATGTCGCGGAACAGGGCCTCGGCCGCCGGGATGACCCGCTCGGGAGCGAAGTCGGGGTCGTCCTCGGCCGCCACCCGGGCCGCGCCGGCCACCTCGGCCGTGCGCGCGCGCCGGAGGCCGGCGGTGGCACGGTCGGCGGCCCTGGCCGCGGCGACGGTCCAGCGGGCGACGGTCTGCCGCTTGCGCCAGGAGATGAACATGACGGTGCCCATCACGCCGACGAAGACGATGATGAAGCGCGGGTCGGCGTCACCCCCGCCCCCGCCCCCGCCGCCACCGCTCCCGCCGCCGCCGCTGTAGCCCCCTCCACCACCACCGCCGCCGCCACCACCGCCGAAGCCACCGGTGCCGCCTCCGGCGGAGCCCAGCAGCACGGAGGGTGCGCCCAGCAGGAACAGCGACAGCGTCAGCGGGAGCAGCCGGAGGAGTCTCATGCCCTCACCGATCCGGACCGGTCGGCCGCCGTTACCGTGAGCATCGTGGCGGCGATGGCGGCGCCGATGGTGCCCAGCACCATGTCCCCGAGCGTGTCGGTGTACGCGGTGGCCAGCTCGGTCCCCCCACGGATGAACGCGTAGTACTCACCCACCTCCCAGCCCAGGGCCAGGAGGGAGCCCACGCCGGCGATGAGCCACCACGACGCCCACCGCGGCCCGCGCACCGACCGCAGCATCAGCAGCCCCACGCCGGCCATGAGGAACACCCAGTTCACCAGGTGGTTCGCGTCGTCCCACCACTCGATGGTGTCGTACAGGTCCAGCGTGTTGCCGGTCACGTCCACCAGGAACGGCAGCGCGATGAGCGAGAACGCCGCCCACGGCGCATCCGCGGTGCGTGCGCGGTTCTTGAGGAACCACCAGGCCGGCGCGGCGAGGATCATCACCGGGTAGGCGATCAGCCGGGCGGTGAACGCCTTGCCCTCGAACTGCTCCAGATGCGGGAACAACACGGCGACCGCAAGCTGCCCCTCGGTGGCGGCGAGCACCGCGAGGAAGACCCAGGGCTGCGACCGGCGAGGCACCTGGCCGAGGATAGGGCCAACCTTCCGGAATCCAAACGACGGAGCGCGCCGCACTCACTCGGGGTCGCGCCGCCGCCTGGTGCTCGCCGTGCCGGTGTCCTCGCGGACACCCGGCCTTCAGGCCCTCGGCACGTCCCGCATCCGACCGGTCGGGACGGTCAGCGGCCCGGCGGCCTGGGGATCGGCGTCATGCCGCCCGGCCCGCTCTTGTCGAGGCCCGGAGGAGCCATGAGCGGCGCCGAGAAGCTGCGCGCGGCGTCCTCTCCGCACGTCGGGCACGGCGCGCTCGACGGCGCGGTGCCCATGGGGAAGGTCAGTTCGAACAGGCCGTCGCGCCCGCACCGGAAGTCGTATCTCGCCATGGGCGGGAGCCTACCCGCTCGTCGCGGCCCGCGGCGGACACATCCCGAGCGCCTCGTCACCGCCGAACGGCGGGCGCGATCGGCGCCGCCCGGAGGTGGGGCCTGTACCGGCATCAAACGGGGATCTGTACATGGACGGTGGTGTCGCACTCCGGCCCGCTCTTGTCCATGCCGATACCGCGGGTATGCCCGTTGCCTCGCCGACTGCCATGGTTCGTGTTCTGCGCGGTGAGCAGATCGCGACATGGCTTGGCTGGAGCGCGGTCATTGCCGCGTTTGGGGCGTGGCTTGCGGTCCCGCATGCGATGGCAGGGGTTCTCTTGGCCGTCGCCTTCTTCGCGGGGCTCGGCAGCCTCGGCGTTCTGGTGCCGACGTGGAGGTTGGCGCGCCAACACAGGCAGCCCGTGCACCGCCAGGTCATCCTCGCGACTGCGGCCGGGCTCCTCGCGGTGTTCGCCGAAGCCGGTGCTCTCGCCGCTGTCATCCTGGCCGGAGGTCCGGGGTAGTCCCAACAGTACGTGGCTCCGGCCGGTAGTGGCTCGCCCGGTGCGCTCGGAGGACGTCTCGCTGTGTTCAGCGGAACGGAAAGTCCCGGATGAACGCGATCACCAGTGCGCCGATGACGACCGCCGGGAGCGCAGCGAGGACGCTGCCCACAATCGCCGAGACGGGAAAGCGCACACCGGCTTTGGAGGCGCGAACCCCGACTGCCACCGCCTGGATGAACGCCAACGGGATCGCGATGAGCACCGTCCACAGCAGAGACAAGCCGATGGTCCGGCCCCACTGCAGATGGTCGAGGATGAGCGCAAGGGTCAGACCGCCGGTTGCCGTGACCCCCAGCCCCAGAGTGAGATGCCCCGCCGACGCGATCCGGCACTCCACGGCCCGGATGTCATCTCGCGTCAATGGCTCGCTCGGGTACTACTGCCCGCGTCATCGTTCTTGAGCATGTGATGACCGTATCGTCGATTGCGTCCGCCGGATCAATGCCTACTCGTCCGTATCCCAGGCGCCGCGCGGGTTCCCGGCTGTGCAAGCACCCGGCAAGAGTCCGAGTGGCTCGCCTCACCCACCTGCACCGCTGGCTCGGCGCTGGTGAGGGCACCGGGCCCATGGTCATCTCGGAGAGTCGCACCGGACGACGCCTGAAGATCCGGGCCCAAAAACGTGCTCAAGCCCCGGTCGCGGCCGGTACCCCCGTGCCCGAAACCCATTCGAACCCAGCCGCCTGACCATCAGGCAAAGCTGTGCTCAGGCCCTCGCCCCCTCCCGCGAGGGTACGGGAGGCCCAGAACGACTTCGGGGAGAGCCTCAGGACTTTCCCTGAAACTCTCCCCGAAACCCCCTAGGTGGACCCGGCCGGCACTGCCCCGGCGTCCGAAAGCCTTTGCATGTCAGTTTCTCCGAGCGCAGCCGTCGGGAAGATCTCGCGGGTGGC
>LNFM01009628.1_pt1 | contig 13965 bp, 8 predicted proteins | sample 596031 | NCBI WGS metagenome assembly LNFM01 (sample SAMN04254537, study PRJNA301005) | activated carbon metagenome | isolation source: dual media filters at the Ann Arbor, Michigan drinking water treatment plant | place: USA: Ann Arbor
AAGAAGTGCGAGTAAGACACCCCAACGTTGGCTGCGAAGCGCACAGTCTGCCGCGGAACGTTCGTAGCCTCGGCGGAACCCTGCGTGCGCTGTTGACCCAAGGTCGAAATGCCGAAACTGCCCGCAATTCGAAGCCGCAGCGCCGGCTCAGCGATGGCCTGATACAGCGCGTTGGAATCGAACCCGAACTCTGCGCCCACGCCTGGGTGAAGCTCAAAATTGCCTACACGAATCCCGCGGCCCTGCGTCAGTGATCGATCAGACAACCACTGCTGTGCATGCACGTCGGTCGCCGCGACACCAACGACAGTCGCGAGAACTGCCGCGATCGAACTCCGCCTCATCCGTCTCGAGCTCCTAACACACATCTCGTAAGCAATCGAACGCAGCGTCGATCAACGAACCGGGCTCAGCGTCGGCGGGATGTACGTCTCGATGGTTCCACCAGGAATGAGGTCGAGGTCCTCTTGCGGGATGTTGGGGTTGACCTGAACGCTCAGATCCACCGCCTCTCCGAAGCCCGCCGCATCCTCTCCCACGCACTGATTCGCCTCGACCTGGAGGTTCTGAACTCGCTGACGAAAGGTGTTGATGAGCGTGTACTCGTGGTTGCTCTGGATCGTGTTGTTGACGGACACCGCCGTCCTCAACAAATCCAAGTGCTCGGTCACCGAGCGAACCGCCGCGTCGATCTGCGTGAGCTTGTCGTTCAGGCAGTTGGTCTTGATGATGTCACCCTGCCGCTGCGCGTTGTCGAGCATGCGAGACACCCCGGTTCGGACCGTGCGAATGCGCGGAACGAGCGCCTCGGACTGCGCGAGTTGCTGCGACGGCGTCAGCTGCACCTGTCGAGTGCCGCTCACGTTGCCCGACGCTTGCGGGGCGGGCGTCGGCGCGCTCTGCGCGCGAGCGACGCCCACACGGACCCCGCCCACAACCAGAGCCGAAATCGCTACCCATCGCCAGATCGAACGCTTGCTCATCTCGAAGCCTCCTCGATGCACCTCGCGATGCACCGAGCACTAGGGGGACGCACTATCTCAGTGGAGGCTGTGGGTGTCAACGCCACATCCATCCTTCAACCGTGACTTATGCGTGTCTCGTCGCGAACTTTCCTTGCTTCAAAAGCAGCAGCGCAGGCCACCGCACCGTCGATCAGATGCCGCGTCCCGCGCTCGTATTCACCCCCACCTGGTCCGTGGCTCCGACGATCCCGAGCACGTCCCCCGAATCCCCCCACTTGCGTCAACCACCCGGAGCAAAGTTGAACGGGAAGCTGAAGTCTACGGATCCGCCTTCGGGCGCCGGAAACACCAGGCCACGCACACGGCCGACGACGCAGGAGCCAACTTCGGGCGCCGCGCTGAGCCCGCTCGCGTTGGCTGAGGTCACTCGCCCCGAAGTCCCAATCGTGAACCGAAGGTCGAGGCGGCCCGACAGCGTGGGATTGTTGCGAAGCGCGCGCTCGTAGCAGGACCGGATTCCGCCGAGCTGTCCGCGAAGCACGCCGGCCACGCGGCTCGCGTCGAGCGTGCCCTCGCCACCTTCTGCGTCGCCCGAGCCGAGGCTCGCGTTGCCAGAGATGCGGCGCTCGACCACGACCGTGCCGCCGCCGCCGATGTTCTCACCGCCGCCAGCGACCGCGCGACCCGCACCGAGTCCGCCACCGCCAGCGATACCGCCAGCGCTCGCGCTCATTCCGCCGCGGCGGAGACCGCCGCCGCCAGCGGCGTTTTGGATTCCGCCCGTGTTCGCGAGGGCGTCGACCGACCCCTGCATGAGACCACCCTGCGCGAGTCGATCCGCAGCGGATCCGCGCCCGGTGTCCGTCGCGCCTGTGAGCGCCGCAAACTCCGCGCTGTTTTGCAGCGCGTTCAACGCCGCGCTCGCCGCGCGCTCGGCCGCTTGCGACGCGCGATCCGCCTGCGCCGCCGCGCGCGCCGCGCGCTGCTCAGCGGTACCTGCGCTGGCTGGCTGCCGCGTGGGTGCCTGCGTCTGCTGCTGCTGCGGCTGCGCGTTCTGGTTGGGATCCGGCTGTTGAGCCTGGTTGGTGTCCGGCTCCGGCTCCGTCACCGCTGGCGGCGTCGCGAGCTGCACGATGCGCGAGTCGAGCGCGAACACGTCCTCGATCTCGGGGTCATAGAGGTACTCGACGTACGCGAGCCCGCTGAACGCGCAGAGCATGAAGAACGCGAGGCACGCGTTGTACGTCCAGTCGATGTTCTTGACCCAGCCCGCGCGGATCGCCGCGGGAAGCTGCGGCTTCGGCTGCGGCGGCGGCGGATTGACGAACTGAAACAAGAACTGAACGTCGCCGATCGACACCTTGCCGCGGCACTGCTCGTTGAGCGGAACCTGCCACCCAACGTTGCTCCGCGCCGCCTGCCCGGTCTCGCGCAGCTCCTTCAGCGACTTGACGCCCGCCGCCAACGCGACGCGACCGTCCATGTCATCGGTGAAGTTCAGCTTGTACTGTCCGCCCACCATCAGAAACAGGTCGAAGTGGCCCGGCAACTTGGGCCCGACCACGGTGAACGTGTTTCGCTCGGTCGTGCCGACGCTCACCGTATCGCGCGAACGAATGATTCGTTCTTCGACGATCTTGCCGCTCTGAATCATCCCGATGCGGAGCACCTTCGGCCCTTGCACGGTCTGCACGGCCTGCATGGCCATGGTCATCGCGCCGGGCTTGTTTCCTCGTGGGGGCTGCTGTTGCGTCGACATCTACCGCTCCGTTTGCTCGTCGAATCCGCGCTCGAGTCGCGCGATCTACTTGTCGCTCTGTCGCCCGTCCGTCGCTCCGCGCTGGGGGCGCAACAGGACCAATGACCTGCCCTCTGACAACGCAGAGCACGGTTGGTTCCCATCGTGCGTCGATTTTTCGACGCTCGCTGGGCGGACGGTCTTTCGACTCGCAGAGGCGAGCGTACCGCCCTGCGCACCTCGTCGTCCACGACCGACACAACCTCGTTCGGTCAATCGCCGTCGGGCTCCGACCCGTCGTCCGATCGCGCACCATCGTCCTTCGGGGTCTGCTGCTCGCGCTCGGACGCCGCTTCGTCCCCGGACCTTTGGTCGAGCTCTTCCCCGCTGAACGCCAACCCGATTCGCTCGAGCGACTTTCGCACCCTGCGCATCTGTTGCCCCGCGATCGTCGCCGCGGTCCACAGCGGAATCGCCGTCACGAACCCCATCAACGCCCGCTCGAACGCCGCGGCCGCGCCCCGGCTGGTCGACGAAACGCTCCCGAGAATGGTCGCGATGGCCGCGAGCAGCCCTAGCGACGTGCCGATCGTCGCCATCCCGCGAAGCGCCCTCGTGGGCGGTCCGTAGTCGAGCACGACGGCGTCCACGCGATCGAGCGGCTCTTCACCATCCGCCGTCGCCTGCGCGATAGAGAGCAACGCTGGGTGCCCCGCGCGCTCGACGAGCGACACCGCCGCCGCACCATTGCCGCTCCGAACGAGCTGCCGCACCCGCGAGATCAACGTCGGCTCGAGCGCGCCGAGCAACGACGCCGTGGTCGTGACCGCTCGCGTCGCGATCGTCCACGCCACGAGCGCGTACACCCCCTGAACGGCACTCCACATCGAAGATCACACTCGCGCAGCTGCGCTCAGAACGGCGCGCGGCGGACCGCGTTGATGATCTCTTGCAGAAAGTGAACGGGGAGCTCCAGGTACGAGTACCCGAGGCTCGAGCGGCCCGAGAGCGAAAACGCGTACGGACGCTGGATCTCGCCGCGCACCTCGATGGTCGCAGATGCGACGTACACCCGACGGCCGCCTTCGGTGCGCATCGTCGCTTGCACGCCATCCTGTCCCTCGGCGGTCGTACCCGTCGCGCCGGTCGTCTGCCCGCCCTGCCCCGTCGGAGCAGCCTGCGCAAAGACGCTCGGCGCCGCGAGCGCAACAACCAACGCCAGCAGCAGCGACGCCGCGGTCTTCTTGTTCTTTCGCTTCATCGTCGCCCTCATCTCTCTACTCAACCACTCACGTTGACCAGCAAAGCACAGGAACAGCCGTGGCTCAACGCCCCGCGTCGCCGCCCGCCGAACCTGCGCTCGCGCCCGCATTCGCGCCGCTCGCGCCCGAGGACGCGCCCGCATCCGCGCCGCCAGCGCCGCCAGCGCGAGCAGCACGTCGCTGCTCGCGCTGAAGCACGGTCTGCGTTCGAGCGATGAGCGCGGTCAATCGCTCGACCTGCGCCGTGACGTCAGCCGCGCGCGGGTGGTTCGTAAACTGCGGCCCCAGCGCGTTGCGAAAGCGATCGAACGCCTGCTGCGACTGCTGCAACAGCGCGATTTTTCGATTGAGATTATCGATGCCCTGGCTCGGGATCTCTCGCGCCTGCTCGCCGTGAAGGCGACCGAAGTTGTAGTGAACCTCGACCATCGACGGGTCGAGCGTCTGCGCCCGCTGAAGCGAGGTCGTCGCCTCGTCGTACTGGTGCATCGCGCGCAGCGCGTCGCCCAGGTTCAGGTGCGCCTTGGCCCACGAAGGCGCGAGGGCCGTGGCTGCGCGAAGGTGCTCGACCGCCTGCGGCGCGTTGCCTGCCTGCAGCAAGTACACCCCGAGGTTGTTGTGCGCCTCTGCGTACTGCGGATCGAGCTCGACCGATCGCGTGAAGCTCTGGATCGCGCCAGGAACATCGCGGTTGACCTCGATGCGCAAGAGCGCGCGGAGGTAGTGCGCGCGCGCGTCGTTCGCGCCGGGACCGTTGTTCGGGTGGTTGGGGTCCGAGCCGTTGATCACGTCGTCGATGATCTGCAGCGCGTTGTCCAAGCGTCCGCGAGCACGAAACGCTTCGGCGACCGCGATCTTCGCGGCGACGTTGCGCTCGTCGATGCGCAGGATCTGCCTGGCCTCGTTGACCGCTTCGTCGTAGCGCTCTGCGGTCACGAGCAGCCGCGCGTACTCCGCTCGGACGAGGAAGTTTCCGGGGTATCGCGTCGCGATTGCGCCCGCGAGCTGCACCGCCTCGCCGACGCGACGCTGCCGAATGAGCAGCCGCGAACGCGCGACGACCGCGAGCTCGTAGTCCGGTTGAATCGTAAGTGCGCGCTGGTAGTAGCTGTCGGCCTGCGGGTCCTGCCCCTGTCGCTCGGCGATGATCCCCGCGTTGTACGCGGCTGCAAACGCGCGAGGGTCGCTCGAGAGCGCGCGGTCGAACGCGTCACGCGCTCCCGCGAGGTTGCCGGTCTGCGCCGCAGAGAGACCTTGCCGATACGCGTCGCGCGCGGCCGAGTTCATCTCGGGTCGCGGGGGCGGAGCCGGCGGCCGGCCCGCGCGCTGGTTGGGATCTTCGACGGCGACGCCGCTGTCGACGACGGCCGCCATCACGCCCGAGTCCACGGGGCTCGCCGGAGGTGCCTGCGACTCGTCGAGCCCGCTGCCGCCAGAGCTGGGGATCCCCGTATCGGGGCCGGCGTCCTGCGCGTTTCCGCCCGAGGAGCGCTGAGCGTTGTTGTTCTGATCAGCGTTGTTGTTGCACGCGACGAAGGGCGACGCGGCGACGAGCAGCGAGAGAAAGAGCGCGGTGGAGCGGGCTTTGATCATCGTGTGTCCCTCGAGCGTCACTCGCCAGCGAGGCCGGGCGTCGCCACAGGTTGCTGCTGCGTGAGCGTCGCGCCAGGCGCTTCGGTGCTGAACATGTTCGGCGTGTACGTGAAGCCGACGCGCGAGACGAGCTGCGGCGACAGCCCGCGAATCGCCGCATCGATGAGCGGGCGATTCTCTTCGAGTCGGATGCGTTCGAGCGCGGTCGCGGCGAACTGCGTGGGGATGTTGTTGCGGCGCGCGAGGTGGATGGCGATCGCGTAGTCCTGGATCGCCAGCTTGCGCTCGGCCTCCGCCTCCTGGTCGTACTGCTGCTGCACCTGCGTGGTCATCGAGTCGCGCATCTGCTGAACGCGATCGCGGACCTCTTGCGCTTGATTGCGCAGGCGCGTCTCGAGCGCTTCGTTGCGACCGCCGAGCTGATCGGCGAGCCGATCGAGTCGCGTGGCGCTCGACTCGGCCTGCGTCAACTGCCGCTGCTGCGCGGCAGAGAGACGGAGGAGCGTCGCGATGCGGACCTCTTGTGTCGCGAGGTATTCGTGCGCTTCGCCGCGGCGAACGAGGGCGCCGATCGTGTACTCGCCGCCCTGCAGGTCGATGATCTCGCCCGCCTGGGCGTCGATCGCGTCGAGCTCGGTCTTGATCGTGCGGACTTGCCGCGCGAGCTCCGTGCCCGTTCCTTGCGTGAGGGCGCGGGTGGTGAACTGACGAACGCGCGCGTCGAGGTCCGCGTAGAGGGCCTCGGCAGCAAACGCCGCCGCCCGAGAGCCGGGCTGCTGGCGAGACTGGCGAAACACCTCGGCCACGCGGCGAAGCTCGCGCTGCGCGCCCGCCTGATCACCGGCGTTTCGCAGCGCCGTCGCGATGTTGTACTGCGCCTGAACGTGGAACTCGGCGGTGTCCGAGCTCATCGGCGTCGTGCGGCGATACTCTTGGAACGCGCGCACAGCGCCCTGCCAGTCACGAGCCTTCCACGGCATCTCTGCAAAGCGGTACTCCGCCGTGGCGCGCTCGCGGCCAGCCTCGGCCACGGGGATGAACGAACGCCACGCCTCGCGCGCCCGCGTCCAGTCACCGGTGTTGGTGCGGATGAGCGCGATCGACGCGAGCGCGTCGTGCACGTGATCTCCGTGCCCGGTCGCGGTCGCGAAGCGATTGTCGCGCACGACGGTGTCGAAGTAGCGGACCGCGCCTTCGTAGTCGAACGTTCGATCGAGGTTCACGCCCGCGCGGAAGTGCGCCTGCTCGAGGATGTCGATGCGCTGCTGGCGGTCTTGCCCCTCGAGCTCGCGCGGCGGGTTGGAGCCGTTGACGCTGAGGTTGTTGAAGTCCTGCGTGATGCGGATGTACGTCTGCGTCGCGGTGTCGAAGCGATTGGTTCGCTCGTACGCGAGCGCGGTGTAGTACAGCGCGAGCGGCGCGTCGCGGTGCGATCGGTTGCTGTTGATCGCCTGCAACATCTCGTTCGCGGCGCTCTCGTACAGGCGCAGCGCCTCTTCGCCGTTGGCTCGCTCGGCTTGGTGAAAGCGGTCGAGCGCGAGGCGGAACGTGCGGTCCGTGAGCGTCGTCGAGATCAGGCTCTGGTCGACGCCGCGGCACGAGCCGCGCGACTGCTCGAGCGCGAGCGCGTCACGGTCTTCCTGCCGGTTCTGCACCAGCATCATGTTGAACAGGTCGGCGAACGCCGCGCCCGCAACGAGCTGGTCGCTGCAGAACGTTCGAAGGATGTAGCGATACCCCTCTTCCGCTTCGCGAGCGTGCCCGAAGCGAAGCTGGGTTCGCGCGTTGAGATAGGCGAACTTCGAGCGGAAGGGCGGGTCGTTCAGCGGGTTTCCGTCGCTCTGAAACACTTCGGCGAGCCCGCGCGGAGAGTCCTGCCCGCGCGGAACGCGGCGCACGTACGCGATGCGCGCCTCCATCAGCGTCCGCACGATCTCGGGGACGTTCAGCTCGAGCACGTTCGCGGCCGCGGGCTGCGCGGCTGCTTGCCCGCTCTGCCCTGTCTGTGCGGGCTGCGCAGGTTGCGCGGCGCTCGGCTGCAAAGGCAGCTCCTTGCAACGCTGCTCCGCGGCTGCGTCGAGGAAGGGCTGCCCCTGCGCGTTGCGAAGAGCGCCGACCTCGATGCCCGCGCGCACCGCGAGGCACGCGTCCATGCGCCCGCCGCTCACGTCGGCGCGGATGGACGCCTCGAGCGACTTGATGGCCATGTACGCCGACGCGGCCAGGTACTGATCGTTCTCGTTCGACTCGCGCACGTCTCCGTACGCACGCGCGGCGTCCGCGTAGCGCGCGCTCCAGAAGAGCGCGTCGGCGCGGTTGTACTTGAACTCGTACGCAGCGTCGTCGTTGGGGTAGTTGCGAATGAAGTTCGAGTACGCCTCGACCGCGAGCTGGTACTCCTGGTTGGCTCGCTGAAGCTCGGCGAAGGCCGACGCTTGTCGCTCGCCACGCTCGCGCGGGTTGCGACCAGCCTGGCACACGTCGCCGCCGGGCTGACCGAGGGCGCAGTTGTTGAACGCGACCGAGCGCGTGCGGGCGCGAGAGGCGCGGCGATGGTGCTCGATCGCCGTGTCGTGCAGCGAGTTGCGCGCGACGATCTCCGCGTGTCGCTGCGCGTCGGGGTGCGAGTTGTTCGCGCGATACCACTCGCCGCCCTCGAGGTAGTTCGCGAGCGCTCCGCGAGCGCCGATCGCCGCGTCGAACTGACGCTGACGCTCGTAGGAGATCGCGATGTTCTCAGCGACCCGCGGCGCCATGAAGTGCAGCGGGTTCATCTTCAAGAACAAGCGATAGAGGGCGATGGCCTCGTAATATTTGGTCTGCTGGAAGTAGTCGTTCGCGAGCTCGAGATACGCCTCTGGGGTCCACGGGCGATCTTGCGGGATGTGCGCCACGCGACCGGGCTGCGGGGTCCCGACGATGCCTTGGGTCGGCGATCCTTGCGCGCTCGCGAGCTGCATCGCGCTGAACGGTGATGTGATGCGGATCACCCCTGCGCAGTCGAAGGGACGAGTCGCCTCCGACGGCGGGCGAGCGAGGGTCTCGACCACCTGCTGGCAGTCGAACTGCTCGTTCGATTGCGCGAGGCTCCACGTGCTCTCCGAGAAGATCACGCCGATCCACTTGATCGTGTCCGTGCGGTTGCCCTGCGCGGCGACTTCGGCTCCGGCGTAGTCGTAGTAGTCGAGCAGCCGCGAAAACGCTTCGAGCGCCTTGGGGTACCCGTTCGTCATGCGGAAGAAGCCCCAGCCGATCTTGTAGAGGGACTTCGACCAGAACGTTCCGTACTGGATGTTGGCGTCGAACTGAGCGCGGCCGGGAGAGTTGGCGACGCTGACGCCGCCGGTGCTGGTCGTCTCTTGCGTCACGCTCGCCGAGGAGCCGGCGATTCCGACGGCGGGCGAGGTTCCCGTGGCAGCGGCTGCGGTCGGCAGGCGCCGCGTCTCGCTGAACCGCATCGACGCCTGGTAGGCGGCGATCGCGTACGCGTTGCCGAGGTCGGGGTCCGTCGGGGGATTGTCGAAGTGATAATCGCCGATGAAGTACCAGGTCTCCGCGGTGTATCGCGACGCGCGGCCATTGGCGCCGTTGAGCGGCTGGCACTCGGCGTAGTCCGTCGGAATGGGCATCGCCTCGGTCTCTGTGCTCTGCCCAGCGGCGACGAGGCCCGCGTTGATGTCGCCGAGCGACGCGTTGGCCGGCTGCGCGGCGGCGCCGTCTGCTGCGCCTCCATCACCTTCGACCGTGGGCGTAGCCGCCACGACGGGCGTGGTGAGCTCCGGCGCGTACGGACGAAGCACGTCCGCGAGACGTTGGCACGTGAGCGGCGTGTTCTGCCCCTCGATCAGCGGCGCGGCGATGTCCATGCGCGGCTGGTAGCGAAAGCGCGCGGGGCACACGAGGCTTCGGTACGCGCCGATGGCCTCGTCTTCCTTGCCCATCTCCTTGAGCACCCACCCGAGGAGGTAGTGCGTCGTGTCCCGCAAGCGAAAGCTGGTGAACCGCTGCGCGACGTGCCGATAGAGCAGGATCGAGCATCGGTAGTCCGCGGGCGGCGGCGGCGGAACGTCATCGGTCGACTGGTTGGCCGCCTCGCGCTCAGCGCGGGCGCGATCGTAGCGCTCGTCGGCCTCGAGCTTCGCGTACTTGGCCTCGTCGTAGTAGAGTTCGGCCAGCCGAAACATCACGTCCGGCGTGTGGTCCGCGTCCGTGGGGTAGTTCTCGATGAAGCGCTCGAAGATCTGAATGGCGTTGCGACGCGCCTGCGCTTCGGCCTGTTGCTCGGCGGTGATCTGCCGCTCGTACCCGCGACGAAGCCGCGAGAGCTGATTGTCGTGCTCTCGGCGCAAGAGGCCGTTGACGCTCTGGCGATATGCCTCGCCTCGCGACGCGAAGCCGTTGACCTCGTCCTCGAGCACCCGAAGCGCCGCGAGCTGCTCGGGCGTCGGTGTTGGGCGCGGACGGATCTGCACTTGCGGCTCGCTCGAGAGGCTCGTGCTGGGGTCTCCGACCGCGGTCACCGCGGCGTCGCTGGACGATGACGTCGAAGTGCTCGACGCGCCGCTCGTGACGAGCGCAGCGCCGGCGTCATCGCTGCTCGACGCGCCTGCGTCGGCCGCAGACGCCGCGGGGCGGGTCTGCGCAGACACGCGCGGCGCGGCGAGAGACGCGAGGACCAAGAGCGGGATGCCGAAGAGCCAGCGAGAAGAAATCTTCATGGAATACGATCCCTGAACTAGCGTCCGCCAGCGGTCGGGGTTGTGCCACCGGCGCCGGGTTGCGGCGCGTTGCTGGGGTTGGTCTCGGGGTTCTGAGCCTGCGGTGTCGTCCCTGGCTGCGCGCCTTGCGGAGCGGTCTGCGGTCCGCCCTGCGGCGCGGCGCCTGGGGTCGTGCGAGGGGCAGTGTCGTTCTCTGCGCCCTCGATGACTTCGCTGAACTCGTCGTTGAGCGCGGTGGACTCGCGGTTGAGCTCTTCGGCCAGGATGCGAGCGCGGTTGTTGTGATTCTCGCGGTCCTCCCAGGCGACGTCGACGAGCCCGAGGTCCGCGCGCATCACGACGCGATAGAAGTGCAAACGAACGTTGGCGATGCTCTGCATCATCGCGCGACCCACGACGTCGGCGGCCTCTCGCTCGAGGTCGGCGAGCCGCACGCGATAGCTCGCGACGTTGCGCTCTTCTTCTTGCACCTGCGAGCGCACCGTCGTGATGCGCTCATCGACGATCGCCTGCACGCGACCATCGAAGGCCTGGATGCGTCGCTCGGCTTCGTCGAGCCGCGTAAACAGCGCCTGCGCGTCAGCGGGCAGTCGCCCGGCCGCGCGCAAGATGTCCATCTGCCTCACGAGGAGGTCTCGGTACTCGCGGGCGATCTCGAGGTCGCGTTGATAACGTGGGTCGCCTACGCCGACCTGAGCGCGGCCGGCGTTGATCTGTCGGCGGAGCTCGGCGATGCGAGCGCGGTATCCGACGATGGCGTTTTCGTGCTGCGAGATCTCGTTGTTGAGACCGGTGAGGTCGACGTTTCCGCGGGGGTTGGGGTTGTCGCGGAGGTATCGGCGCATCGCGGCGAGCATCGCCTCGAGGTTGGCGACGCGCTGCTCGTTGCGCTGCAGCTCTTGTCCGAGGTGGGTGAACTCGGCCTCTGCGGCGCGATCGCGACGACGCACGCCGACGTCGTCGATCGGCAAGCGCGACGCCGACGCGTCGAGCGGTCGTCGCTGCGTCAGCACGCCGTTGAGGTTGTTGTCGGACAGGCCCGAGGCGGCCTGATCGAGCGCGGCGGCCAGCGCGGCGCGCGCGCGGGTCACGCGATTTTGCGCCTGGAACGCCTGTTCGCGGGCGTTGCGAAGCTCGCGAAACACGTGGGCGCGCGACGGCGAGTTGATCGCGGCGTTGAGCCGCGCGATGAGGTCCTCGCTGTCGCGAATGTACGCTCGGCAGGTGTTCAGGTCGCCGACGACGCCGAGCGAGTCTTCGAGCAACCCCTCTTCGCGGACGAACGCGACGGCCTGCGGAGGCAGGATCGAGGAGGCGTCGAACACCATCGTGTTCATCTGCAGCAGCTGCCTGAAATAGAGCTGCGGGTCGGTGTTCTGCGCGACGAGCTGATCGAGCCGCGCGCTGACCGGACCGAACTGCGTGCGGACGTCTTGAAAGACGCGCTGCGCGCGGTCGAAGCGTCCAGTGCGCAGAAGCAGGTTGCCCCACAGGAGCTTGCCCTCGGGGATCAGGGGCGAGTCCGGGTTGGAGACCGACAGGATCTCGAGCGCGTTTTCGGCGCGGATCGCGTCGCCGTTGCGGATGTACGACCAGGCGAGCTCGAAGAGCGCGCGATCGAAGAAGGTCGAGTTGCGGCCGACGCGCTGGTACGCCTCGGCGGCGCCGTCGAACTCGCTGCGCTCGAGGCGCAGACGTCCAATGGCGAGCCACGCGAGGTCGATGACCTGCTGGCGCTGGAGATCGTTTTGCGCGTCGAGCTGGGTGACCCGAGAAAACGCTTGGATCGCCTCGGGGAAGCGCTCTTGCGCCGTGAGGATCGCTCCCAAGAAATAGCGCGCCTGGGGGTAGACCGCGGCGCTCGCCGGAATCGCCTCGAACGCCTGTCGCGCCGCGTCGTAGTCGGGGTTGGGTCGCAGAAACAGGTACTTGCCGCGGACGTACGTGGTCTGCGCTTCGATGTCGCCGGGCGGCAGCTGGTTGATGCGCGCGAATATCTCGTTCATCTCGCGCACGCTCTCGGGGCGCTGATCGCGCGACCGGAGCGTGATTTCGATGAGCCTTCCGAGCGCTCGCTGCACAAACGGGCGGTAGAGCGGCTCGGTGCCGTGCTGCAGCACGATTTCGCGAAACCGCGTGCGCGCGCCGTATCGATCGCCGGCCTGATAGAGCGATTCACCGAGCAAATACAGCGAGTTTGCGTACGCCGGCGAGTCGCGGTGGTTGGTCACGATGTCCGTGAAGAGCACCGCGGCGCGCGAGTAGTCACGCAAGCGAAACAAGAGTTCGCCGTCCGCGAAGCGCTCGGTGTATGGCGTCGAGGCCCGCGTCGTCGCCGCCATCACGCGCGGCATGTTCGAATCGAGCGAGCTGGCGCGCGACTCGGCGTCGGCCACCGATCGACTCGCCTCTTCCATCGATTGGCCGCTCACGGCCCACGGAAACGCGAGCGCGATGAGCGCGCCTGTAATCGCCGGCAGCCCGACGCGGCGAAGGGCTCTGGTCATCACCGGCTCCCGGGCTGCGCTGCGCCCTGCGTTGCGGGCTGGGCTGCGCCTTGACCGGCGGCAGGCTGGCCCTCTGCAGGCTCTCCGTCTTGGACGTCGCGCAACGACACGATGCGCGGGTTGAAGCGAATCGCGAGGCGCTCGGCGTGCGGGGTGAGCGGACCGCCCTGCTCGTAGCCGACGACGCGGATCTGAATCGCCTTTCCTTCGGGCACCGAGAACGGCTGCGTCGATCGAACGCGGAAGGTGTAGCCCTTCACGTAGGAGAAGATCCCGTAGCCGTTGCCCTGGTACTCGAGGTTGACGGTGAGCGAGTGGTCGCCCGCGCCGATTTGCCCGTTGTACACAGGAAACTCACGCTGATCGGCGAGCGAGCCGTTGTCGTCGGTGCGCGTGAGGATCGGCGCTCCGTCGAGCGAATACACCGCACGAACGAGGCGGTACAGAGCGCCCATTTGGTTCTCGTGCTGGATCACCGCGCGCGCGCCGCCGATGACGTTTTGCAGAATCGACTCAGCGAGCAACGACAGGCGCGCCTTCGAGCGAAAGATCTCTTCTTTGAGCTCGTTGATGCGCTGCTCGAGGTCCCTCAGCCGAACGATGAACTGCTCACCGCTCATGCTGATGCCTGCGTCCGCTGCGGTAGCCGGCGGAGCCGGGTTGTCACCTTCACCTTCGGCGGGCGTTGCCGCCGCTGCGTCCGTCGAGGCCGCACCTGCTTCTTGGGCACGCGCATCGATCCCCTGAACGAGGACTGATGCCGCAAGGATGAGCGCCATGAACCACACGCGCATTGTCGAATTTCTCCGTCGATGAACTGAATGACGGGATGAGTCATCCCGCATCACCCTGGGGGAGGTACCGCAACGGGACCGATCTTCCAAGGGATCGCGCGCGCGAACTGTGTCGCTGGCGTCCGTTGAGTGTGACCGCTCCCCCTGGGCGTCCCACCGAAAGACCTTTAGAAAACCAACTTCGAGCCTTGAGGGCAAGGAACATTCTCCACGGTCAGTCGAGTTTTGCTCTCGAATGTTGTTCCGCGTCTCTGGTTGTTCGGCAGCTACCGCGACGACCTTCCTCTCGGATACAGTCCCCGTCGTCGAGGGCGACTGTTCTGCTCTCGTTCGATCAACCAACACACATCTGTGTCGGTGAGCCCGCAATCCCTTCGATCGCACGCCC
>LNFM01009629.1_pt1 | contig 13963 bp, 10 predicted proteins | sample 596031 | NCBI WGS metagenome assembly LNFM01 (sample SAMN04254537, study PRJNA301005) | activated carbon metagenome | isolation source: dual media filters at the Ann Arbor, Michigan drinking water treatment plant | place: USA: Ann Arbor
GCCGCAACATCGCGGTGGTGGGCCTGTCGGACCAGCCGCACCGCCCCAGCTTCGATGTGGCGCGTTACATGCAGGCGCAGGGCTACCGCATCATTCCGGTCAACCCGAACGTCGCCGAGGTGCTGGGCGAGAAGGCCTACCCCTCGCTGACAGAGGCCGCGAAGCACGAAAAAATCGACCTGGTGAACTGTTTTCGCAACAGCCCCGACATCCCGCCGGTGGTCGATGAAGCCATCGCCATCGGCGCGCAGGCGGTGTGGATGCAGCTGGGCATCTCGCATCCCGAGGCGGCCGCCAGGGCGCAGGCGGCGGGCCTGCTGGTGGTGCAGGACCACTGCATCAAGATCGACCACCGCGTGCTGATGTCGCGCGGCCTGCTCAAGCCCGCCTGAAGCTGCCGCCCCCGAACGCTTGCGCAGGCAGGCTTCTTCGGGATAATCGCCGCATGCCCCAGAGCCGGCCTGTCTGTCACCTGTTGCCTTGGTCCTTCGCCTGCGCTCTGGCGCTGCTGCTGGGCGGCTGTTCGACCCAGGGGCCGGCCAGCGTGCAGCGCGGCGAGACCCCGGTGGCGCCGCTGACCTCGAGCGAACTCGCGCAGTCGGACCTCAACCGCATGGCCACCCTGGGCATGCGCGACAACCTCGACAGCCTGTACCGCCTGCTCGACAAGCTCTACCGGCGCAACCCGGCCGAGTGGCGCAAGAGCGGCAGCACCAGCCGCGAGGCTGCGGTGCAACGCCTTCGCAGCGCCATCGAGAACCGCACGCCCTGGCCCGAGTTGCAGGGCAAACGCGATATTGCGGCGCTGTCGCTCGCGCTCAGCCCCGAGTTTCGCGGCGACCGTGTGGCCGCCTTTGTGTATGCCAGCGCCGACATGCTGATCACCGCACACGACGGCAAAACCATCTTCTACCTGGTCGATGGCCTGGACGCGCAACACATCTACAACGCCGCGCGCAATGTCGAATCGGCCGTCTGGCTGCTGGCCACGCGGCGCAACGCGGCCGGACAGCCGCTGCTGCTGGCCGACGAGCTCTCCGAACGCGAGCGCAACCTGAGTTTCGAACGCGAATTCGGCAAGATCGTCGGCCGTCTCGACCTGCTGTCCGGCGTGCTGACCGAAAAGTACCGGCGCGCCGTGATCACCTATGTGCAGAACCTGGCGGGGGCGTCGTTTTTGCAGTTCCTGCCTGTACGTTAGCTCCCCACGCTCCCCGTTGCAGGTGTTCACTGCCTGGCCAGAGCCGCGAAGATTTCGTAGCGAGCGGGTCGAGGTGGCGCCGAGGAGCGGAGCCGTACCAGCGTACGGTGAGCACCGCAGGCACCAGATCGTCCCGCGCAGCAGAAAGATTCGCGGCTCTGAGACAATGCAAAGATGTTTGCACCCCTTCAGAACGACAATTTCCTGCGTGCCTGCCTGCGCCAGGCCACCGATTACACCCCCGTCTGGCTGATGCGCCAGGCCGGGCGTTATTTGCCCGAGTACCGGGCCAGCCGCGCGAAAGCCGGCAGCTTCATGGGTCTCGCGACCTCGCCCGACTACGCCACCGAAGTCACGCTGCAGCCGCTGGAGCGTTATCCGCTGGACGCCGCCATCCTGTTTTCCGACATCCTGACCGTGCCGGACGCGATGGGCCTGGGCCTGTCGTTTGCGCTGGGCGAGGGTCCGCGTTTTGCCACGCCGGTGCGTGACGAGGCGGCGGTGGCCAGGCTCGAAGTGCCGGACATGGACAAACTGCGTTACGTCTTCAACGCCGTCACCTCGATCCGCAAGGCGCTGAACGGGCGGGTGCCGCTGATCGGTTTTTCCGGCAGCCCCTGGACGCTGGCCTGTTACATGGTCGAAGGCGCCGGCTCCGACGACTACCGCCTGGTCAAGACCATGCTGTACCAGCGTCCCGACCTGATGCACAAAATGCTGGCGATCAATGCCGATGCGGTCGCCGCCTACCTCAATGCCCAGATCGAGGCCGGCGCCCAGGCCGTGATGATTTTCGACAGCTGGGGCGGCGTGCTGGCCGACGCGGCCTTCCAGAGCTTCAGCCTGGCCTACACCCAGCGCGTGCTGAGCCAGCTCAAGCGCAGCCATGAAGGCGTGATCATTCCGCGCCTGGTATTCACCAAGGGCGGCGGCCTCTGGCTGGAGCAGATGGCCCAGCTTGACTGTGAGGTGCTGGGTCTGGACTGGACCGTGAACCTGGGCCAGGCGCGCGCGCGTGTGGGTGCCCGCATGGCGCTTCAGGGCAACCTGGACCCGAACGTGCTGTTCGCCAACCCGGCGCAGATCGAGAAGGAAGTGGCCGCCGTGCTGGACAGCTTCGGCCAGCCGCACGCCGACCTGAACAGCAGCGGCCCGACCCACATCTTCAACCTCGGCCACGGCATCAGCCAGCACACCCCGCCTGAAAGTGTCGAGGTGCTGGTACGCGCAGTACACACCCACTCCCGCAGGATGCGCACCGGCACGCCGCATTAAGCGGTTTTTCGGTATCGCCGATAACACAAAACCAGGCTCCGGAGACAAGACTTATTCACAAAATTCGTGCTGCGGTGCGACATGACCGCGGTCAAGACGATGGTTTCGCTATCAAACCCATAGCGCCGCTAAGTGCTTGATTCATATGACTTCTTTAAATTGCTTTTTTTCCGGGCAATTTAAGAAAAGCCTTGATTTACAAGGCTTGGGCCGGGCCCAAGGCAATCTATCAACAAAGTTATCCACAGAAACTCTGGATCATCTTCAAAGTAGTTTGAAATCAAGCACTTACGGCGTTTTCCGAAAATGTATTTCAGCACTTACGACTGTTTACGTCGTTCTCCGCCTCAGCGCCCATGACTTACTGGCTTGGCGTGGTGGTCGCCACCCCGGCCCACAGCAATGTGGCGGGCGCGCTGACCTATGCGAGCGAGTGGCCGCTGGCGCCCGGCACGCTGGTGCGTGTGCCGCTGGGCAAACGCGAAGTACTGGGCGTGGTCTGGGAGCTCCTGCCGGACAGTGGTGAGCTGCCACCGGCGCAAGCGCGGGCCGTGCTGGGCGCGCTGGACGGTCTGGCGCCCCTGTCCGCGACCTGGCGCCGGCTGGTGGCTTTTACCGCCAGTTATTACCAGCGTTCGATTGGCGAGGTGGCGCTGGCCGCGCTGCCGCCGCAGCTGCGCGAACTGAGCACGGTGCAACTCGCGCGCCGGCTGAAACGCCCGGTGGCGGCCCTGCCGGACACGCTGGATACTGCTGATTTGATAGCACTGAGCCCGGAGCAGGCAAGGGCTGTTGCCGAATTTGATGCCGATACCCGGCCAGCGCTGCTGTTTGGCGCGACCGGCAGCGGAAAAACCGAGGTCTACCTGCGCGCCGCCGCCCGGGTCCTCGCGCAGGACCCCGGCGCCCAGGTGCTGGTGATGGTGCCGGAGATCAACCTGACGCCGCAGTTGCAGGCCCGGTTCGAGGAGCGTTTTGCGCACCTCGGAAAGGCCCAGGTGGTGGCCCTGCACAGCGGCCTGACGCCGGCGCAGCGCCTCAAAAGCTGGCTGGCGGCCCATGCCGGCCAGGCCCGCTTGGTGCTGGGAACCCGCATGGCGGTTTTTGCCTCCCTGCCGAACCTGCGCCTGATCGTCGTCGACGAGGAGCACGACCCGAGTTACAAGCAGCAGGAAGGCGCGCGTTATTCGGCGCGCGATCTGGCGGTGTACCGCGCGATGATTGAAGGCGCGCCGGACCACTCAGCGGCAAGCGCCCCTGCCAGCCCGGGGCACGAAGGCAGGCCGGCGGGGATTTGTCGTGTACTGCTGGGATCGGCCACGCCGTCGCTGGAGAGCTGGCAGGCCACGCTCACCGGCCGCTATCAGCGCCTGACCATGAGCGAACGGATAGGTGGCGCGGAACAACAGGGCAGCCTGCCGGCCGTCCGGCTGGTCGACATGAACCACCAGCCCAAACACTGCACGATTGCGCCGCCGCTGCTGGACGCCATCGCCCAGCGCATCGCGCGCGGCGAGCAGTCGCTGATCTTCCTGAACCGGCGCGGTTATGCGCCGGTGCTGGCCTGCCACGACTGCGGCTGGAAAAGCGAGTGCCCGCACTGCAGCGCCTTTCGCGTGTTCCACAAGATGGACCGCACCCTGCGTTGCCACCATTGCGGTTTCACCGAGCGTGTGCCGCGCGCCTGCCCGGGCTGCGGCAACATCGACATCGCGCCGCTGGGCAAGGGCACCGAACGGCTGGAGGAGCACATGGCCGAGCTGCTGGCCGGGGTCACGCGCCCGGACGGCAAGCCGCTGCGCATCGCGCGCATAGACGCCGACACCACGCGGCTCAAGGGCGCGCTCGAGTCGCAGCTGGCCAGCGTGCATGCGCGCGAGGTCGATGTGCTGGTCGGCACCCAGATGATTGCCAAGGGCCATGACTTCCGCCACATCACGCTGGTCGCGGCCATCAACCCGGACGGCGCGCTGTTTTCCAGCGACTTCCGTGCACCCGAGCGCCTGTTCGGCCTGTTGATGCAGGCAGCCGGCCGCGCCGGGCGCGACGCCGAACGCGGTGAAGCCAGCGAGATGTGGGTGCAGACCTTCCACCCGCAGCACCCGCTGTTTGCGGCGCTGAAAAAACACGACTACCCGGCCTTTGCCACGCAGGAACTGCAGGAACGCGAGGCCGCCGGCATGTCACCCTTCGGTTTTTCGGCGCTGCTGCGCGCCGAGGCCAGGGAGCAGGCGGTGGCCCAGGGCTTTCTCAATGCCGCCGCCGCGGCGGCGCAGGCGCAGCAGCTGCCGGGCGCAGAATCCGTCACGCCCTACCCGGCCGTGCCCATGACGATACAGCGCGTGGCCAACATCGAACGCGCGCAGATGCTGGTCGAAAGCCCGTCGCGCGCCGCGCTGCAGCGTTTTCTCGCGGCCTGGCAGCCGCTGCTGCACCATACCCGGCAGCAGGGCGATTTCAAAAGCCTGATCCGCTGGGCCATCGACGTGGACCCGCTGGCGATCTGACGCCCCCACGCTGCGCCTGCGGGCCGGCGGCCCCTGCTTGAATCAAGAGTCCTTGCGTTTCCCCGGGCGTCATCCCGGACTTGATCCGGGATCCATGTCCGTATCCCGCGGGCAACTCAGGTCAGCAAGGCCACCGCCGCTGAAAAACTGAAAAACGCCAGCACCGTGGACAGCAGGATGATGCGCGCGATGCGGCCGTTGTTGGCGCCGAAACGTTCGGCCAGCAAGGAGACGTTGCTGGCACTCGGCAGGGCTGCGACCAGCACAATCACCGTCAGCGCAAAGGGCTGCAGCGGCACGCCCAGCTGGATCGCCCCCAGGCCCACCAGCCCGACCAGCAGCGGATGCAAGAGCAGCTTGATCAGCGCAACCGGCACATAGTCCTTCAGCGCAATCGTTTCCACGCTGTTCATCTGGGAGCGCGCCAGCACCGCGCCTATGGTGAACAGCGCCACCGGCGAGGCGGCATCGGCCAGCAGGGCCACCGTCTGCATCACCGGTGCGGGCAGCGCCAGCTGCAGGCCCGAGGACAGGGCGCCCAGCACGATCGCCCAGGGCATGGGGTTGAGCGCCACGCCGCGCAGCGCCTTGCGGGCGGCCACCTCGGCGCCGTGGACGTCGGCCGAGTCCAGCCGCGACAACGCAATACACAGCGAACTGGTGACCAGCAGGTCCACCACGATGGTCACGATGGCCGGACCGGCGGCCTGGGCGCCCAGCAGGGCCACCAGCAAGGGAACACCCATGAAACCGGTGTTGGGAAAAGCCGCCACCAGTGCGCCGAATGACGCGTCGTTCCAGCCGATGCGCCGGTTGCGCGTCACGGCGATGGTGAAACCCACCATGACGAGGGCGCAAAACAGGTAGACCGCCACCACGCCCACGTCCAGCAACTGCGCCAGCGGCGTGTTCGCGCCAAAGCGGTACAACATGCAGGGCAGCGCGAAATACAGCACAAAGGTGTTGAGCCCGGGAATCGCCGCCTGCGGCAGCAGGCCACGGCGCGCCGCGAGGTAGCCGCACAGCACCAGCGCGAAGAAGGGGAAGGTGATGAGGAGAATGCCTAACACAAAGCGTATTGTCGCCGCCAAGCTTGGCGTCAGCTGACTGGCTATGATGCCCGCTGCCCTGCTGTTTTCGTCCAGCGTTTTGATGCGCTGCCGCTGCGGCTCACGTTTCCCGTTTTTTTGCCTGCATGCCCTCACCTTCGAACGATTCAGCCGCCGCCGGACTCAACCTCGCCCAGCAGGAAGCCGTCAACTACATGCACGGTCCCTGCCTGGTGCTGGCCGGCGCCGGCTCGGGCAAAACGCGGGTGATCACGCACAAGATAGGCCGGCTGATACAGGCCGGCCTGCCTGCGACCGAGATCGCCGCCATCACCTTCACCAACAAGGCCGCCGCCGAAATGCGCGAGCGCGCCAAAAAATTGATAGGCTCGCCGGCCCGCGGCGTGCTGATCTGCACCTTTCACGCGCTGGGTGTGCGCATGCTGCGCCAGGACGGCGCGGCGTTGGGCCTGAAACCGCAGTTTTCGATTCTCGACAGCGACGATGTCACAAGCATCCTCAAGGACGCCGGCGGCAGCACCGACGCGGCCACCGCGCGCCAGTGGCAATGGACCATCAGCGCCTGGAAAAACAGCGGGCTCAACGCGGCCCAGGCCGAGGCCCAGGCCAGCGGCGACGAGGAGCGGCTGGTGGCCCGCATCATGGCGCGTTATGAAGAACGCCTGACGGCCTACCAGAGTGTGGACTTCGACGACCTGATCGGCCTGCCGCTCAAGCTGCTGCGGGAGCACGACGCGGTACGGGACAAATGGCAAAAAGCCATGGGCCATGTGCTGGTCGATGAGTACCAGGACACCAACGCCACCCAGTACGAAGTGCTCAAGTTATTGGTCGGTGCGCGCGGGCGTTTCACCGCGGTCGGCGACGACGACCAGTCGATTTACGGCTGGCGTGGCGCGACCCTGGACAACCTGAAAAAGCTGCCGGTCGACTACCCCAGCCTGCGCGTGATCAAGCTGGAACAGAACTACCGCTCGACCAGCGCCATCCTGCGCGCGGCCAACAACGTGATCGCGCCCAACCCCAAGCTGTTTCCCAAAACCCTGTTCAGCGAACTCGGCGAGGGCGAGCCGGTCCGGGTGGTGGACTGCGACAGCGAGGAGCACGAAGCCGAGCGTGTGGTCGCGCGTATCCAGAGCCTGCGCGCCGAGGGCACGCTGCAGGCCGAAGGCAGCCAGCACAAGGAATGGAAGGACTTCTGCGTGCTGTACCGCGCCAACCACATGGCCAAACCCTTCGAGAAGGCCTTCCGCAAGGCCGGCATTCCCTACAAGGTCTCGGGCGGGCAAAGCTTTTTCGACCGCGCCGAAATCAAGGACCTGTGCAGCTGGATGGTGCTGATGGTCAACAACGACAACAACGCCGCTTTCATCCGCGCCATCAAGACACCTAAACGCGGCATCGGCCACACCACGCTGGCTGCGCTGAGCAGCTTTGCCGAGCAGTACAAGCTCAGCCTGTTCGAGTCGCTGTTCAGCAACTCCCTGGGCGCGGTGTTGCCGGCCAAGGCGGTGGGTTCGCTGCATGAATTTGGCCGCTACCTCAACGACCTGGAGTACCGCGCCCGGCGCACGGTGGGCGCCGAGGATGCGCGCGCCTTTCTCGCCAGCTGGCTCAAGGACATCGACTACGAAAAACACATCTACGACAGCGAGGACAGCGAAAATGTTGCCGCCGCCCGCTGGACCAATGTGATGGACTTCTGCGACTGGATGGCCCAGCGCTGCGGCGGGCAGATTGACGACACCAGCGGCGCCGTTGTCGCGGCGGAAACCAAAACCATGCTCGAGGTGGTGCAGACGATTGCCCTGCTGTCGACCATCAGCGAGCGCGAGGGCGACCAGAACGTGGTGACCCTGTCCACGCTGCACGCGGCCAAGGGCCTGGAGTGGCCGCATGTGGTGCTGGCCGGCGTGAACGAAGGCTTGCTGCCGTTCAAGCTGGAGGACGATGACGGCCACAACACCGACGACCTGGCCCTGCGCCTGCAGGAAGAGCGCCGCCTGATGTATGTGGGCATCACCCGCGCGCAGCGCACGCTGGCGGTGAACTGGCTGCGGCGCCGCAAGAAGGGCCGCGAGACGGTGGCCGGCGTGCCCAGCCGCTTCATTGCCGAGATGGGGCTGGACAAAACCACGGTCAGGGAAGACCCGCGCGAAAAAATCAGGGCCTTGCGGGCCGAATTCGCCAAACGCGCCGCCGACAGCGCCGAGGCCCACAGCCTGGCCGAGGCAGCCCGAGGCAGCCATTGAGATGAGAAGCCCCATGAAAAACCAGACCCGGCTCCGTTTCGCTATTTTTTTGATAGCTGCCAGCGCATGCTGCACAAGGGCTGGAGCCCAAAACACGCCCATAAAACCGGGGCCCGCGGGCAAGTCAGGCGCTTGTCCGACGGCCGCACAGCTTTCAGCCCCACAGATCTACGGGCAATGGCGGGTACGCTTTACCCCGGCTCCCGCAGGCTTGCCTGCAGAGGCCCTCATGCGCCTGGAAAGGCACGCAGAATTCAGTGAAAGTGTGGCGGGCTCCGTCATGCGCGATCTGGCCACTGCGCGAACCGGGGGCCATGCGCCCAGGGCGCAGCTCGCGGGCGATCTGGAAAACGGGTTTCTGACCCTCGACGAATCTTCAAACGGCATCAGCATCACAGGCACCTGGAACGGTGAATTGGTCAAGGAATCATGCGGAAAAAAATTTACAGGCCTGTGGAAAGACACCAGCAACAATGCGCCGGCCGACACACCGGAAGTGCCCTTCACGCTGGAAAGACTTCCGGGGTGGTAGGCGCCGCCTGGAGCCTGCTCGGCGGGCTGCTGCTCGCGGGCAGCGCGGCACAGGCACAGGCACAGGTCAGCGCACCGGCCCAGACCGGCTGGCAGGCCTGCCAGGCCATGTCGGCCGATGCCACGGCGCAACTGGCCTGCTTCCGGTCCTGGGCGGATGCGCAGGCCCAGTCTTCAGCGCAGACCATTCAGCCGGTCCCGCCGGCCAATCCGCCCTCGGTCGAAAAGACCGCCGGCGGCTTGCAGCTTCCGGGCCTGGCGCCGGAGGCGCCTGACGGCAAACGCATCGGTTGCCGCGACACCAGGTATTCGGAGTTGTCGCGTTTTTGGGAGTTGCAGCGCGGGACCGATTGCGACACTTTCGGCATCCGCGGGTACAGGCCCATCAGCGTGGCCGTGGCCGCTTCGGACAGCGTCAACAACACCCCATCCTCGCCATCGCCGGGCTACACGGTGACCACGCCCTTCAACTACAAGCGATCCGAAGTGCGGCTGCAGTTGTCGGTGCGCACCAAGGTCGCCAAAGGCCTGCTGACCTCCGCCCAGGGCGATGAAGCGGGCAGCGACTCGGTCTGGGTCGGTTACACGCAGCAAAGCTACTGGCAATTTTTCAACGGCAGCATTTCACGCCCCTTTCGCACCACCGACCATGAGCCGGAGGTGGTCTACATCTACCCGCACATGATCGACCTGCCGGGCGGCTGGAAGTACCGCCTGAGCGGGATCGGTCTGAACCACCAGTCCAACGGCCAGAGCCTGCCGCTGTCGCGCAGCTGGAACCGTGTCTACCTGATGGGTGCGGCCGAAAAGGACCTGGGCGGCGACGCCAGCCTGACACTGCAGGCGCGCATCTGGCAGCGTCTGCGCGAGTCGTCCGCCGCCGACGACAACCCCGGCATCTCCGACTTCATAGGCCGCGCCGAGGTCGCCGGCACCTGGCAGATCAACAAGGTGCACAGCCTGGGCATGACGGTGCGCCATTCGCTCAAGTCCGATGCGCGCGGCTCGGTCAAGCTGGAGTGGATGAAGGCCTCGACCGCCATCGCCGACAGCGCAGCCCTGCGTTACCACGTGCAGCTCTTCAGCGGCTACGGCGACAGCCTGATCGACTACAACCGCCGCCGCAACGTGCTGAGCGTGGGCTTGAGCCTGGTGGACTGGTAGCCGGCTGCCGGTCCCGGCCGGCGTCCCGCGCCGGCCTGTCAACGCTATTGTTTTGATAGCTGATCAATCATGCAGGGCATGGGCTGGGGCCTTCTCCAGGCAAATGCCGTGGACTTTGTGCGGTGCCAGCCGGCAATGCAGCCGCCTGCCCCTTGACAAGGGTGAGGGCGGTTTTTGCCTTGGATGCCGCGCCCGCTGTGGCGCAAAGCCCGATACACCCCCAAGCAGTACTTCAGTTTGATCGCGCCGGTCACTGAACGCGGGTGAACGCCTGGACCCCGGCGCCTGCGGCCCATAGGCCACGAGCGGGCCCCGGCCGGTCGGTGATTTTTGTCACGTTATGAATCGTAACAAGTGCAATACACTTTCGCAGGCATCGCCCGAATGGATGCTCGCGGCACTGAAATGTTGCTCAGGGTTGTACGCGGCGCCGAAGTCTGCAGGAATTGCTGGGCTGGCGGCCCTGCCGCGATGCCTCCGGTCTGTGCAGCCCGTCGCACCCGGTGGAGCACGCTCAAGGGGCGCGGCCGGTCCACGGATCAGGAGGGATGATGTCATACCAAGAGTACGCACAGCATTGTTGTCGCCTGGCCCGCAGGGGGCTGACCCGCTGTTTCCTGGCGCTGGCCTGCCTTGCTGCTTCGGGCGGCGCGATCGCGGCGGGACCCGGGGCGACGGCGGCCGCGCCGGCGCCAGCGCCGACGCTGGTGAAGGTCGCTGACGGTCGCCTGCTGGCCCCCGGCATTGCCCGCATCGTTAACCGGGGCGAACTCGTGGTTGCCATGCTGGGCGTGGACACGCCGCCCTTTTTCTACGTGAAGAACGGGGAGCTTGTCGGTCTGGAAGTGGATCTGGCCAGGGCCCTTGCCAGGGAGCTCAAGGTCCATGTCCGGTTCGACCGCAGCGCACGGACCTTCAACGAGGTGGTGGATATCGTGGCGCGCCAGGACGCGGACCTGGGCATCAGCAAGCTGTCCCGGACCCTCACGCGCGCGCAGATGATCAGCTTCACGCAACCCTATCTCCGTCTGAACCACGCCTTCATCGTCAATCGGGTGAAGTTTGCCGAGCTGGCCCGGGACAGGCCTTTGCCCGTCGTGGTGCGCGGGTTCAGGGGCTCCATCGGTGTCATCGCGAAATCTTCCTTTTCGGACTATGCCCGCAAAAATTTTCCGCTGGCCGAACTCCGGGAGTTTCCCAGCTGGGGCGCGGTACTCGATGCCCTCGACAAAGGCCAGATCATGGCGGCCTACCGCGATGAGTTCGAGATCAAGCGCATATTGAAAAGCGATCCCACCGCCTCGCTGACCTTGCGCACGGTCACTTTCAAGGACCTGGAAGATACGCTGGGCATAGCCGTCGGGATCCAGGACCCGATCTTGCTGGCCTACGTCAACCAGTTTTTATCCGAGAGTCCGGAAAAAATGACCATCGACAAAGTGCTCAAGGCGCTGGACACCCATTGACCACCCAAGGTACGCGATGATCACCCTGAAAAAACTCCATGCGTTTGCGCTCAATCCCTGGGTGGTCATCGCCTGCCTGTCGGCGGGGTTCCTGCTGGGGATCTATCTGCCGGCGCTCAGCCTCAGGCTGGGCTTTGTGGGCGATGTGTATGTCGACCTGCTCAAGATGATTGCCCTGCCGTTCATGGTGTCGGCGGTCATTTTCAGCCTGCAACGTCTTTTCCGCGAAGGCGGCGCCGGCGGCCTGTTGGCGCGTGTTGCGGTGGTCTTCGTCGCCTTTTCCGTGGTGGTCGCAGTGCTGGGCGCCGTGACCTTGCTGGTGATGAAGCCCGGCGAAAACCTGTCGCCTGCAACCATGCAGACTTTCGGCAAGATCGTGGGAAACGACCTGAACTCCAGCGACACGGTGATGAACCTGCAGGGTGTCGATGCGCCGGTCAAGTCCGTCAGTTTTACCGAGGTGCTGGTCAGCCTGGTGCCTTCCAACATCTTTGCTGCGCTCGCAAGCGGCGATACGCTCAAGGCCCTGGTCTTCGCGTTGCTGTTTGGGTTTGCCGTGGGACAGGTCCCTTCACGCGTTTCCGACGGGCTGACGCAATCGCTGGAAACCATTTATCACTCCTGCCAGACCCTGATGCGCTGGCTCAACTACCCTTTGCCCGTGGTTCTTTTCTGCATGAGTGCTGCGCAGATGGCCAAGACCGGCATCGGCCCGCTCCAGGCCATGGCGCAGTTTGTCATCGCTTTTCTGGTGGCCTCCCTGCTGGCGCTGGCCCTCGCCACCATCATCATCTGGAAGCGTTCAAATTCGACGCTGCGCCAGACCCTGAATGCCCTGCGCGGGCCGTTTGCGCTGGCGCTTGCGACCCGGAGCAGCGCCACCTGCATGCCGGTCATGATAGAAAGCCTGGCCGATCGCCTGGGGTTCGCCCGCTCCCGCGTCGAATTGATGGTGCCGCTGAGCGTCTCGCTGCTGAGAATCGGCCCTGTCATTTATTACGTGGCGGCTACCGTGTTCATCGCCCAGCTGTACGGCAAACCGCTGGGCGTCAGCGAGCTGGCCATCATTCTTTCGGCGTCCATCCTTGCCGGATTTGCCTCTGCCGGCATGACCGGCCTGCTGACGGTGTCGCTGGTGGGCCTGACCTGCAGTTACCTGGGCTTGCCGTTCGAGGCGGCGTTCATCCTGTTCCTTGCGGTGGATCCCATTTGCGACATGCTGCGCACGCTGGTCCTGGTGATTGGCAACAACGCTGCGGTGTCGCTGATCTGTCCCCGGCCTGTGAAGGCCTAGACCTCATGTCGCGCATTGGTGTGCTCGGAGGAATGGGGCCGTCGGCGACAGTCGACTTTCTGGACAAGCTCGTCAAGCTCACGCCCGCCGCGCGCGATCAGGACCATCTGCCGGTGATCGTTGCCAGCCTGCCGCATGTGCATGACCGTTCCAGCGCCATCCTCGGGCGCGGGCGTGATCCCTTGCCGCAATTGCTGGCAGGTATCGAGACCCTCAACCGCGCCGGTGTCGGGGTGATCGCCATACCGTGCAACTCGTCGCATCACTGGTTTGATGAAATGAGCCGCAGCAGCAAGGCCCCGATCCTGCACATTGCCCGGGCCTGTGTCGAAACCATGGCCTCCGCAGCAGGCGCACGTGTCGCCATTTTCGCCACGCGGGGAGCCTTGGCGTCGGGTTTTTACCAGCGCGAACTCCGTGCCCGCGGCATTGACTTCATGATTCCCGACCCGGCCGGCTCGCAGATGCAGGTGGACAGCTGCATTCAGGAAGTCAAGGCCGGCAAGCTGGCCACTGCCGCGCAACATCTTTCGAAAGCGTGCCAGGAGGCGGCGCGCCACGGGGCGACCACGCTTCTCATGGGCTGCACCGAGCTCCCCCTGGCCTGCACAGGCGCCGATGTAGCGGGCCTGGTGCTGATCGACAGCTCTTTGGAACTGGCCCGGGCCAGCATTGCCTTTGCGCTGGACCGAGGGTGGAACCGGACCGGATGGGACGACTGACGCCTTGCCTGCCGACGCTGTGCCGGTGGCCCGTGGCTGCGGGCGAGTCGCCGGCAGCGAGATCGCGCCGGCCCTGGTGCAGCCAGCCGTTCCTTGAAGTGGGCAGCCTGGCGCGGCGTGGCCCGTGAAAAAGGCCGCCGCACGGCGGCGCCCTCCAGCAAACCATCGCTCTGTTTTTGATAGCAAAACCTGCTTGCCCGGCGTGGGCTGAGGGCCGATTTGCTTGTTGTTTGCGCGTCGACATTGCGTCTCGCCACATCCACCCCGGCCAATTTCCCCCTGCCTTTAAAACAGGCAGGGCGGGCCTGCGCATGTCAGTTGGGAGGGGTGGACATACTGCGCCCAGTGCATGAGATTTCGACGGAATTCAGCATGCAATAGCAAAAATGAGTATTCCGGTCCAACGTGACCGGTGATTCCGGGATCGTGACCGACATTCCGGTGAACGTGACCGGAGGGATTCCGGCAACGTGACCAGTGA
>LNFM01010194.1_pt1 | contig 13963 bp, 16 predicted proteins | sample 596031 | NCBI WGS metagenome assembly LNFM01 (sample SAMN04254537, study PRJNA301005) | activated carbon metagenome | isolation source: dual media filters at the Ann Arbor, Michigan drinking water treatment plant | place: USA: Ann Arbor
ACAGCCGCAGCCGCAGTCTTGGGGATTTTTCGGCAGAGGGCGGAAATCCCGTTTTGTTGGTGTTTCTGGAATCTGTTGCCCGCAGCATGGCAACACTCACCGGTGGAAGCCCATTCTACATCCGAAACCGTATCAAGGATGCCCTGCGCACGGGTGGCGACCCAACCGACGCCAGCGAACCTTACGCCGGCAGCATGGTCGCCGCACAGGCATTCACCCTGCGCCCCTTTGAAGACGATCCCAATCGTGAGCGAATGGGCGAGTTTGCCGACCTGACGCTGCGGTTCGTGGTCGCGCCCTCGGTTCCTGGCCGCATCCTCAGCCTAAGCGCGGATACTCCCGATCCGGAGACTGGCTATCATGAGACGTTCAAATTGTCCGATCCGGGAAAGGGTAGCGAATGACCCGGGTCTTACATCTTGCGTCGGTCATCGTGCTGGCTTGCCCCCAGATCGCAGGGGCAAACGACTATCCTACCGAGGCGCGGGCAGGTTACGTGTTTGGTTGCATGGCGGTGAACGGTCAGACGCCCGAGGCGCTTCGCAAGTGTTCCTGCGCTATCGACGTGATTGCGACGATCCTGCCCTATGACGCCTACGTGGCGGCAGAAACCGTGCTGACCATGCGCCAGACTTCCGGCGAAAGGTCCACGCTCTTTCGCGATACCGCTCCGGCAAACGCCCAGGTCGCGGACTTGCGACGGGCGGAAGCAGAAGCCGAGATCATCTCCCGGAGGCCGCCATTCTGCGTCGTATTCCGTTGCCTTCCGAAGCGACGAAGTGCCGAAATACTAGGGAAAACCAGAAATCTGATGCCATGGCGTGTTGCATGCTGTTGTAGTTCATCCTTTCCTGCGGCATCCTTTTCGAGGGGTGTTATAGCGGGAACGTGGAATGCCTAGAGTCGCCGCTGAACTAGGAGCCTTGGATGTGAAGCGTCTCGCTCACTCTAGCGGAAAAGGTAACCTTATGGTGCCGGTTGGCGGTGTTACCGGTCTGTACATGCAGCTCACCCCGACCGGAGCGAAATCATGGATTCTGCGGATGCTGATCGGCGGCTGCCGCCGGGAATCGGATTGGGCGGGTATCCCACTGTGACGCTCTCGCAAGCTCGCGACAAGGCCAGAGAGGCCCGTGACAGGGTAGAACGGGGGGTTGATCCGATTCAGGAGCGGAAAGCCGCAAAGGCGCGGCTGACTGAGGCCCGACGGGCGGAATGCCGGTCGGCGAGATCGATACCGCCGCCGTTCTTCGCTGCCCTCAGCCGATCTGGGCGGCAAAGACTGAGACCGCGACCCGGCTTCGTGGGCGGATCGAGGCGGTTCTGTCTTGGGCGACTGTGGCGGGGTTTAGAAGCGACGACAACCCGGCGCGCTGGGCAGGCAACCTGAAAGATTTGCTTCCGGCTGCAAGCAAGGTATCGTATGAGAGCAACCATCCGGCTTTGCAGCTAGACGATGCTCCGAGATGGTTTGCAGATATTCGCGAAAGCGAAAGCTTGCCTGCTCGCGCCTTGGAGTTTCTGGCGTCGACAGCCGCTCGATCGGGCGAAGTCAGGGGAGCCACATGGGAGGAAGTCGATTTTAAAAAGTCACTTTGGATCATCCCAGCCCATCGCATGAAGTGCGGCGAGAACATAGTGTGGTGCTGACCGCAGAATCTGTGGCTCTCCTGAAAGACCCTTCCGAGATTTAGCGGCACGCTGCTCCTATTCCCTGGTGCGAGAATTGGCCTACTTTAGGACATGGCCCTTTCGATGCTTATGAAACGCCAGCACATAGCACAGGTCGCGGCCGGCTACCGGGGGTACCTTGACCGCGTAAGCAAGCGCCCGCCCCGTGCCGCACGGAATGCGAAGCACGTTTCTTGGCGGCCGAGAGGACTGAGTATCCTGGTGAGATGGCAGAGGTCGCGCTAGCGCACCGGATCAGCAACACAGTGGAGGCAGCGTACAGGCGGGGTGATATGGTTGAGAAGCGCCGCGCTATGATGGCTGATTGGGTGGCATTTTTTGGAAGGTCGGTAGTCGTGACGAAGTCTTCGCATCAGATTGATGGCATTTGCAGTTTGAAGGGATTGCTGAGTCGTGCCTGCAGAGTATTCTCACCTATACAATGCAAACGGAGGTAATTCTGGGCCACTTACGCGTCGGACTGAAAGATTCCGTCAAAATGAAAGTTGGCTTCCGTTCGCAGAGTGAAGGAATCGCGCGATCAGCGCATAGCGCTGTGACCAAGAAGGACCTTGAGACAACTTTTGCAATATTCTGAACGCCTACGTAAGGTGTCTTTCGTTTGCAATCACGTCGCAATCTATCGCACCGATGCTTCACTTGGGCCGCAACGCACGGGGCACAAACCGACGTCATCTCTAATCTGATAGGAGGACGATTATATCGAAGGACAATCATTCATCTGCCAACGGTTGGGGGGCTCTCGGTGACTTGGGGTGTTGAAGCTGCAGAGCGACTCGTCCTTGCAGTGCATGGCGCTGGCCTGGGGTGCCCTCCGCATTTTTTACGCCCAAGAGAGGATGAAAGGGCGCACCGATTTTCCGGGTGGCGCGATCTTATGGGTGATCTCGCAGACAACGTATCATTTGCTTTCACGCGACGCGATGTCTTGTCCGACCTGACCTATCCTGAGCGCGCCAAAGCACGAGCAAAGAACCTTGCGATTATTCGTAGAGGGTCGTTCGGCTGAAGTCTGGTATGGAGATGTTGACCGGCCACAAGACAAGTGACGGAGGCCTGCTTGAACGTATCGATCAGAAGCTCCCCTCACACTATCCCAACGCGATCGCGTTCCTCGAGGAGTTACTGTCGGCTACCAAATACCTGGAGGCCGAAATTGGAGACAGACCGCCCGTCGAGGACATAGGCACGACAGCACAGAGAGCGCTAATACGATCGCTGGCCGAGGTCTGCAGCAAGTTCTTTGGAAATAGCCCGTCAGATGGTTGGTTCGGGAGTACAACAACTATCGTGGTCCGTTTCCTGCGTTCGTGCTTAAGGCCTATGAGCCTTCTGGAGACCCAAAGAGAGCCAGTACAATAACGGTTGCTCTGCAGAGGCATTTTGTAAGGTAACGTACAGGCGGTGACAAAACTCGTCGCAATGTACTTTGGACTAGGCCGATAGCGTTTCGGCAGGTTGCGAGCATACGTACACAGCCGGAGTACGCAAGATGACGTCGCCTGAGGTTTTCCTATCTGACTTTGAACTGGCCGGCCGTTATGGTGTCCATCGCTCGACGCCTTGGCGCTGGGTAAAATCTGTTCCCGACTTTCCGAAACCGACTTCGCTTTCCCCAGGCTGCACCCGCTGGAAGCTTTCGGAAGTTGAAGCCTGGGAAGCCCGCCGCGCCTCCTGCGGCTGAAGGACAGCCTCGCCATTGATGGATGGGGCTGCAGGAAATGGCCCGGTCTTGCGTGCCCGTAATGTCCTGCCCAGTCCGTCGGTAGCCACCGGAGATAAAGATGCCAGACACTTACGCCGGGACTATCAAATCCCAGATCGCCCTCCGCCGTCATTGGACTTTAGTGCAGGAAGTGACGCCAGGCGCTTTGACCACCTGGGTCGTCGCCAACATTGCAAAGGCAAAATGGCTGTCAATGTGAACATTGCCCGCGATCTGTGGGGCGACCCCACTTTCAAGGATGAAGCGATGAGCCAGCGCGAGGCGTGGATCTGGCTTATTGCCAACGCTTCCTGGAAACCGAGAACGACGCGTGTCGTTGACCACATTGTTGACCTGCAGCGCGGTCAACTCGCTGCCTCCACGCGTTTTCTTGCAAGTGCGTGGATGTGGTCTGCACCGACGGTGCGTCGCTATCTGGCCAAGCTCGAGGATCAATGCATGATCTACCGAGATACCGGCGAAGGCCTGACCGTAACCATCTGCAACTACAACATTTATCAGAATGCGCCGCGTGGCAGTGACGCAGAAACGACGCAGCCTCCGGCGCAGCAGCGACGCAAACCAAGAAGAAGGGTGAAAGAAGGGAAGAAGATTCCGATGCTACCGCATTGGACGCTGAGCCGATCAGTCTGACGAAGGCAATTTTCGACGAGGGTGTGAGAGTACTCGTCAATTGTGGCATCCAAGAAACCGGTGCACGCAGGTTCGTGGGGAAACTCCGCAAGGACAATCCAGGGCAGGACGAACAGATACTCGAAACAATCATGGACTGCAGCAAGGCCGGCACCGTGGATCCGATCCCATGGATCACTGCACGACTTAAGCCGAGACCCCCTTCGCGTCCCTACGACCTCACCAACTTCGGGACGAACATCCAATGAGCATCCGCGGTTCCGAAATCGGGAAGCACCTGACGCGTTGGCTGGATCGCTATACCGTGCCTCTGCACCTGCGCGAGAATCCCAAAGCATCCCAGTCCGAAGCTGAAGCCCTCGCCCGTATTCTCTGCAAGTTCGCGCCAGTAGTGGACTACGAGGCGTTCTTGATCCAGGCGTCGATGATTCGGATATCAATGCATAAACCCGCGTCTGGCCAACTGTCGCGGAACTTGCTGCGGCCTGCTCCAATGTCATCAAGCGCGCTATAGTTCTGCCTCAACTGGCGGAAGAGCCAGGCCTTCGTCCGGTCGAGATCGTTTCTCGAGAATTGGAGCGCGGGGAGCCTGTCGGGGAAGCATATCTTTGGGGAGTTGGCGCAATTCAGTTGACCGCTGAGCTCTAATGGATGCGTCTACAATGCGCAACTATCGGATCGCAGCACTCAATAACCGTAGGGCAACGTATGGAGAAGACGCGGCCCTAGCGTGGGAAGTTGAGGCAAAGGTCCGGCATGAGGCGGCTAAGCTTCTCTACCACTCCATGAACGACCCTCGCTCTCCCCGCCGAGTGGCCTTGCCCGACAAGTCGGCTAAGCCGCAGTATATGGCGGATGATCGAGGGCTAGGAGGCGCAAACTGCGACGTGCGTTTCACCAGATACAAGAACACCTAGATCGTCTCACCAGACACCAGACGTGTCGCCAAGCCCAAAGAACGATGAAAGGCAATGGCCTTGTTACTTCGAAAAGCAGCCAAGCTTGATCGTCACGTGATCTTCATCGGTGAGTACCCGATGCACCAGAATACCTCGCGCGCGCGTTGACGACGGCTTTTTCGAACTCCCTCTCGCAGGTAATCAAAGGTAGCCCCACGAGCTGGAGGGGATGGGCCTGCCGTCGAACCTTCTCCACCCACCGGTCGCAGCCGCAAGTTTACGTTTCCCGGAATGCAGTCCGAAAGTAGTCCGTGAACGGTTTCAGCAGGTAAGACAGCGGCGTTCGGTCAGTCGTGCGGATAAAGACGTCGACAGGCATGCCGGGAACGATGTCCACGTCCCGCAACTGGCGAAGGGCCGCGGCATCAATGGCAACTTCCGTTCTGAAATAGCTCATTCCGGATCGATCATCCGTCAGAGCGTCTGCGGAGACGAGCGTTACCTGACCAACAACTTCCGGCGTCGTTCGGGATGGTAGCGACGAGAACACCAGTCGGACATCCTGGCCGGAATGGACCTCGTCGACATGAGTGACCGGCACCCGTGCGGCAACCAGAAGTGGCCTGTCCTGCGGGACGATGAACATCAGGGCATCCGCCGGCCGGATCACCGCCTGAGGCGTTGTAACCTGCATTCCCAGCACAAGGCCCGAGGCAGGGGATCTGACATCAAGCCGCGCAATCCGTTCCAGCAAAGCGCGCTCGTGCTCTTCCAGTTCACTCTGGCTTGCCACAAGATCGCGCAATTCCGCCTGGGCCTGCTCTTCCTGCTGGGTAAGCAATGCGGTGATCTCGATCTCGATTTCGGTGATGCGGCCCGCGGCTTCGGCGCGCGCAGACGTCAATTCGCCCAGCTGTCCCTTCAACTGCGCAAGCTCGCGTTCCAGCGCCGAGACGCGGGCGGACTGCGTCAGGCCTTTAGCCAGCAACTCACGCTGGGTGCCAAGTTCCTTGTCCAGCAACCCGGTCTGCGCGCGGATCGCATCCTGCTGCGCCGCGAAGCCCTCAATCTGGCTTTCGATCTGGCCGATGCGCGTCTGGCGCTGTTCTTGCGCCTGAGCCATCATCTTGGCTTGGTTGGCAAAAAGGCTTTGCTGACCGGCCAGCATCTCGGCCACATCGGCGCGCAAGGCGGCGGTCGAAAGCAGTTTCTCCGGGAAGCGGACCGCCGCGTTCGCGTCGCTTTGCGCCACAAGGCGTGCCTGACGCGCGGCAAGTTCCAGCAACTGGTTTTCAACGATCACCAGTTCAGAGTTCAGCGCACTGCCGTCCAGCCGCATCAGCACATCGCCAGCCAGAACCTCGGCGCCTTCCCGCACCATGATTTCCTCGATCACCCCACCGTCCGGGTGCTGGACAATTTGGCGATTCTGCGAAACCTCGATCTGACCCGGGGCGATGATCGCGCCTGCTAAGGTGGTCAGCGCCGACCAGGCACCCAGGCCGCCGACCAGCAACCCCAGCGTCAGAAACCCCCAAATGAGCGGGCGTGCCGCCGACCACTGCGCATCCGACGAGCTCATGCCGTGCTTCCCGGAGAGGCACGCTTCAGAAGTTCCGTGTGGTTCTTGACTTGGTCGCGCAGTATCTGATCGCGCAACCCGAAAGCTTTGCGCACCCCGCCTTCAAGGACCAGAAGCAGATCGCATTCCTGGATTGCTGCCGGCCGGTGCGCCATGATCAGGACGGACTTGCCTTCTGCCTTCATCGTGCGGATCGCTATGTTCAGCGCCATGGAGCCGGAATTGTCCAAGTTCGAGTTCGGCTCGTCCAGGATAAGCAAAGCTGGGTCACCATACAGCGCCCTAGCCAGAGCGATCCGCTGCATCTGCCCCCCCGATAGTCGGCCCCCGCCTGACGAGACGCGGGTGTCATAGCCATCCGGCAGCCGAACGATCATGTCATGCGCGTCAGCTTTCAGCGCCGCCTCAACGATCCGGGCACTGTCCGCCTGATCATCGAGCCGAGCTATGTTTTCGGCGATAGTCCCATCGAACAGAGTGATCCGCTGCGGGAGATAGCCGATTAGCCGTCCAAGTATGTCCGGATCATACTGTTCCAGCGCCGCCCCATCGAGCCGGATTTTCCCGGCCATAGGACGCCAAGCACCGGTCAGTGCGCGGGCAAGCGTCGACTTGCCAGCTCCTGACGGCCCAATCACACCAAGCGCTTGGCCGGGTTCCAGCCGAAAGCTGACCATACGCAAAAGAGGAACTGGCTCGCCAGGGGCACCAACACTCAGCGCCTCGACATCAAGTAAAGATTTCGGGCGGGGCAGAGCCGTCCGTGCCTGCGGCGGCGGAGTGCACGAAAGAAGTTCAGACAGCCGTTGCCACGCGTCACCAGCCTTCTGCGCAAGGGTCCATTGCCCAACAACAATCTCTATCGGCGAAAGGGCGCGGCCCATCAGGATCGAGCCTGCAATCATTGCGCCTGCACTCAGTTCCTCCTTTAGAACCAGCCAAGCTCCTAAGCCAAGCACTGCAGATTGCAGAAAAATGCGAAACGTCTTGGTTAATGACCCGAACCAACCCAAGACTCCCGCCGCAGAGATGGCCTTGCTTAGAGCAGTTTTACGCACCTTTTGCCAGCGGTCGAACCCCGCGCCAGACATACCGAGAGCATGCATTGTTTCGGCCTCAGCCTTCATCAAGTCCGCCATACGATCGGCCTGAAACGCGGTAAAACCGGCCTCCTTCTGCAGTCCCTGTGAAAGAACCTGGTTGAATGCGGATGCGAGAATCAGAATAGCCGCCCCACCCACGGCTAGCCAACCTATAAAGGAGTGAAAGATGAAGAGCACTACTATGAAAAGCGGGGTCCACGGGAGATCCAAAATGGCAAGAATGACTGAAGACCCAAGAAAGGTCCTGATGGCTTCAAGGTCACGCTGAGCGGTGAGCGCCACCGGATCACTCGGAACCCTAGACGACCTTTGCATCGCTGCGGCGAACACACGTCGCTCCAACCGTTCCTGAAAGCGCGCACCGGCGAATGCCATTATCTTGCTCCGAGAGTGCTCAAGCACTCCCATGACCAAGAACAGGAAGATCACGAGAGCAGAGAGCGCAACTAGCGTTGCCTCGGACCTAGCGCCAAGCACTCGATCATAGACCTGCAACATGTATAGTGGACCGGTAAACATAAGGAGGTTGACAACAATACTGTACAATAAAGTCGCAAGGACGAGACCAGAAGACGCACTGAACGCAGACCACAGCTCTTTCCTGCCCTGTACCGAATCACGTTTCCGCATCTACGCCCCGCTATGCCATTCGCTCAACACAAGTCCGGGGCAAAGGTGAGTTGCCTGAACCAATTGAACAGTGAATAGATGCCATGAACTGATTGCCAAACCATTAATAAAGGGCCGCTCGGCATCTACAAGCCCACTATGCTAAGACAAAAAAAATTCGAAAAAACTTCTGGCAAACTGACTCGCATCGAGTTTTATGAATGAACCGACTCCTATTTCAATGCCGAGCGACGCTAAACCAAATAACGCATCACCAGTAATCTAAGGTGGAGTGTAGAAAATCAATACTTTTCCTACCAAGGAAAAGAATTTCAGATCCTCCCAAAAGGTTGACCACCACCCCTTCTGAAGATACCGACGCACTATGATCTATGAACTCCGAAATCGAACCCATACCAAGCGGCATCAATCCTACCAGGATGATCCTGTCATCGAACGCATGAAAATCCACAATTGTGGCTTGATGAAAAGCTGTCAAATCGAAGATAAAGGTGTCGCTTCCAAAGCCCCCAGACAGGAGGTCGCCCCCCCCCCCGCCAATGATCCAATCATCGTCCATCTCACCGAAAATCAAATCGTTTCCAGCACCGCCGACTAGCGTGTCATTTCCTTGGCCTCCTATCATGCGATCGTCGGATGGATAAGACGCTTTATCTTCGGGGTCCGACATTATAGAGGCAACATACTCTTCTAGATTGGTACTTGTGCCGAAAAGTGCGCTCCAGAAATCTAATGATAGTTGCGACCCACCAAGGACAAAGTCATCACCACTCATGCCTCTCAAAGAGTCGGAACCTGTCCCACCAAACATAAAATCGTCACCACCACCACCGTCGGAGTAATCATCACCTATACCTAAAAGGATAACATCGCATCCCAAGCCACCTAGGGCCCGATCATCACCAGATCCCCCTAACATGGTGTCGTCGCCAGAGTTTCCCATCAGGACGTCTGCTCCGTCGCCTCCAATAACTAAGTCATCTCCAGTTCCGCTCTCAAGGATGTCATCTCCCATGCCACCAAAAATCGAATCATGGCCATCGCCTGAAACCATATAATCCGCGCCGTCGCCGCCATAGAGCTCATCATTGCCGGAGCCACCATCGAGAAGATCTTCACCAGCACCACCCAGAACGGTGTCATCACCATCCCCACCCTCAAGTGTGTCTTCACCTTCGCGCCCATCCAGGTAATCATTTCCCCAGCCGGCTTCGATCCTGTTTCGGCCAACTCCTCCGAACAGGGTGTCATTACCACTTCCTAGGATTAGGCTCTCAAATTCCGAGATAGTTACGCCCGTAGCGGGAATCGAAACGAAGTGATCCTGTAGATCAATGGAAACGCTCAGAGTCATACGGGAAAAATTGAGCATATCCTCTCCCGAACCCCCTACTATGGTATCAGAACCGGAACTCCAACCGATAGAATCGTTGCCATCTCCGCCCAGAACTAGATCGTCTCCGCTGCCCCCCTCTAGAACATCACTTCCTTCACCACCTAATAGCGTATCACTACCTTCATCGCCCAGAATTGTATCACTTCCATAGTAGCCAGCAATGGAGTCATTCTGAAGCCCCCCACTCATATGGTCTGGCCCTACGGTTCCAAGCAAAATGTCTGCGCGATCGTAGCCTTCGACGGTCGCACCATTGGCGCCTAGAGTGAGCACTATCATTACAGTTTCATCGGTGGAAAGCGTCAACTGCACTTGGCTAGGCAGGTTTTGAAGGCTAGACGTTCGAACAGTTACGGTAGGTTTCCCGTCAGATCCTTCCTCAACTTCATAGATGCTTACATGTTCTGTTCCAGCCGGGATCGTAAACTTACTAATGACGTCATTCCTGATGTTTCCAGTCTTGTTAGTCAGAAAGTAGACAATTCGGGATTCAGATCCAAACATGGCTGATTGAAGGTCGGAAATAGTTCCAGGATTGAAGATTGTCTGCTGGCCCGGCAACTGAGCAGCCATCATATCGAACGCAAGTCCTCCGAACGTTAATCCAGCGTACTGCGCTTCCCGGAGACCCGTATTGTAAGTTAGTTTAGTGTCATTGTTCTGCTGGACAGCCCAAACGTTCGCATGACTGACACCCGCATTCATCATCTCCTGCGTTAACAGAATCATTGAATCAAACTGCCTCAGTCCAAACTGATTTTCATTTCTTGCCGACACATTCCATTCAGTTACATACCGGCTCACGTTGGTATTGAATCCAGGGGTATTCCGCGCCAGATGCTCCCAATACTCGAATGGTCTATATGCCCATCCAGTGACGGCATGGTCGCCACCGTGAAGGTATCTGTGGGTAAGAATTCCATCTATGGCCGATTGTGATACTGGGTCCGATATCTGATTAAATATAGCTTCAGTTGCAGTAATATCGGCGGGCTTGCCCGCGGTGGGGAGGCCAAGCTCGGCGCGGGAATACCATTCCGCGTTTCCACCGGGGCCAACTTGGATAACAATTTCGGGATCTTCTTTGTTCCATTTGGGCTGGCCCAAGTTGTATTCAATGATAGCTTCTTGAATAGTTCGTGCCAGGAAGTTTGCCATTCGCCCGTAATCAACGGGACTCATCCTAAAGCCAAATAGGCTTTCATTATTGACCCACCATTCATTTCCTAGTTCAAATGCAACAATCGAGGTTTCGGCGGCCTTTGCTTCCTCAAGGGCAAAAAGGACAAAGTTATTTACAATGGACTCAGCATTGGGATCAATGATCCTTTTTCCGCTTGCATCGAACGTGTTCGTGAAGAGCCGATAGGTGGGAATCACAATGGTAGCAGACGCATTGATTGAGCCCGCGAATTCAAGAAAGGACGTTAGCGGCACCAGGCCTTTCTGGCCGGCCACCGGGTTGCCGGTATTGTTGGGATTCTCCATGTCGAAAAGATCTTCGGTCATGGTTCCGCCAGGGTACCTCATTGTTGAGAGCCCAACTTCAGACGCGAATGCTTGGTATGGTTGGGAAATTGCACCTGGCGTCCAGGCGCCGTCACGCGCAAACAGAAAGTTGGTCCCGAATAGATCGTCTGAGGCAGTAGTCCCCGTGTACTTCATTGTCCCGAAGGGCCACAGATTGATGTTTACCATTTTCGATCCTCTTTTTTTCAGTTGACCGCCCCAGCGTTAATAGTCGGTTTACATTTCGGATTTTCGCTGTCTTTTTAGATCTGAATTTCGGTAAAGTTTTGAGATGTTCGAGTGATCTGTGGCTTTTTTGCAACTTCATGTTATTGCGCCCGGTCTCCATGTCAAAGATGCCATTCGACCGATGGCCGCCGGTTGGCGGTCGTGGAGCGCGGGAGTTGCTGAACGTGAGTGCCGATACCTCGGTGTACGGTGCCAGGGGGGGCGGCGCGAACTCGATACAAAGTCTTCCAAGCGAGCAGTCCACATATCATCATGTTCCGCAGTGGCACCGGGTTCACCTCGATGGCGATCTTGTTCCGGTGGCAAGACACCACCGTCCAGTGGCACTACATCGCGCGCGGTGATTTTTGGCAGAATGGGTTCGTCGAAAGCTCCAACGGTCGATTCTGCGACGAATCCTGAACGAGGTGCTGTTCTCGACACTGACCGACAGCCGTGCCCAGATCGCGACGGAACCGCGCCAACTCCTCAGCTGCAAACGATGCGTCGAAGTTCTCGATCACCGTTGGGTGTGCCTCAGAAACGCACACGTTCGTTGGCGGGCAGTCAACGCCCCTTCATGTCAAGCCTTCTGCCAGTCAATCCTGCTAAGAACCTTGGCGGAGGGGCAGAAGAGATCCACGTGCTTAGCTACTCGGTTGCTGATGTTGCCCGGTGAATCCGTTGGCCGCTCTCTCTATGCCAATGGAAAACCAGCTAGCCGCACCCATGAAACATGGAGTTAACCAATCTTGGATTGTACCTACATCTCAGAACAATGGGCGATGTTGTGGAAACAGGAAGATAATTCTGACCCTTGGGTGGTGCGAGAAATCGAAAGACAAACGCATGTATGGTTCCCAGAGCCGAGAAGAACGCACAATGTAGAGATAGTTGGTTGTTCATTTCCGGTTCACTGTCCACCCGTTCGGCTCGTTTAACACTTCCTTAACTCTCGGGGCATAGTATGGGCGAAAGTTGATCAAATCTTAGGTGTTAAATGCATCCGAGCGAACTGAAGAACCAAGCCCTTGTCGCTGCTGCGATGGCAGAGCGCGAAGGGTTCGCTGCCACCGCAGAGGCTTTCAAGCTCCTGGCAATCGTTTGCGCTACAGAAGCCAAAGACCTGTTGGCGAACCAGTTTGAAGCCATGAAGCAAAGTGCGCAAACTGCAACCCAAGAGAGATCGCACTTCTTCGCGCTTACTCATTAAGCGAATCTTTACCAAAAGGCACTCTTCTTGCGGCACACGCTGCTTGGAGATTGCTCACAATGAGACAATGGCAAAAGGACGCGCTTAAGGTCATCCGGGAAGCCCGCCTCCACGCGAACAGGAATTCGGACGACCGCCTACACCAGGCTTGTAGCCGCGCGATTGAAGCAATGGTGATGGAGGGCGGTCAGGTTCCTTCCGAACTGCGCGTCTATGCTCGACAAACTCGTGAACTCTGTGGGGGGACGCTACGAGGGCAATCTCCGTTCTTGTAAATCAGCTTGCGGAGTGAGAAGCATAAATCTCTTTCAACTCTACAACCACCTTGGACCTGTCGCGGTTTTGTTCCGGTCTTTTGCGATCAACTCGCCATCAAGCAGACCGGATATGGCAGCGATACACAGCGACGAGTTCAAGCGTGATGCGGTTCGCATCGCACAGACCAGCGGCCTGACATGGCGTCAGGTTGCGTCTGATTTGGGGGTTGGGCTTTCTACCCTGAACAAATGGGTGAAGAAGGTTTCTGACGAGGCAGGTCCACCCGACTCCGACCAGAACCTTTTGCGCGAGAATGAGCGGCTTCGGCGTGAGAACCGGATTCTCAAGGAGGAGAGGGAACTGCTAAAAAAGGCCACTCGGTTCTTCGCGGCCCAAAAGCCGAGAAGTTCGCGTTTCTGGACGACTATCAGGGGGCGCTTTCCAGGGCGCATGCCTGCCGCGTGATGGGGGTAACGGATCGAGGTCTTCGGGCTTGGAAGCATCGGCCTGTATCCCATCGGCAGCGGCGCGACATGTTGCTTTTGGCGCATATCCGCAATCAGCATAGATCGAGCCAGGGCAGCTATGGCCGCCCAAGGATGACTGAAGATCTGAACGAGTTGGGGTGCGTGTCGGGCACCGTCGGGTGGGTCGTTTGATGCGGCAGAATGCCATTTCAGTGGTCAGAACCCATAAATTCAAAGCAACCACCGACAGCGACCACACATTCAACATAGCGCCGAATCTCCTGCAGCAGGATTTCGCCGCGAGCCAACCCAACCAGAAATGGGCTGGTGACATACCTATGTCTGGACGCGGGAGGGCTGGGTCTATCTGGCAGTCATCCTGGACCTGCATTCACGGCGGGTGGTCGGCTGGGCTATCAGCAGTCGCATTAAGAAAGACCTGGCGATCCGCGCCCTGAACATGGCCATCTCTCTGCGCAGGCCACGGAGGGGATGCATTCACCACACGGACCGCGGCAGCCAATACTGTTCGCACGACTACCAGAAAATCTTGCGCAACGATCGACTGGTGGCGTCAATGAGTGGCAAAGGAAATTGTTATGATAACGCCGCCGTCGAGAGTTTCTT
>LNFM01009631.1_pt1 | contig 13962 bp, 11 predicted proteins | sample 596031 | NCBI WGS metagenome assembly LNFM01 (sample SAMN04254537, study PRJNA301005) | activated carbon metagenome | isolation source: dual media filters at the Ann Arbor, Michigan drinking water treatment plant | place: USA: Ann Arbor
CCGCTTCCGGGAATTCGCGCAGGAAGCGGTAGTTGGACGCCGCGCCGTTCAGCACGCAGTAGATGCCCTTCGGCCGGATGCGGCGCTGCTGCAGGGTGCGGCTCAGCAGCACGAATTCGGCGTAGTAGCTGGACGGGATGATCAGGTCCGGGTTCAGCGCACGGATGCGCAGCGCGATGTTGGACATGTCGCGCGCAGGCGTCGGGTGGCTGATCGTCTCCAGCACCTCGAAGCCGCGCTTCGGCAGCTCGGCGCCCATCAGCCGGGCCATGCCGGAGCCGAACAGCCCGTCCTCATGCACCACGACCACGGTCCGGGCGGGCTTGCCGGCGGCATCGTTCAGCTTGACCAGATTGTCCAGCGCCGCGGCGGTGATGCTGCCGAAGCCGGGCGAGAAGCGGAAGGTGTTCCGCAGCCCGCGGCTCACGATGGCGTCCGAGACGCCGACATCGGCGATATAGGGCAGGTCGTAGCGGGAGGCGGCCTGGGAGGAGGCGAGGCAGATCGGACTGGCGAAGCCGCCGACCACGGCCACCACGCCTTCCGCCTGCATGCGCTCGACCTCCGCCGTGCCGCCTTCGGGCGAGGACCGGGCATCGCCGAACACCATCTGGATCTGCGCGCCACCCAGCGCCCGGATGCCGCCGGTCGCGTTGATTTCATTGATCGCCAGTTCGGCGCCGAGGCGGCCATACTCGCCATCCTGCGCCAGCGCGCCGGTGACGGGCTGGAGGATGCCGAGCCTGATGGCGGCGGGCTGGGCGCGCAGCAGGCCGGGCGCCGCCAGGGCGCCGGCGGCCCCCAGCAGCACGGCGCGGCGGGAGGGCTGGAATGCGTTCGGCATTGTTCTCGATTCCCCGTTGATGGTCCCTGCGGCGCGGACCCGCGCTGGCCTGCGGCGGATAGCCGCGCTGGCCCGATATCTGCGCCGGCGCGCCCTTTTGGGCAAGCGGCCCGGGCGGCCCCATGGCGCCGGCGCAGGACCAACCCGCCACCGGGCCGGGCAGGCTGGTGCAGGATTGGGCAGCCTCTGCGCGCGTTGACGCCTGCCGCGCCTGCCCGTAACCCCTGCCCTTCAACAACAGCCCGGGAAGGTCACGCCGATGCGCTCGCATGAGGGCCAGTTCTCCGACAATCGCCCGATCCGCCGGTCTCCCCAGGAAAAGCGCCGCCTGCTGGCGGAGCTGAAGGAGACCCTGGCCGGGATCAAGCCGCACAACTCCCCCACCCTGCGCACCACCCTGCTCGCCCGGATCAAGGAGCTGGAGGCGGAGCTGGCGCCGGAGCGCAAGTAACACCCGATGTCGGGCGCGGCGCCCCCCTCCTTGCCGGACGGGCGCCGCGTGCTGGCGGGCATGGGCCTGATGCTGGCCTGCTGCCTGATCTTTGCCGTGATGAATGCCTGCTTCCGCGCCGCGATGCAGGAAGGGCTGCCCGTGCCACTGGTGCCCTTTGCCCGCGGCGTCTTCACCAGCCTGGTCATGCTGCCCTGGCTGCTGCGCCACGGCACCGGCGCGCTGGCCACCCGGCGGCCCGGCGCGCATATCGCCCGCTGCGCCACCGGCTCCGCCAGCTTCATCCTTTCCATGTTTGCGCTGCTGTGGCTGCCGCTGGCGGATGCGGTGGCGATCCTGCATGCCAAGCCGCTCTGGGCGCTGCCGCTGGCTTTCCTGCTGCTGGGGGAAAAGGTTGGCTGGGACCGCGCCATCGCGGCCGCGGTGGGCTTCGCGGGCGTGCTGGTGATCGTCGACCCGGCGGGCGGGCTGGCGGATGCCCCGACGCTGGGGCTGATGGCGGCGCTGGCCGGTGGGGCCTGCGGGGCTGGGGTGCTGGTGGCGGTGAAGGCGCTGTCTTCCACCGAACCGCCGGCGCGGGTCGTCGCCTGGTACGCCATATGCTCCGTGCTGATCTGGGGGCCGGTTTCCGCCTTCGTCTGGCAGACCCCGACACAAACCGCGATCCTGCTGCTGATCGCCGGCTCCGCCTGCGCCATGGCGGGGGACTTCCTGGCCTCCTGGTCCGCGCGGCGCACGCCGGTCGGGCTGCTGGCGCCGATCGAGTATGTGCAGATCCCCGCCGCGGCGATGATCGGCCTGGTGGCCTTCGGGGAGTCACCGGGCTGGAGCCTGCTTTGGGGCACCCTCATCATGGTTGCCGCGACGCTGTACCTGGCGCATCGCAGCCGCGCCCGCCCCTGATCTGCCCAAAACGCGACCAGATGCCCATGCCAGCGGCAGCGATCCGCCCGGAATGCCCCCTCAGGCGCCGCCGGGCCGGTGACAGGCGATAATTCCGGGTTATGGTGCGGCGACCGAGGAGGACCCGAACATGCTGAACCGTCGCACCCTGATCGCCGCCGGCACCGGCGCCGCGCTCGCCCTGCCCGCCATCCGCACCGCACAAGCGCAGACCGCCCTGCGCTTCACCCTCGACTGGGCCCTTCAGGGCAATCACGGCATGTGGGCGCTGGCCGAGGATCGCGGGATTTTCCGCCGCGAACAGCTTGCCGTCCGGATGGATCGCGGCTTCGGCTCCGGCGATACCCTGGTGAAGGTCGGCTCGGGTGCCTACGATATCGGCTTCGCGGATTTCTCCGGCGCGGTGAAGTTCAACGCGGAGAACCCGAACAGCCGCCTGGTCATGCTGTATCCGGTGTTCGACCGCACGGCGGCGGCCATCGTCACCATGCGCGGGCGGGGGATCGAGAAGCCGCAGGATGTGGCCGGCAAGAGCCTGGGCGCGCCGGAGGGTGAAGGCTCCCGCATGCTGTTCCCGGCCTTCGCCCGCGTCGCCGGCATCGATGCCAGAAGCGTGCGCTGGACCTCCATGGCGGCCAATCTGCGCGACACCATGCTGCGCACCGGCCAGGTGGATGCGGTGACGGGCTTCCTGTTCACGGTGCACTTCAACCTGGTGGGCCTTGGCATCCCGGAGGAGAATATCCTTTCCTGGCCCTATGCCGAGAATGGCCTCGACCTCTATGGCTCGGGTGTTTTCGTCCGCGCCGAGTGGCTGGAGCGGAACCAGGAAGTTGCGGCGCGCTTCGTGAAGGCCTCGATCGAGGGCCTCAAGCTGCTGCTGAACGATGTGACGGGCGGCATGGCCGCGCTGAAGCGGCGCGAGGCGCTGTTCGACGAGGCGCTGGAAGCCCGCCGCTTCGCCATGACGCGCGACCGTTCCATCATCACGCCCAACAGCCGCGCCAATGGCATGGGCTACCTCGACATGGCGCGCGCGCAGCAGCTGGTGCAGGTGAATGCCGAAGCGCTGGGCGTCGCCAACCCGCCGACCGCCGAGAGCATGTTCACCGACCGCTTCCTGCCGCCGCGTTCCGAGCGGATGTTCTGATACGGTCGGCCTTTGGCCGCCCTTATCAGGGTCTTTTTGCTTCCCTCAAACGCCGGGCGCCGGCTCCGCCGGCTTGGCTTCGCCGCATGAGCGGCGGCGGCCATTCGGCCGCTCGGCCGGTGCAGAGTGCACCGGCCGCATGTTTCGCGAGGCCTTGAAAGCATGTCCAAGATCCTGCTGACCGGCGCGCGTGTTCTCGCGCCGGATGCACTCTCCACCCGCTTCCAGGACGTGCTGGTGGAGGACGGCAAGATCGCCGCCCTGTTGCCGCCCGGCACAAAGGTGGAGTCAGCGCAGGGTCACGACGCCAGCAACCGCCTCATCATCCCCGGCCTGGTGAACGGGCATAGCCACGGCCATGGCGGACTCGCAAAAGGTTCGGGCGACAAATGGGACCTGGCTCTGCTGCTGGCCCATGCCCCCTGGGTCACCGGTGGGCGGCTGTTGCAGGACAAGTACCTGTCCTCCGCGCTGAACGCCGTGGAGAATCTGAAGAAGGGCTGCACTGCGGTCTATGACCTGCCCTCCGAGGTTCCGCTGCCCACGGCGGAGGGGTTGGATGCGATGGCTGAGGCCTATGCCGCCGTCGGGCTGCGCGCCGTGCTGGCGCCGATGCTGGGCGACCTCACCTTCTTCCAGGCGACCCCCGGCCTGATCGAGAGCCTGCCCGAGCCGTTTCGGAGCAAGGTCGAGGCCATGTCCGCCGCGCCGGCGGCGCAGACCCTGGCGGCAATGGACGCCATCGCGCGCGGCTGGTCACATGGCGGGAAGAACATCCACTTCGGCGTGGCGCCGACCATCCCGCTGCATGGTACGGACGACTTCCTGAAGGCCTGCCGCGCGCTGGCCGCCGAGCACGGCCTGCCGATGCAGAGCCATGTCGCCGAAAGCCGCTACCAGGCGGCGGGCGGTGCCATCCGCTACGAGGGCGCGACCCTGCTGGCCCATATGGACAAGCTCGGCCTGGTCGGGCCGTGGTTCAGCGTGGCGCATGGCGTCTGGCTGACCGATGACGACCTCGCCTTGCTGGCGGCACGTGGCGCCGGCATCTCGCATAACCCGGGCGCGAATATGCGGCTGGCCTCGGGCATCGCGCCGGTGCGCAAGGCGATCGCGGCCGGGGTGACCGTCGGCATCGGCACGGATGGATCGTCGTCCTCCGACAACCAGAACATGTTCGAGGCTATGCGCCTGGCCGCCTTCGCCTCCCGCCTCTGGGAAGATGCGGAGGATGCGGACTGGCTCGGCACGGCGGAGACGGTGCGGCTGGCGACGCAGGGTTCCTCGAAGCTGATGGGGCTAGAAGGCGGCACCATCGAGGCCGGGCGGAATGCGGACCTCGTGCTGCTGGACCTGGACCATGTGAACTGGGCGCCGCTGAACAATGCGGCGAACCAGATGGTCTGGACCGAGGATGGCAGCGCGGTGGTTGATGTGATGATCGCCGGCCAGTGGAAGCTGCGCGACCGCCGCGTGCTCGGCATCGACGAGGCGAAGCTGGCGCGGGAGGCGAATGCGGCGGCCGAGCGGCTGCGCGGCGCGACGGCGGAATCCCGCGCCTGGTGCGAGGCGGTGGCGCCGCATGTGGCATGCCATTGCCGGGCGATGGCGAAGGGCTGGACGCGGTCGAAGCGGCTGTTGAAGGCGGAGTAGGGAGCTGCCCCCACCCTAACCCTCCCCCGCAAGTGCGGGGGAGGGAATCATGCGTTCTCCCTCCCCCGTACTTACGGGGGAGGGTCGGGGTGGGGGCAATCGGACGCGTAACGGAGGAAGCCACAAATGCTGTTGAAGGATCGCGTGGCCGTCGTGACCGGCCCCGCCAAGGGAATGGGCGCCGCCTGTACCCTGCTGCTCGCCGAGCACGGCGCGGACCTGGCGCTCGTCGGCCGCGACACCGCCGCCATCGAGCCGGTCGCCGAACAGGTCCGCGCCATGGGCCGCCGCGCCGAGATCTTTGGGTGTGACCTGATGGATGCTGCCAGCGTGGACGCCATGGCCACGGCGGTCCTCGCCAGCTTCACCCACTGCGATGCGCTGATCAACATCGCCGGCGGCCGTGGCCCGCTGGGCAAGACGTTCTGGGAAACGACGCCGGAGGAATTCGACGAAATCCTCCGCCTGAACGTCACCGGCTGCTTCCTGACCATGCGCGCCTTCGCGCCGACGATGATCGCGGCGGGTTCCGGAAAAATCGTCAATGTCGGCGGCACCTTCGGCATGCGGGGCCGCGCCGGGCGCGCCGGCTATTCCGCCAGCAAATGGGGCCTGCGGGGCCTGACGAAGTCCGCCGCGCTCGAACTCGGCCCGCACAATGTCAATGTGAACTGCGTCGCCCCCGGCATGGTGGAGGGTGACCGCTTCGACAATGTGCTGGCCACCATGGCGCGCAAGGATGGCATCAGCCTGGAGGAGGCGCGCACCAAGCACGCCAGTGAATACGCGCTGCGCCGCATCAGCACCGATGTGGATGTGGCCAATGCCGTGCTGTTCTTCGCCTCCGACCTGTCGCGCCAGACGACGGGGCAGGATTTCACCGTCGATGGCGGCTGGGTGATCTGAGATGACCGAATTCTATGCCGATCTGCTGATTACCGGCGGCATCGTCGTCAACGAGACGGGGCGCTTCGCGGCCGATGTCGCGGTGAAGGACGGGTTGGTCGTCTTCGTCGGGCACCCCGACTTCGCGCCGCGCGCGCGCCGCACCATGGCGGCCGCCGGCAAATTCGTGATCCCCGGCGCCATCGATGTGCACACGCATATCCGCGAACCCGGCATGACGCAGAAGGAGGATTGGACCACCGGCACCCGCGCCGCCGCGGCCGGTGGCGTCACCACCATCTTCGACATGCCGAACACCGACCCGCCCGTCTGGTCGCTGGACGCGCTGGCCATCAAGCAGGAAGCCGCCGCCCGCCAGGCGCATGTGAATTACGGGCTGTACGGCCTGCTGGACGAACGCACGCTGGACATTCTGCCCAAGCTGGCCGAGGCCGGGATCATCGGCACCAAGCTGTTCTACGGCAACACCACCGGCAACCTGCCCGCGCCCAATGACGGCGCGGTGCTGGAGGGCTTCGAGATCCTGGCGGAGCTCGGCCTGCGCTGCTCGATCCATGCCGAGAACTCGCCCATGCTGTTCTGGCGCGAGAACCGCATGAAGGCGGCAGGCCGCGACGACGCCTTCGCGCATCTGGCGGCGCGGGCCGATATCGTCGCGCTGGAATCGCTCAACCGCTCCATCACCCTGTCCGAATGGACCGGCGCGCGCATCCATATCGTGCATGAGAGCTGCATGCGGTCGCTGCCGATCATCCGGGACGCCAAGGCGCGCGGCGTGCCGATGACCGTGGAGACCTGCCCGCAATATTTTCTTCTGTCTGCCGAGGATCTTGTTGGTGACAAGGCCCGTATAGCGCGCCTGAACCCGCCCATCCGGGAGGCTGCGCAGCGAGAGCCGATCCTCGCCGCGCTGCTGGACGGCACCATCGACATGCTGGGCACGGACCACGCGCCGCATGCCATGGCGGAAAAGCAGCACGCCAGCTTCTGGGGCAATGCCTGCGGCTTTCCAGGCGTCGAGACCTCCATGCGCCTCATGCTGACCCTGGTGCATCAGGGCCGCATGACGATGGAGCAGTATGTCCGCATGGCCTGTGCCGCGCCGGCCAAGGCCTTCGGGCTGCATCCGCGCAAGGGCGTGATCCAGCCTGGCGCGGATGCGGATATCACCGTGGTCGATCCCACCAAGGAAGGCACCATCCGCGGCGCGGAACTGCACAGCATCCGCAGCCCCTTCACACCCTTCGAGGGGATGGAGACGGTGGGCATGCCGGTTGCCACCATCGTGCGCGGCCGCATCGTCATGGAAGGCGGCACGGTGCTGGACGCCCCAGGCTGGGGCCGGATGGAGCGGCCGGACATGCCGAAGCCCGCGCCGCGCAACCTGGCCACCACCACCAAGGCAATCCTGCGCCCCAACGCCCAATCCTGGTGATTTGCCGGCGGCGTCACGTTAATGTCTTGGTTCCGTCATCGAGGCACCCGCACCATGCTGATCCGCCGCCGCGCCCTGATCGCCGCCGTCACGGCCCTGGCCCCCTTGGCCCCCCTCGCCGCCCGCGCCCAGGCGCCGGCCATGCCCACCAGGGGGCGCCGCCCCTGGGCGGAGCAACTCGGGCAGATCCGCATCGGCATCCTGGGCGGAGAAAACGAGGCGGATCGCATCGGCCGCTACGGCGCCTATGGCCGGCTGATCGAGGAGACCTTCGGCGTGCCCGTGCGCCTGTTCCAGGCCAGCGACTATTCCGGCGTGGTGCAGGCCTTCGCCGGCCGGCATATCGAAATGGCGTCCATGTCGCCGGCCGCCTATGCCGCGAGCTGGATGGAATCCAACGGCAATGTGGAACCCATCCTGGTGACCCAGGAAGCCGATGGCAGCACCAGCTACATCGCCGTCATGTACACCCGCGCCGATAGCGGCATCACCAGCATCGAGCAGATGCGCGGCCGCAGCATGGCCTGGGCCGATCCGAACAGCGCCAGCGGCTTCCTGATCCCGCGCGCGGAACTGCGCGCCGCCGGCATCAACCCGGAGCAGTTCTTCAGCCGCACGGGTTTTGCCGGTGGGCATGAACAGGCGATCGTGGCCGTGATGGGCCGGCAATTCGATGCCGGCGTCACCTGGGCGTCCGGCGTCGGCGAAGCCTCGGAAGGCTTCTCCCGCGGCATGCTCCGCGCCACCGCCGAGAAGGGCCTGCTGAATATGCGCGACCTGCGCATCATCTGGCAGTCGCGCCCGATCAAGAATGGCCCGATCGTGGTCCGCAAGGACACGCCGGATGGCTTCAAGGCGGACATCACGGCCTTCCATTTGGCGCTGCCCGCCGCACATCCGGAGATCCACCGCGCGGTGGAACGCGGCAACGTCATCGGCTGGGTGCCGACGCAGCATGCGGAATACGAGGTCTTCGTGACCATGCGGCAGGAGGAAGCGGCCCAGCGCCGCAGGCGCAACTAAGAACCGCACGCCGCAGGCGGAACTGATCCCACCCTGCGAAACCCGCTGAAACCGAAACGAGGTTGACGCCCCCGAGCCAGTCGCCCTCAATACCGGACGTCCCAAAAACAGGAACCCGGTATGGCACTGTTGATCAACGGCTTCGGCGGCCCGGCGGGCTTCGGTGAGAATGCGCTGCCCGCCGATTCGCGCTGGAGCCTGGTGCCGATCGACCTGTCAGGCTTCTTCCACGCGAGCACCGGCCTCAAATTCCTGGGCAGTTTCCACAAGTCGCTCTGGGTGAACCAGGACGGCTTCATCCAGTTCCGCCCGGATTCCGGGGAACGTGCGGAACTGCCGCAGATTCCGTCGCAAGGCCCGGGCGTCGGCGTGCGGGAGACTATCGCGCCCATCCTGGCGCCCTTCTGGAGCCCGGTTGACACGGACCGGACGCCCCTGTCGCCCAGCGAAGGCGGCACCTCCCGCGGCACGAACCTGGTCTGGTACGATCTGAATGAGGCGAACGGCACCCTCGTCGTGACCTGGGACGATGTGCGGCCGACCTCCGGCGGCGGGTCCGAGATCAGCGAAGCGGCGGGGCGCAACGCCTTCCAGCTGGTGCTCCGCCCCGCGACCAACCCGGGCGCCACCTCGATCGATTTCGACGTGACCTTCCGCTACGAATCGCTGGAGTGGCCGTCCTTCAACTTCCGAAACAACCTCTTCTTCGAAACGGTCGCCGGCCGCGCGCTGATGACGAATTTCGCCACCTACATCGACGGCGATGTGGTGGTCACCGAACTGCCGCCGAGCCTGGCCGCGCTGGAGGATCCGGAGGCCGCGCTGGACCTGGTCACCACCGGCAACATCATCGGCCAGCCCGGCGTCTGGCACTTCGCCTATCGCCAGGGCTGGGTCACCGCGGAGATCAGCGCCACCGATGCCGTGGTGGTCGAGGGCACCGGCGCCGGTGCCACCTTCGCCGCGGTGGAGGTGCGCCTGGTGGCCGGCGTGCAGCACAGCGTCACCGTGAATTGGCAGGCGGTGAACCAGGCCGAGGGCCTCGGCTACGCCAATGTCGCGGCGGACCTGCTGCAGACCAGCGGCAGCATCACCTTCGCGCCGGGCGAGACGCAGAAATCCATCTTCATCCCGATCAATCGCGACGCGATCGATGAGGCGCTGGCCATCTTCGGCTTCACCGGGGAGACCTTCCGCCTGGAACTGTCCACCACGCCTGTCACCTTCCTGGCGCCGGGCGGCAGCATCCTGCTGAATGACAGCGTGGTGGTCACCATCACGGATGACGACACGCCGGTGGTAGGCGGCTTCAGCGTGGCCGATGCCAGCGCCGCGGAGGCGGATGGCGAGCTGGTCTTCACCGTCACCCGTGGCGATGCCAGCGCCGCCGGCAGCGTCGCCTATGCCGTCACCGGCAGCAGCGCCACCGCGGGCAGCGACTTCACCGCCGCCAGCGGCACGCTGAACTTCGAGGCCGGCGAGGACAGCAAGACCATCCGCGTGACGCTCCGCGCCGATGCCGTGCTGGAGGCGGATGAGACGCTGACCCTCACCCTGTCCAACCCCGTGGGCCAGGACCTGCTGCGCGGCACCGCCACCGGCACCATCCGGGACTCCACCAACCTGATCACCGTTGCCCCCGACCTCACGCCCCAGGTGGAGGGGACGGAGGATACGGACATCATCTTCCGCTTCACCCGCAGCGGCGTCGGCGTGACGGAGGAAGTGAGCCTGACCTGGGTCTTCGCGCCACTTCCGGGCGGCCTCAGCCCTGCGGATTTCGTGCCGGACACGCCGTTCACCGGCACCCTCTCCTTCGCCGCGAACCAGACGGAAGCCACCGTCCTGCTCACCCTGGCCGCGGATGAGGAGTTGGAGTTGGATGAGGCCGGCACCATCCTGCTGTTCGGCGGCAACTTCAACGGGATATCGGTCACCAACCTGGTGGTGCAGGACCAGCCGCGGCCGCTGCTGGCCGAACGGCTGCGCGGCAACGGCGGCGCGGAGACGCTGGAAGGCGCCGGCGGCAACGACACCTTGCTGGGCGAGGCCGGCGATGACTGGCTGCTGGGCGGCACCGGCCGCGACATGCTGGTCGGCGGTGAGGGCCAGGACAGCCTGTGGGGCGGCAGTGGCGACGACCGCATGAATGGCAATGCGGGCCAGGACGTCCTGGATGGCGGCCGGGGCAATGACCTGCTGAACGGCGCGGATGGCGCCGACACCATCAATGGCGGCGATGGCCGGGACACGCTGGCGGGCGGCGCCGGCGACGATGTGTTGTTCGGCGATGCGGGCGATGACCGCCTGGATGGCGGCATCGGCGAAGACCGGCTGGATGGCGGCAGCGGCCATAATCACCTGTTCGGCGGCGCCGGCAACGACACGCTGGTGGCGGGCGGCGAACAGGACACGCTGCGCGGCGATGCCGGGGATGACCTGCTGCTCGGCGGCCAGTACCGGGACCGCCTGTTCGGCGGGATCGACAACGACACCCTGGAGGGCGGCGGCGGCGCTGATGTCATGCTGGGCGGGGCCGGCGCCGATGTGTTCCGCTGGACCGCCACATCGGACAGCAGTCTCGCCCAACGGGACCGCATCAACGACTTCACGGTGGGGGAGGATCTGCTGGATGTCTCGGCGCTGGCCGGCGGGCCGATCCAGTTCCTCGGCAGCGGCGCCTTCACGCCGGGTGTCGCCGCAGTGCGAACCACCCAGGCGCAGGGCAATACCCTCATCTGGTACGATAGCGAGGATGCCGATGTGGTGGCCGATATGGTGATCGTGCTCGCAGGACTGCACACGCTGACGGCGGCCGACTTCATCCTGGCCTGAGGAGAGAAGGGGGCGCCATCGCGCGCCCCCTTCCCCTTGCAGCCTCAATCCACCTGGGCGCCGGCGGCCCGCACGATGGCACCCCAGCGCGCGATATCCTGCTCATGCACCTGGCGGAATTCCTCCGGCGTGCGGATGGTGGAGGGCGCGATGCCCTGGTTGTTCACCAGCCAGTCGCGGAATTCCGGCGCCTCGATGATCTTGCGGATTTCCATGTTCAGCCGCTGCTGGATGGGCGTGGGCAGGCCGGGAGGGCCGAAGACGCCGTACCAGGTGGTGCTTTCGAAGCCCGGCAGGTTGCAGGCCTCGGCAATGGTCGGCACTTCCGGCAGCGCCGCCAGGCGCTGCGTCGTGGTGACGCCCAGCGCGCGGACGGCGCCCTGGCGAATCATGCCAACCGCCGGGCCGGCCTGGTTGAAGAACAGGTCTGTCTGCCCACCGAGCAGGGAGGTGATGGCCGGACCCTGCCCGGGGAAGGGAATATGCAGCATGTCGATCCCCGCCGCCGTGGCGAAGACCGCACCCGCCAGGTGGGTGGAGGCGCCATTGCCAGTGCTGGCATAATTCAACGCACCCGGCCGCGCCTTGGCATCGGCCACCAGCGCCGCGCAGTTGGTGTATTGCGGGCGGTGCTGCACGCTGGTGATCAGCACATTCGGCACATCGCCGAGATGCGCGATATGCGTCACATCCCGCATCGGATCGAAGGGCAGCCGGCGGTACAGCGTGGCGTTGATCGCATGCGTACCGGCGGTGCCGAACAGCATCAGGTAGCCATCGGGCCGCGCCTGCGCGGCATAGGCGGAGGCGATGTTGCCGCCAGCGCCCACGCGGTTGTTCACCACCACCGGCACGCCCAGCGCCTGCGACAGCGGCGCGGCGATTCGGCGGGCGTAGATGTCGACGCCCGATCCGTTCGGGAAGCCGCCGAGAAACTCGATCGGGCGCGAAGGCCAGGCATCCTGCGCCTGTGCCGGCGCCAGCAGCGGCGCCGCGGTGCCGAGTGCCGCCAGCAGCGGCAGCAGAATGCGATGTCGGAGTTTCATTGAAGGGTCCTCAACCTGTGCTGGTCTAGAGAAGACGCCACGACACCCGCTGTGCAACCCCTTGCCTCATCCGACTGGACAGAAAGCACCTGAAGGTTACGCTTTGACGATGCACAGCCCCTCCCCTGCTCCTCGCATCGCCCGCGGCGGTAAATCCATCTATGGCGCGCCGCTCGGCATCCTGATGCTGGAGGCGCGATTCCCGCGCATCCCGGGGGATATGGGCAACGGCACCACCTGGCCCTTTCCGGTACTGTTCCGCGTGGTGCGCGGTGCGAGCCCGGAGCGGGTGGTGCTGCAAGGCGCGCAGGGGCTGTTGCCGGATTTCATCGCGGCCGCACGCGACCTGGTGGATCTGGGGGCGGAGGCCATCACGACCAATTGCGGCTTCCTGTCGCTGTTCCAGGCGGAGCTGGCCGCCGCGGTGCAGGTGCCCGTCGCGACATCATCCCTGATGCAGGTGCCCTGGGTGCAGGCCATGCTGCCGCCGGGCAAGCGTGTGGGTGTGGTGACGGTGAGCAGCGCGTCCCTGACGCCCGCGCATCTGCGCGCCGCCAATGTGCCGCTCGACATTCCCGTGCAGGGAACGGAGGGTGGGCGCGAGTTCTTTCGCGTGCTGATCAAGGCGGACAAGCAGGATCTGGATGTGGCGCTGGCCGAGCAGGATATCCTGGATGCGGGGCGTGCCCTTCTGGCGCGGCATCCCGAGGTCGGCGCGATCGTGCTGGAATGCACCAACATGCCGCCCTACGCCGCGGCCTTGCAGGCGGAGCTTGGGTTACCGGTCTACGACATCTTCACGCTGGTCAGCTGGCTGCATGGCGGGCTGCGGCCCGCTCGCTTCGGCTGAAGCGACAGGTTCAGCCCGCGGATTGACGCCGCATCAGCGCCGCCAGGCGGTCCGCCTCACGATCCGGCCGCGAATCGCAGATCGGCGGCAATTCGCCCATCCCCGTCTCGCGCGGATCAGGCGCCGGGGCGGAGGGCGGTGTGCCCGGTGCATTCAGCGCGCGCTCCACCGCATGACGCAGGGCCAGCAACTCGCCGGAATTGCGGGCGCGCGCTGCGGCGATCGCCACGATGCCAGCCACCGCGTCCACCAGACTGGGCGGGCTTTCAGTCGCGCTTACGAGATCCGGCAGGGCCGGCTGGTCGAGCCAGGAAATACCCATGCGAAGGATGGGATCGTAGAACAACCCGGCTTCGCCGGGCGGGGCCGCGTAGGGTGCCATGGGCAATGGCATCATCTGGGCGCTGGACATCGCATTTCCTCCGGGATCTTCCCGTCTGGCGATTGTTCCGCGAATGGTCGTCGCGGCGTCCTTACACTTGCCCCCAGATCGTAAACGAAACGTTAAAATTAACCGTGACGTTCCGGTGTTGCAGCGGATTTTCGTTAATTTCAGGAAAAACCCCGGCACTTTCGTGACCGGGGTTTCTGACACCTGCGCTCAAAGGCGCGTGAAACGTTTAACGGCTATTCCTTCATGTTGACAGCCTGGCGCCCGCGCTGACCGTCGCGGACATCCAGCGCCACCTTTTCACCCTGCTGCACATCGGCCCGGCCGGCGCGCTGCAGGACGGAGGAATGCAGGAACACGTCCTGCCCGCCATCTTCCGGTGTCACGAAGCCGAAGCCGCGCACCTGGTCGAACCACTTCACCGTGCCCTGCACGGCATAGGTCGGGCCACCCTCGTCGCGGCCGCTGTCGCGGC
>LNFM01015081.1_pt1 | contig 13962 bp, 14 predicted proteins | sample 596031 | NCBI WGS metagenome assembly LNFM01 (sample SAMN04254537, study PRJNA301005) | activated carbon metagenome | isolation source: dual media filters at the Ann Arbor, Michigan drinking water treatment plant | place: USA: Ann Arbor
GCGCAGGCGCGCGAAAGTACGCCGGCGAGGCCTTCATCAAGCACCTGATCCAGGCGGCGATGGAGGCCTACCCGCACATCCCGCTGGTGATGCATCAGGACCACGGCCAGACCCCGGCCATCTGCCAGGGCGCCATCGATCTGGGCTTCGGCTCGGTGATGATGGATGGCTCGCTGCGCGAAGACGGCAAGACCCCGGCCAGCTTCGACTACAACGTCGAAGTCACGCGCAAGGTCGTCGACATGGCTCACGCCGTGGGCGTGACGGTGGAAGGTGAACTGGGCTGCCTGGGCAACCTGGAAACCGGCGAAGCGGGTGAAGAAGACGGCATCGGCGCCGAGGGCAAGCTCGACCACAGCCAGATGCTGACCGACCCCGAAGAGGCTGCCGTCTTCGTCAAGGCCACGCAGCTCGACGCGCTGGCCATTGCCATCGGCACCAGCCACGGCGCCTACAAGTTCAGCCGCAAGCCCACCGGCGACATCCTCGCCATCGGCCGCGTCAAGGAGATCCACAAGCGCATCCCCAACACCCACCTGGTGATGCACGGCTCTTCCAGCGTGCCGCAGGAGCTGCTGGCCATCATCAACCAGTACGGCGGCAAGATGAAAGAGACCTTCGGCGTGCCGGTCGAAGAGATCCAGGAAGCCATCAAGCACGGCGTGCCGATGACCGGCGCGGTGCGCAAGTTCCTGGCCGAGAACCCCGACAAGTTCGATGCACGCGAGTGGCTCAAGCCGGCGCGCGAGGCCGCCTACAAGGTGTGCAAGCAGCGTTACATGGAGTTCGGCTGCGAAGGCCAGGCCGGCAAGATCAAGCCGATGACGATGGTCGACGTGGCGCGCCGCTACGCCAGCGGTGAGCTGGCGCAGATGGTGCAGTGAAGGGCGCCCGTCAGCGCTTTTCCTTCAGCCTCATCACCGTCAGCGCGGGGTCCTGACGGATCTCGCGCTCGCTGAACGGCAGCTTGATCCAACCGTAGTTCGAATACAGCGCGGTCATGTCCGCGTAATGCGGGCTGGCCGGGTTGCTGGACTGTGAATACGTGACCACGGCGTGGGCCTCGGGCCCCTGGTTCGTGAAGGTCACCGACTGCACGTAGCTCGTCCCGCCCAGGATGGGTGTGTAGCCCGCGCCCGGCACCAAGGCCGCGGAGGTGATGGCGTTGTAGACACCCGAATTGCCTGGGCCGCCGTGGATGGGCAGGCGTTGCCCGTTGCGGGTGTCGAAGTGCACCTGGCCCCAGGGGCGGTCCAGCGGGATGCTGGCGTCGGCGAAGAACTTCACCGTGTAGGCCAGCTCGCCCATCGTTCGCGCCACGACGCCAGCGCTGGCCGTGTTCAGCCCGCGTGGGGTGGTGACGGGCTCGGCGGCGCTGAAGGGCACGGCATAGAGCGTGTTGCCGACCGCCGGCAGGCCCGAGCCGGCCGTGGGGGCGCCGCTCAGGCGCCGCCACAGTTCGCCCCAGACATGCGCGCCGACGCTGTTCGTGTTGTTGCGGCGGTCCCAGCCCGCCAGCACGCCACAGGCCTGCGCGACGTTGACCGTCTGGCCGGCGATGGCCACCGCGGGGCTCTGTGTGGCGCAGAGCTGCAGCACGCCGTCGAGCATGATGTCGGCGCTGTGGTGGCGGTTGGCGTAGAGCACGTCCTGCAGCCACTGGCGGTTGAAGCCGGCGCCCGGCAGGCCGTCGGTGCCCGCCTGGCGCTGCAGGATCTGCGTGATGCCCAGCCGCGTGCGCAGCCCCTGCGGCCGGTTCTCGTCGGCACCGATGATCTGCGAATAGCCTTCCAGCCGCGCTGCCGGGTTGGCCAGCCAGTAGCTGTCGTTCGAGTTCTGCACGTAGTCGCGGCGCATCAGGCCGGGCATGCTGCCGGCGCCGAAGATGCCGGGCTCGGGCGCATCGGCGTCGCTGCCGGGGTTGCAGGCCGAGCTGGCACCGTTCAAGGCATAGATGCGCGAGGCCGCCAGCGCCTGCGCAAAACCTGGCAGGGTGCAGGCCAGCAGCTGCGCATTGCTGACATTGGGCATGGAACCGATGTCGCCGTAGAACGCCTGGCCGCCGCTGTCGGCAGCCACCGTGTTCACCCAGGGCAGGCCCACATGAGGTTGCGCGCCTGGCCCATCTCGCGGTACTGGCGGAAGGCGCGGATGTTCTCGAGGTTGACATCGGTCAGCGCATAGGCACTGGTGCTGGACCAGAGCGCCTGCGGTGCTGCCGCCGGCACCAGCACCGGCCCGAACTGCGTCTGCCAGAAGGTGTGCGGCACCGGCACCACGCTGCCGTCGCCCAGCAGCAGCTCGGCCGTGACGGTTTCAGGCTGCATCGCCACGACCTGGCCGTCGAGGAGGTAGGACGTCGGCGCCGTGGGCACGATGCTCAGCTGGCGCAGGATGAAACGCCGTGCGGTGGACACGGTGTGGCTCCAGGCCACGTGTTTGTTGAAGCCGATGTTGACGAGCGGGAAGCCGTAGATCGAGCCGCCCATGGCGTCGTAGCGGCCGGGGATGGTGAGGTGCACGGCGTAGAAGCGCTCGATGCCGTTCCACGGGAAGTGCGGGTTGCCGAGCAGGGCACCCGCGCCGCGTGTGAGCTCGCTGCCCAGGCCGACGGCGTTGCTGCCGAAACGCTCGGGGCTGAAGTCGGGCAGGCTGGCGGGGTCGAGCGTGGCCAGGGCGCTGGCTGCTTCGTCGCTGTCTTCTGCGGCGCCGCGGCTGCGCTGCGCCTGCCGCGTGTCTTCGCGGAGTGCCGCTACCGCGGCCGGTGGCGCGGCCGCGACCAGCGAGTTCACGAAGTTGCCCGTGCTGGCGCGAACGAGCAACTTGCGCAGCACCTTCATCGCGTCCTTGCCCGTGAGCGGCTGCACCCAGGGCTGGTTGCGGCAGTCCGCAGGCAGCGCGGCCGGCGCGGTATCGCGCAGGTAGCGGTTGTAGCCTGCGGCGTAACCGCTGAGCAGCTCGCGCGTGTCGTCGTCGACCCGTGCCCACGAGGCATTCACGCGCACATCGCTGTTGACCATGCGGTAGACCCAGTCCGAGGCCAGCGTGGCACTGCCCGGGCCGGCCCCGAAGTAGCGCGCCTGTCGTCCCTGTGCCGCCAGGGCCTCGCGCGCCAGCACGCAGACGTTGTCCTGCGCGAAGGCGTAGCCGTAACCGTAGCCCAGGCTGCCCCAGTCGGTGGCCTGGATGTGCGGTATGCCGTAGCTGGTGCGCATGACCTGCACGTTGTAGTCGCGCTCAGGGCCGTGGCCGGGCGGCGCAGCAAAGCCGGCAGTCGACGTCAACAGGGTGCTCAGCGCAGCGACGCAGGTCGCGGCGACGGCTCGGGGGCGGGTGCGCATGGCTGGGTCTCCTGGCTTCGCGGTGCTGGCGCCCGTGTGGGCCGGCCCGCGAATGTTCTGGGCGCAGAAAGTGTGACGCCCGCCAGGGATCTTCGAATCCGGGTCTGCCCGGGGCCTAAATCCGGGTCGCCGGGTCGCCGGGTCGCCGGGTCGCCGGGTCGCCGGGTCGCCGGGCCGCCGCGCGGCCCGGCAACCCGTCAGACCGAGCCGATCAGCATCGGGTCGATGGCATGGTTCTGCGGCCCGCGCTCGGCGATCTTCAGGGCGCCCAGGCGGTTGCCCAGGGCCGCGCAGCGCTCGAGCGCCCAGCCACGTTCCAGGCCGTAGAGCAGCGCGGCGCGGAAGGCGTCGCCGCAGCCCGTGGGGTCGACGACGCGGCGCGCCGGAACGGGCGGCACCACCACGCGTTCACCCTTGATCCACAGCTCGCAGCCGTGTTCGCCCAGCGTCACCACCATGCCCTGGATGTTGCTGCGGCGGCTGATGGCAGCGGCGTTTTCGCCGGTGCGCTCTTCCAGCATGCGGGCCTCGTAGTCGTTCACCGCCACCCAGCGCGCCAGACCCAGGATCTCGCGGTGTTCGTCGCCGTTGAACTGCGGCAGCTGCTGGCCCGGATCGAAGATGAAGGGGATGTGCTGATCGGCCAGCTGGTGCGCGTGCTGCCACATCGCGTCGCGGCCGTCGGGCGCGATGATGCCGATGGCCAGGTCGCTGCGCACACCCTTGGCCGGCACGGCCATCTCGTGGGCACGGCTCATCGCGCCGGGGTGGAAGGCGGCGATCTGGTTGTTGTCGCGGTCGGTGGTGATGTGGCACTGCGCGGTGTGCAGCTGCGCGTCGCGGTGGATCAGCGAGACATCCGCACCCCAGGTCTGCACGCGTGCGAGGTACTCGCCGCCGTCCACCCCCAAGGCGCCCAGGATGACGGGCTGGCCGCCCAGGGCCTGCAGGTTGTAGGCGATGTTGCCGGCGCAGCCGCCGAACTCGCGGCGCAGCGTGGGCACCAGGAAGCTGACGTTCAGGATGTGCACCTGGTCGGCCATGATCTGGTCGGCAAAGCGGCCCGGGAAGGTGGTGATGGTGTCGAAGGCGAGTGAACCGCAGATCAAGGCGGGCATGGGAACTCCAGGGGGACCGAGAAAGACAGAGGGTGACGGGCGCTTGGCCCGTCAGGGATAGAAGAGTTCGATGGTGTAGCCGGCCACCGGCGCGGTGGCGGCCTGAAGTGTGGCCTGCAGCTGCAGTTCCCGCCCGGCGCCCAGCGTGGCCTGTTTCACACCCAGCTCGGTCGTGCTCAGCACACGGCGGGCCACGAGCTGGCCCTGGCTGTCGGTGAGTCCAGCGCAGCGCGGTTGCGCAAGGCCACGCTGAGCCGGTAGACGCTGGACTTCTCCACACGCACCAGCCCGCTGCTTTCCACCACCAGACTGTCGATGACGTGCGCCGGGCCGATGCTGCAGCCCAGCGGCGCGCAGGCGGTCTGCAAGGCGCCGCGCAGCGCCGGAAAGCGCGCGGCCACCAGGTCGCGGTATTCCAGGCCCAGCTGCACGGCCAGCCCGGCAATGCCCAGCACGACGGTGGCGGCGAGTGCCGCACGAACGCGCGGCTGGCGCCAGCGCGCGGCACGTTCGGCCTGGCGCAGGAAGCTGGGTTTGCTGCTGGCCTTGGCCTTGGCCGTTTTGCCGACCTTGGCGCCCTTCGTCGCTGCGCCGGGCTGCGGGCTGCGCGGTTCGGCGCTGAAATCGTCGGCGGGCGGCTGCGGCTCGGGGCCAGACGGCTGTTCGGCGGGGTCGGCGGCATCCGCCAGGAAACGGGACACCGCCTCGTCCATGGTCGGCATGGATGCCGGCTCGGGCTCGTCCTCAGGCTCGGGCGCCGGCGCTTCACGTTCGCGCCGCGCCGGCGGCGGCTTGAGTCCGAAATCGGCCAGCGCCGGGGCCGGCGCGGGGGGCGGCGGTGCGCTGCCCGGGCGCGCGGCGCCGGACTTCATCACCGCGCGCTGCGCTTCGGCTGCGGTGCCGCGTGGCGTGCCGGTGTCCAGGTCGAGCAGCGCTTCGGCGGCGTTGAAGACCTCCGAGCAGCGTCCGCAGCGCACCCAGCCTTCGGAGACGCGCAGCTGGTCGGGCACGACGCGGAAGACGGTGCCGCAGGCGGTGCAGCGGGTGGCCATGCCGGAAGCCATCTGCGGGCCCCCGGTGCTCAGGTGCGGGCTGCCACGGGGGCCACGGCGGCTGCGGGCGCCGGCCGCCGGGCGCACATCAGCACCCAGCCTTCTTCTTCATCGGCCACCTGCACCTGCAGCCAGGGCGCGTAGGCGGCCGTGATGTCGTCGGCCTGGCGCGCCAGGATGCCGGCCATCACCAGCCAGCCGCCCGGGGCGACATGGGCGGCCAGCAGCGGCGCCAGCAGGCTGAGCGGCGTGGCCAGGATGTTGGCCAGCACCACGCCGTATTCACCGTGGGCCAACTCGGGCAGGCCGGGTGCCAGCCGGGACGGCGCCACACCGTTGCGCAGTGCGTTGTCGCGCGTGCTCTGCACCGCGGCGGGGTCGATGTCGACCGCGTCGACGTGCACCGCGCCGACCAGGGCCGCGCCGATGGCGAGGATGCCGCTGCCGCAGCCGTAGTCCAGCACGCGGGCCAGGTCCGCGCTGCCAGGCTCGGTGCCGCGCCGCGCCAGCCAGCGCAGGCACATGCGCGTGGTGGGGTGCGTGCCCGTGCCGAAGGCCAGGCCGGGGTCGAGCCTGATGACCTGTTTCGCGCCGGCCGGCACCTCGTGCCAGGTCGGCACGACCCAGAACTCGGGCGTGATCTCGACCGGCGCAAACTGGCTCTGCGTCAGGCGCACCCAGTCCTGTTCCTCCACCCGGTGCAGGGCCTGCAGATGGGCGCCGTGCTCGCCGAACTGCGCCAGCGCCATCGCCGCGGCGCGGTCGGCGGCGGCTTCGGTGTCGAACAGTGCCTTCAGCGTGCTGCGGTCCCAGCCCGGCGCGGGCGCCGGCATGCCGGGCTCGCCGAACAAGGCGCGTTCGGCCTCGGTGTCGGCATCGGCGTCCTCGACGCTGACCGACAAGGACTCCAGTTCGTCCATCAGCAGGTCGGACAGCGGCTCCACCACAGCTGCCGGGGCGCGCAAGATCAACTCAAACATCGCGAGCTCGCGAGCGATCCAGGCCATGCGCGGAACCGGCTCTGCCGGGCCGCTGCATGAGCCCCCTCGGGGGGCAGCGAACGAAGAGACGGTGGAGGCGCATTTTCAGCGGGTGCGCTGGCCCAGCCAGCCTTCGAGGTAGTGGATGCTGGTGCCGCCCTCGATGAACTTGGCGTCGGCCATCAGTTCACGGTGCAGCGCGATGTTGGTGCTGATGCCCTCGACCAGGGTTTCCGACAGCGCCGTGCGCATGCGCGCCAGCGCTTGGCCGCGGGTGTCGCCGTGGCAGATGATCTTGCCCACCATGCTGTCGTAATTGGGCGGCACGAAGTAGTTCGTGTAGAGGTGCGAGTCGACGCGCACGCCCGGCCCGCCCGGCGGGTGCCACAGGCTGACCCGCCCCGGCGACGGCGTGAACTTGTAGGGGTCTTCGGCGTTGATGCGGCACTCGATGGCGTGGCCGCGCATCTCGATGTTGCGCTGCGTGAAGGGCAGCTTCTCGCCCGCCGCGACGCGGATCTGCATCTGCACGATGTCGATGCCCGTCACCATCTCGGTGACCGGGTGCTCCACCTGCACACGCGTGTTCATCTCGATGAAATAGAACTCGCCGTCCTCGTACAAGAACTCGAAGGTGCCGGCCCCGCGGTAGCCGATCTTCTTGCAGGCCGCGGCGCAGCGGTCGCCGATGCGTTCGATGACACGCCGCGGGATGCCCGGCGCCGGTGCTTCCTCGATGATCTTCTGGTGGCGGCGTTGCATGCTGCAGTCGCGCTCGCCCAGCCAGACCGCGTTCTTGTGCTGGTCGGCCATGACCTGGATCTCGATGTGGCGCGGCCGCTCGAGAAACTTCTCCATGTAGACCTGCGGGTTGCCGAAGGCGGCACCCGCCTCGGCGCGCGTGGTCTGCACGGCGTGGATCAGCGCGGCCTCGGTGTGCACCACGCGCATGCCGCGCCCGCCGCCGCCGCCCGCGGCCTTGATGATCACCGGGTAGCCCACGGTGCGGGCGATCTTGATGATCTCCTTCGGGTCGTCGGGCAGCGCGCCTTCGCTGCCTGGCACACAGGGCACGCCGCTCTTGATCATGGCCTGCTTGGCGCTGACCTTGTCGCCCATCAGCCGGATGCTCTCGGGCGTGGGCCCGATGAAGGTGAAGCCGCTTTTCTCCACGCGCTCGGCGAAGTTGGCGTTTTCGCTGAGGAAGCCGTAGCCGGGGTGGATGGCTTCGGCGTCCGTCACCTCGGCGGTGCTGATGATGGCCGGCATGTTCAGGTAGCTCAGCGTCGACGACGCCGGGCCGATGCACACGGCCTCGTCGGCCAGCTTCACGTACTTGGCCTCGCGGTCGGCTTCCGAGTAGACGACCACCGCCTTGATGCCCATTTCCTTGCAGGCACGCTGGATGCGCAGGGCGATCTCACCCCGGTTTGCGATCAGTATTTTCTTGAACACGCGTCAGGCCCGCGTCATTCGACGATGAAAAGTGGCTGGCCGAATTCGACCGCCTGGCCGTTTTCGCAGAGGATGCGCAGCACCTTGCCTTCGGCATCGGCCTCGATCTCGTTCATGATCTTCATGGCTTCGATGATGCAGATCGGCTGGCCCAGCTTGACCTGGTCGCCCAGCTCGGCGAAGGCCTTGGCACCCGGGCTGGCCGCACGGTAGAAGGTGCCCACCATCGGCGATTTGATGACCTTGCCCTCGGGCGCTGCCGGCGCTGCCGGGGCTGCCGGTGCGGCAGCTGCCGCCGCGCCTGCCGGTGCCGGTGCCGCCACCGGGGCGGGGGCATAGACGGGCGCGGCCACGGCCACCGCGGTGCCGGCCTTGACGATGCGCACCTTGCCTTCGGCTTCGGTGATCTCCAGCTCGGAGATGTTGGATTCGCTGACGAGGTCGATCAGCGTCTTGAGTTTTCTCAGGTCCATGGGGGCTCGGTCCTCGGGTGTTCTTGTGAGGTCAGGCGCAGGCTCTGCGGCCGGCTGCGGGGAAATCGGGGGGCGGGGCTGTGGGGCGGGGGTCTCGGGCGGGTGTCAGGCCGCCAGCGGCGGCGGCAACAGGCTCAACGCGTGCTGCAGCGCCAGCCTGTAGCCGTTGACGCCCAGGCCGCAGATCACGCCCACGGCAATCGGCGACAGGTAGGAATGGTGGCGGAAGGGCTCGCGGGCGTGGACGTTGCTGATGTGCACTTCGATGAAGGGCAGTGCCACGCCGGCCAGCGCGTCACGCAGCGCCACGCTGGTGTGCGTCAGGCCGCCCGGGTTGATGATGATGACGGCGGTGCCGTCAGCGCGCGCGGCCTGGATGCGGTCGATCAGCGCACCTTCGTGGTTGCTCTGGAAACACTGCAGGCCCACGCCGGCATCGGCTGCGATCTGGGCCAGTTCTGCGTCGATCATGGGCAGGCTCGCGTGGCCATAGACCGCCGGCTCGCGTGTGCCGAGCAGGTTGAGGTTGGGGCCGTTGAGGACGAGGATGCTCATGAACTAGGGGGGCTGCCTGCAGCTGCGGGCGCGACTTTACGCTTTTTGAAGGCCGATAGTCACAAATCAGCGCAAGCGCCCGCCCGGGCCGGTTCAGAGCTTCTGCGTCCAGCCGCGCAGTTCGTCAAAGCTGGTTTCACCGAGTTTGCGCTGCACGACGCGCCCGCTGCGGTCAAAAACGGCGGTGAAGGGCAGCGCGCCGGTGCTGTTGCCCAGGCCCCGGCTGAGCTCGGTGCCCTCAAAGCCGGCCAGCGCGATGGCATAGCCCACCGGCGTCTTGCCCAGGAACTGGCGCACGGCGGTCGGGTTGTCCACTGCCAGGCCCAGCACACGCCCGCCCTGTGCGGCAAAGGCCTGGGCAAAGCGGTCGAGCTCGGGCATTTCCTTCACGCAGGGCGGGCACCAGGTGGCCCAGAAGTTCAGCACCAGCGGTTGGCCGCGCAGGCTGGCCATGGCGAGCTCGCCACCGCCAGGCTGGGTGAAGCTGGCCTGCCAGAAGGCCAGCGTGGGCGCGTCCAGCGCGACGGCGGGCGCGGGTGTCGGCGCCCGCCACAGGTTCCAGCCGATGCCGGCGCCGGCCGCCGCCGCACCGGCGGCGCCGAGCACGAGGTGGCGGCGGTTCATGGCGCCGCGCCCTGCGCTTCGGCCGCCAGCAGCTTGTCCAGCGCCGCGAGGTCGCCGCGCCAGCTGCGGCCGCGTGCATCGGGCTTCAGCGCGCCGCGCTGGTCGTCGAAGTCGTGCAGGATGAGGTGCAGCGTGACGGGCTCACCCAGGGCGCGGCTGGGCGACGACACGCTCAGCACCTGCAGCGGCTCGCTGCCGCGCCCGCCCGGCCGGGGCAGGCTGCCGCTGTCGTAGTCGACACCGGCGTTGATGAGCGCAATTTCCGCGGCCTTGGGGTCGTCGCAGTACAGGTCCAGGTGCACGCTGGACAGGCGGGTGGCGGTGCCGCGCCACACCGCGCCCGAGAGGTGCGGGCGGAACTCGGCCAGGCGCTGCATCCACAGCCGCGCGGCTTCGCGCAGCGCCTGCAGTTCGGCCGGCTGGGTGTCGGCGCAGAAGATCTCGATGTGCTCGCGCACGGCGTCTTCCACTTCCTCGTTGCTGGGCAGTTCGGCGCGCGCGCCCAGGTCGCGCGCGGCCTTGCGCTTGGCGGCGGCGTACTCCATGCCTTCTTCCACCACCAGGCGGGCGGCAAAGGCGGCGATTTCTTCGGTGGCGCTCATCGGCGGTACAGGGTCGCGGCTGGGGTTCGGGGCGGGTTCACGGCAGGGTGACATCACCCATGCGGGCCACGATGGTGGCAGAACGCCCCAAGACATAGGCCGAGCCCGGGTTCTTCTCGAAGCGCTTGGGCGCCGGCAGCATCACCGCCAGCCTGGCCGCCTGCCAGGCCGAGAGCTGCGCCGCGTCGACGCGGAAATAGTGGCGCGCGGCCGCCTGCGCGCCGAAGAGGCCTTCGCCCCATTCCACGTTGTTCAGGTAGATCTCCAGCAGCCTGTCCTTGGGCAGCAGGGCGTCCAGCGCCAGCGCCAGCACCAGCTCCTGGCCCTTGCGCAGCACCGTGCGTTCGCCGCTGAGGAAGAGGTTCTTGGCCAGCTGCTGCGTGATGGTGGAACCGCCCACCACCTTGGCCGTGACCTTGGCGGTGTCGGCCTGCGCGGGCTGACGTGCCTTGATGCGCTCCACACGCTCTTCGGCCTTCTGGTTTTTCTGCCAGGCCTTTTCGATCGCGTCCCAGTCGATGCCGGCGTGGTCCACGAAACCGGCGTCTTCGCTGGCGATGACGGCACGCTTCAGGTGGGGCGAGATGCGCTCGGCCGGCACCCAGGTCTGGCTCCAGGCGATCTGGTGCTTCTCCGTCAGCAGCCGCCAGGCCTCGCTGCGCTGGAAGGGCGTGGACTGCGGGTCGATGAGGTTCATCAAGACGATGCGGCCGACGAAGACCAGCTGCAGCGCCAGCGCGCACAGCAGCACCAGGCCGACCAGGCGCAGCGTCTGCCGCCGCCAGGCAGGGCGTGCCTTCACCGCAGGCCCCCGATCTCGGCGCGCAGTGCCTGCAACACCGGCGCGGTGAGTGGGCGCACACCGCGCCAGAGAAAAAAGGCCTCGGCGGCCTGTTCCACCAGCATGCCCAAGCCGTCGCGCGCCACCGCGCCATGCTGGCGTGCCCAGGCCAGGAAGGGTTCGGCCGCGGCGCCGTACATCAGGTCGATGGCCAGCGCGCCGGGGCCCAGGGCCGGCGCCGGCACCGGTGCCGCCGCACCCGCCAGGCTGCTGGCGCTGGCGTTGATGACGACATCAAAACCCTCGCCGGGGGTGGCCAGGGGCGCGGCCACCAGCGCGGCGCCGTGTTCGGCGGCCCAGGCAGCGTGGCTGTTGACCAGGGCCTGCGCCTTGTCGGCCGTGCGGTTGGCCAGCACCAACTTCGCCGGCCGGGCCGCCAGCAGGGGCCCCAGCACGCCGGCCGCCGCGCCGCCGGCGCCCACCAGCAACACGCGCAGTCCGGCCAGCGGGCGCGCGGCGTTGGCTTCGATGTCGCGCAGCAGGCCCACGCCGTCGGTGTTGTCGGCCAGCCAGCCCTCGCCAGCGGGGTCGAAGCGCAGCGTGTTCGCCGCGCCGGCCAGCACGGCGCGCGGCGTGCGGCGCGCGGCCAGCTGCCAGGCCTCGAACTTGAAGGGCACGGTGACGTTGCAGCCCCTGCCGGGGTGCGCGCCGTCGTGCGCAAAGCCCCGCACGGTGGCGGCAAAACCGTCCAGCGGCGCCAGCAGGCGTTCGTAAACCAGCGCCTGGCCGGTTTGCTGCGCGAAGGCGGCGTGGATGGCCGGGCTGCGGCTGTGCGCCACGGGGTTGCCGATGACGGCGTAGCGGTCGGGCAGAACGGTGGGGTTCATCGTGCGTTCATCGCTTGCTGAGGGGCACTGCGCGGGCACTCACCGCGCACTCAGCGAGGTTTCCAGCCCGTCGTCGCGCGTGAAGCGAAAGCGCGAGGTGACGACGATCTGGTCGGCCTGCGCGCGCATGGCCGGGCTGAAGTTGCCGAAGGGCGCCGCCGCCATCACGATGGCCAGGGCCTGCTGGTCGAGCCGGCGTGACTTGGAAGGCCGCACGATCTCGGCCTCCACCACGCGCCCGGTGGCATCGACGGTGACGTTCATCGTCAGCTCGCCATACAGCTTGCGGCCGTTGAACTGCGGAAAGTCGCGCGTGCCGCGTTCTTCGATGCGCCGGCGCAGGCCGTCGTAGTAGAGCGCGTAGACCTCTTCGCGCGTGGCCGGGCTGATGTAGCGCTTCTTGGGCCGCGCGTTTTCGTCGTTGACGCGCTTTTCGATCTCGGCCAGCAGGCGCAGCAGCTGCTTGCGGCGGTCTTCCTGGTCACGCTCGGTGGGCGTGCCGTTTTCGCGCTGCGGGTCGGGCGGCGGCAGCGCAGCCACCTCGCGGCGTATCTGCGCCAGCAGCTGCTGCTGTTCCTGCTGCAGGCGGTCGATGCGGCGGCGCGCGTCGTCGGCGGCGTCGCCCAGCTGCATGGTGGTGGCCGAGGGCAGCGGCGAGGTCGCGCGGCCCCGCTCGGCCTCGCCGCCGCCGGCCAGGTTGGCCTGGGCGATGGCCTGCGCCTTGGTCGGCGCCTCCTGGCTGCGCGCGTTGACGAGGATGACTTCCAGCGGCGTGTCGCTGAAGACGCGGTTGAAACCTTCGGGGTCGACAAAACGCACCGTCAACACCGCCCCGTGCAGCGCGCCGGAGAACAGCAGCGCCCATTGCAGCGTGGACAGGTCGCGCCAGTGCATGCGGCCGCCTCAGGCCTTCGTCACTGCGCGCTTTCCGCGGGGGCCGCGGTCGATGCCGATGCCGGTGCTTCGCCCTCGTCCAGCGTCAGCGCGATCTGCAGGCCGCCCACGACTTCGGTCTCGTCTTCGGCGGCGTCTTCTTCAGCCGCAGCCGGCTCGTCCAGGCGCGCGGCCAGGCTGGCGTGCAGCTCCAGCTGCAGCAGGTCGGTGCCCGTCACGCGCACCCGCACGCGGCTGCCGCGTGGCAGGCTTTCGGTGCCCGGCACGCGGAAGACCAGCGGCAGCGTGTCGGCGCGCACGAGGCCGTCCTTCATCACCGCAGCGTCCAACTCGGCCAGCCCGTTCTGTTCCACGTGGCGCAGTGTCCAGTAGCGCTCGATGCCTTGCTGGAACCCGTTGTAAGCGCTGTAGGCGGCGTCAAAGCCCGAGAGGATGGAGAACAGCGCCGCGTCCTTGGGCTTGAAGGGTGCAGCCAGCGCGGCGGTACGGCCGTGGCGCACGCAGGCGATGATCTGCCACTGGTTCACGAGGTCGACATAGCGCCGCAGCGGGCTGGTGCTCCAGGCGTACTGCGCCACGCCCATGCCGGCGTGCGGTGCGGGCTTGGTGCCCATGCGCACCTTCACGCCGGGCATCAGGCTGGCCTGGCTGCGGTAGAGGCCCGGCACGCCGTGTTCGGCGAGCCAGCCGCCCCAGGTGCTGTTGGCCAGGATCATGGCTTCGGCGACGATCAGGTCCAGCGGTGCGCCGCGCTGGCGCGTGCTGATCTGCACCGTCTCGTCGCCACGGGGCTCGGCTTCGTTGCCGACGAGGCGGAAGTTGTAGTCCGGCCGGTTGAAGTTCTCCGGCTTGCCGCGCACCACCTCGCGCCGCGCCTTGAGCACATTCGCCAGGCGGAAGGCGAAGGCCAGCTCGGGCGCGAAGGCGTAATCCGCGGCCGCGGCGCCCGTCAGGCTGGCCTCGGTGACCACGGCGTCGAGCTGGTCGTGGCGCAGGTTGGCGGCGATGGGCACGCGCTCGACCTTGCTCTCGTGGCCGCGCACTTCCAGCGTCGCTTCGTCCAGCGTCACGTACAGGCTCAGCGCCGGGCAGTCGCGGCCCTCGGCCAGCGTGTAGGCCTGCACCACTTCGTCGGGCAGCATGGTGATCTTCCAGCCCGGCATGTAGACGGTGGACAGGCGCTCGCGCGCCACCTTGTCC
>LNFM01009632.1_pt1 | contig 13960 bp, 14 predicted proteins | sample 596031 | NCBI WGS metagenome assembly LNFM01 (sample SAMN04254537, study PRJNA301005) | activated carbon metagenome | isolation source: dual media filters at the Ann Arbor, Michigan drinking water treatment plant | place: USA: Ann Arbor
CTGCCCGCCGCGCCGCGCCGCAAGGCCTGACGATGGAACTCGCCACCTGGCTGGCCTTCTGCGCCGCCGCCATCGTCATGCTGTTGATCCCGGGGCCGACCATCCTGCTGGTGATCGGCCAGAGCCTCGGCGGCGGCACGCGCACGGCGCTGCCGCTGGTGGCCGGCGTGGCGCTGGGCGACCTCACGGCGATGACTCTGTCGCTGGCGGGGCTGGGCGCCATCCTCGCCACCTCCGCCACGCTGTTCACCGCGCTGAAATGGGTGGGCGCGGCCTATCTGGTGTGGCTCGGCGTGAAGCTGTGGCGCGCGCCGGTGGAAGCCGGCGCCGCACCGCCGCTGCCGGCCGGGCGCGCGCTGCGGGAGGCCTGGCTGGTCACCGCGCTGAACCCGAAGGGCATCGTGTTCTTCGTGGCCTTCGTGCCGCAATTCATCGACCCGGCGCGGCCCTTCGTGATTCAGGCGGCGCTGCTGGTCGCCACCTTCGTGACGCTCGCCGCCGCCAATGCCGCGATCTATGCGGCACTCGCCGGGCGGCTCTCGGGCGCGGTGCGGCGGCCCTCGGTGCGGCGCGCGCTGAACCGGGTTGGCGGTGGCGTGCTGGTGGGGGCCGGGCTGGCGGTGGCGCTGCGGCGCGGGTGAGTTTTTCTGCCGCGTTGCAGCAGCGCAGGTTTACAGGCCGGAATTCCCATCCCTACACTTCGCGGTAACCTGCCCCGAGGTGCCGCGATGCCGCCCAAGCTTTCCCGCTGGCTCCGCCTGCTGCCGCTCCTCGCACTGCCTCTGCTGCCGGCGGCAGCGCCCCGCGCGCAGACGCTGACGGCGGTGCTGGAGGCGGAGATCGTCACCCTCGATCCGCATTTCACCCCCGCCTATATCACCCGCACCTTCGGCTACATGGTGTTCGACACGCTGTTCGCGGCCGACAGCCAGGGCCGCATCCAGCCGCAGATGGTGCAGGACTGGACCCGGTCCGAGGACGGTCTCACCTGGTCCTTCACGCTGCGGGACGGCCTGGCCTTTCATGACGGCGCGCCGGTCACGGCGGCGGATGCGGTGGCCTCCCTGCGGCGCTGGGGCACGCGCAGCGCGCTCGGAAGCCGGCTGATGGCGGCCACCGCCTCGCTGGAGGCGGTGGATGCAAAACGCTTCACCCTGGTGCTGAAGCAGCCCTTCGGCCTGGTGCTGGATGCGCTGGGCACCACCTCCTCCCCGGTGCCCTTCATCCTGCCCGAGCGCCTGGCGCGTACGCCGGGGACGGAGCGGATCACGGAGATCATCGGCTCCGGCCCCTTCACCTACGCCCAGGCAGACCACCGCACCGGCGACCGCATGCTGCTGCGCCGCAACGCCCGCTATGTGCCGCGCGCGGAGCCCGCGGACCATCTGGCTGGCGGCAAGCAGGTGCGGATCGCGGCGCTGGACATTCGCGTGATCCCGGATGGCCAGACCGCCATCGCCGCGATGCGCGCCGGCGAGATCGACTACATCCAATACGCGCCCTTCGACCTGCTCGGCGCGCTGGAACGCGACCGCCGCGTGCGGGTGCAGAGTTTTGCCGGGCTCGACCAGTTCACCGGCCATTACCGCACCAACGCCGCCTCCGGCCCCTTCGCGGACCCTGCGGTGCGCCGCGTGCTGCTGCATCTGGTGGACCAGGGGGAGGTGATGGCGGGCTTCGGCCTGTCGGACCGCTATGCCCGCAGCTGCAACGCCTTCTTCATCTGCGGCTCGCCCTATGAATCCGATGTCGGCACGGAGCCGATGCGCCGCCCCTCCATCGAGGCCGCGCGCGCCGCCCTGGCCCAGACGCGCTACGCCGGGGAGCCGGTGGTGGTGCTCGTCGCCAACGACCTGGAAGCCGCGAAGATTTCGTCGGAGATCCTGGCGGATCGGCTGCGCCGTGCGGGCTTCACCGTGGACATGCAGGTGATGGACTGGGCCTCCGTCCTCGCCCGCCGTACGCGGCGCGATGGCTGGAGCGTGTTTGGCGTGCATGCGCTGGGCGTGGATCTGCACAACCCGCTGACCAATTCCGTCATCGGCTTCAACTGCACCAATGCGACGACGGGCGGCTTCCATTGCGAGGAACGGCTGACGCCGCTGTTCGCCGCCTTCGCCGCGGCACCGACTCTGGAAGCGCGGCAGGCGATTGCGGCGCAGATGCAGGCGATCATCTACGAACAGGGAATCGCCGTGCCCTGGGGACAGTTTGCCCAGCCTGCGGCGTCGCGCGTGCAGCTCGAAAACCTGATCCCCTCGGCGATCCCGCTGTTCTGGAATGTGGGGAAGCGATAGCCGCATGTATGACGTGATCGTGGTGGGGGCCGGTTCCGCCGGCGCCCCGCTCGCCGCGCGGCTATCCGAGGACGGGCATCGCCGCGTGCTGCTGCTGGAGGCCGGGCGGGACTGGCGGTCGGCGGAGGCGCCGGCGGCGCTGCGCAGCGCCAATATCATCCCCTTCATGCACGACCCGGCGCACCAGGCCGAATGGCAGTGGCCCGGCCTGATGACCCGCCGCACCAAGGCACAGGCGCCCAAATTCTACTGGCGCGGCAAGGCGATGGGCGGGTCCTCCACGGTCAACGCGCAGATCGCCATCCGCGGCGTGCCGGCCGCCTTCGATGCCTGGGCCGAATCCGGCTGCGAGGGCTGGTCCGCCGCCGATGTGCTGCCGATCTTCGATGCCATCGAGGACGACGCCGATACGGGTACGGCCCCCGGCATCCGCCAGGGCGGCCCGCTGCCGGTGTTTCGGATGCCGGTCGAGAACTGGGGCGCCGTCGATCTCGGCCTGCGCGATGCGGCGCTGGCCGCCGGCTACCGCTGGAAGCCCGACCTCAACGCGCCGGAAGGGGAGGGCATTTCCTGCAACCCGATCAACCTGCGCCAAGGCCAGCGCGTCACCACCAATGACGGCTACCTGGAGCCCGCCCGCGGCCGCGCCAACCTGGCCATTCGCGGCGAGGCGCTGGTCGATCGCGTGCTGGTCACCGATGGCCGCGCCACCGGCGTACGCGTCCGCTTCGGCGGCGGCGCCTGGGAGGAGATTTCGGCGCGCGAGGTCGTGCTCTGCGCCGGCGCCATCCACAGCCCAGCCATCCTGATGCGCTCCGGCATCGGCCCGGCGGCGGCGCTGTCCGCGCTCGGCATCGGCGTGGTGCAGGACCTGCCCTGGGTCGGGCAGAACCTGATGGACCATCCGATCCTGCGCGCCACCCTCGCCCTGAAGCCGCAGCACCGCGCGCAGGGCGCCGATGCCCGCCACACCAATTGCTGCCTGACCTATAGCAGCGGCATGGGCGGTGAGCGCGACATGATCATGATCGCCTACAACCATCGTGGCCTGACCACCGATGGCGGCCCGGCGGAGGGCGGCGCGGTGGGCCTTGCGCTGTACGATGCCTTCTCCCGCGGCCACCTCGCTTTGACCTCCGCCGATCCGGAGGCGCAGCCGGTGGTCGAGGAGAACATGCTGGACGACCCGCGCGACCGCGCCCGGCTGCGCGATGGCCTGCGCCGCCTGGCGCGCCTGACCGCGCTGGCGCCGCTGTCGGACCTCGCGCACTCCATCACCTTCGGCGAAACCGGCCTGTCCATGCCCGACGCCGTGGCGCTGCCGGACGGGGAGCTGGACGCCATCATGCTGGCCGAGGCCGCCGATATCCAGCACGCCGCCGGCACCTGCCGCATGACGGCGCATGAGGAACCGCGCGGCGTGGTGGACCCGGACCTCCGGGTGCGCGGCATTGCGGGGCTGCGCGTGGCGGACGCCTCCATCATGCCCTCCGACTGCCGCGCCAACCTGCACTTCACCTGCGTGATGATCGGGGAGGCGCTGGCCCGGCGCATGCGTGCTGAAACCGTGTACGGTTGACGCAGCCCCGATCCGGCCGACAATGCCGGGTTGGGGAGATCCACCATGGCCAAGGCCGACGAGTTCAGCGAAACCACCCGCGGCATCCGCGTGACGGTCCGCAGCTTCTATCTGGAAGACCAGTCCGAGCCCGAGCGCGGCCATTTCGTCTGGGCCTACCGCATCGCCATCCTCAACGAAGGCACGGAAACGGTGCAGCTTCTGAAACGAAGCTGGCACATCACGGATGCGCAGGGCCGCAGCCAGCAGGTGCATGGGGAAGGGGTGGTGGGCGAACAGCCGGTGCTCGCGCCGGGGGAGCGCTTCGAATATACCTCCGGCACCCCGCTGCACACGCCCTCCGGCTTCATGGCCGGCACCTACCACATGGTGGTGAGCGAGACGCGGGAGCCCTTCGACGTGGCCGTGCCCGCCTTCAGCCTGGACAGCCCGCACCAGCCGGCCAGCCGGCTGCATTGATGGAAACGTCTACCCGCACGACCTGCGGCCGGCAGCTTTGCCGGCCGAGCGGCCGAATGGCCGCCGCCGCTTATGTGTCGCGCCAAAGGCGCGCCTCCGGCACGATGAAGCCAAGCCGCGCGGATGCGCGGCGCCCGGCGCTTGAGGGCCTGAGATGATGGAAACGCCGCAGGGCCTGCTGGCGCGCCTCGCCGCGCTGGGGATCGAGGCGCCCACCGTCACCCACCCGCCGGTCTTCACCGTGGCGGAAAGCAAGGCGCTGCGTCCGGACCTGCCCGGCGGCCATGTGAAGAACCTGTTCCTCAAGCCCGACAAATCCGCCGGCCCCTTCCTGCTGGCCTCGATCGAGGAAGACCGGCCGGTGAAGATCAACGCCCTGGTGCGCGCCCTCGGCCTGCCACGCTCCGGCTTCGCGGCGGCGGAGGCGCTGTGGGCGCAGCTGGGCGTGGAACCCGGCTCCGTCACACCCTTCGGCCTGGTCAATGCGGCGCCCGGTTCGGTGCGCGCGGTGTTTGACCGGGCGCTGATGCAGGATCATGGCTGGATCAACATCCACCCGCTGACCAACACCATGACCACCGCCATCCGCCCCGACGACCTGCTGCGCTTCCTGCGCGCCCTCGGCCATGCGCCGGAGCTGGTCGAGATGCCCAATCCCGCGTGATCGGCCGCCGGGCGCTTGCTTCGCGCCCCGCATCACGCATCTATGCGGCCAAGCGAGAGGAATTGCCTGCCATGGACCTGATCTTCGACCCGACCCGCCAAGCCGCGCCCAATGGCGCTCCCAACGGCGCGCTGCCCGCCGGTAATCTTCCCAACGGCACGCCCGACCCCGTCAAGGATGGCGACCAGCGCACCTTCATGGCCGATGTCATCGAGGCCAGCCGCGAAACCCCCGTCCTGGTCGATTTCTGGGCCACCTGGTGCGGCCCCTGCAAGACGCTGACGCCGACGCTGGAGAAGGTGGTGCGCGCCGCCGGCGGCCGGGTGAAGCTGGTGAAGATCGATATCGACAAGAACAAGCAGCTGGTCCAGCAGCTGGCGCAGATGGGCCTGCCGCTGCAATCCGTGCCCACCGTGGTCGGCTTCGCACAGGGCCAGATCGCGGATCTGTTCCAGGGCGCCCTGCCGGAAAGCGAGGTGAAGAAGTTCATCGAGAACCTGCTCAAGGTCTCCGGTGGGCAGCTTCCCGGCGCCGATCTGCTGGCGGAGGCCAAGGCGCTGGTCGAAGCCGGCGACCATGCCAGCGCGGTGGAGCTGTTCGCGGCCCTCGCCCAGGCCGAGCCGGAAAACGCCGAGGCGATGGCCGGCCTCGCCCGCTGCCTGATGGCGCTGGGCGAGGAGGAGCAGGCGCAGGAAGTGCTGGACCAGGTCCCGGAAAAGATCGCCGGCCATGCCGAGATCGCCTCCATCCGCAGCCAGCTTCAGCTCGCCATCGAGGGGCGTGAAGCGCGGGAGAAGCTGGGCGAGTTCGAACGCCGCCTGGAAGCCGACCCGGACGACCACGCCGCCCGAATCGACCTGGCCGTGGCGCTGAACGCCATGGAAAAGCGGGCGGAGGCGGTGGACGCGCTGATGGTGGCCATCAAGCGCGACCGCGCCTGGAACGAGGAAGCCGCGCGCAAGCAATTGCTCAAGTTCTTCGAGGCCTGGGGATTCGCAGACCCCGCCACCCTTGCGGGACGCCGGAAGCTCTCCACCCTTCTGTTCCGATAAGCGTCCCGGCCGGTGCCCAGCACCGCGCGGGGAAAATAGGGCCACTCGCGGCCGGGCGCCGCGCAGTGGCTGAAACGGAGCATATGTCCGCCTTCCATCCCACCTTCGACGCCCTGCCATCGGAGATCCCGATCTTCCCCCTGGCGGGCGCGCTGATGCTGCCCGGCGGCCGCCTGCCGCTGAACATCTTCGAACCGCGCTACCTGGCGATGACGGAAGATGCGCTGGCGGGCGGCCGCTTCCTCGGCATGGTGCAGCCGGACCCGACCCTGCCGCGCAACGAGGCCGGCAGCCAGATCTACCAGGTGGGCTGCCTCGGCCGCCTGACCTCCTTCGCGGAGACGGAGGATGGGCGCTTCCTGATCACGCTGACCGGCATCATCCGCTACCGGATCATGGAGGAGGTGGGGCTGCACCGCGGCTACCGGCGCGCCCGCGTCGAATACGGCGACTATGCGCCGGACCTGATGCTGGATGGCCCGGCGCCGCAGATCGACCGCGGCGCGCTGCTGGCGGCGCTGCGCGTCTATTTCAAGGCGCGCGGGATCGAGGCGAATTGGGAGGCGGTGGAGGGCACCGGCGACGCCATGCTGGTCACCACCCTGTCCATGCTGTGCCCCTTCGAAGTGGCGGAAAAGCAGGCGCTGCTGGAATCCCGCTCCACCGAGACGCGGGCGGCGATGCTGGTGGCGCTGATGCAGATGGGCAGCCACGGCATGGCGCCCGAGGGCCGGCCGAGCTAATCCACCCGCATCCTGTTTCTGGAGTTGATGCGATGACGGCTTCCGAGCCGAGCCTTGGCGCGGTGGACCCGCGGCTGCTCGAAATCCTCGTCTGCCCCGTCACCAAGGGCCCGCTGCGCTATGACCGCGAAGCCGGGGAACTGGTGAGCGAGAAGGCGGGCCTGGCCTATCCGGTGCGCGACGGCATTCCCATCATGCTGCCGGATGAGGCGCGCAAGCTGCCGGCTTGAAGGCGGATGGCCTGATGCCGACGCTGACCGAAATCCGCCTGAACCGGGCGGACCAGGTGCTGCACCTGGCCTGGGATGACGGCGTGCGCTTCGCCCTGCCGGCGGAGTATCTGCGCGTCGAGAGCCCCTCCGCCGAGGTGCAGGGCCATGGGCCGGGCCAGCGTGTGACCGTGCCGGGCCGCCGCCATGTCGGCATCATGCGGATCGAGCCGGTGGGGCATTACGCCGTGCGGCTGATCTTCGACGATCTGCACGACAGCGGCATCTATAGCTGGGACTTCTTCCGGGTGCTGGGCGAGCAGCAGGCCGAGCGCTGGGCGGCCTATGAGGCCGCGCTGGCCGCCAAGGGCCTGACCCGCGACCCGCCGAAACGCCCCTGAAGCCCTCCCCCGCACTCGCGGGGGAGGGTTGGGTGGGGGCCTCTCGTCGCCGCCCCGCCCCCCATTCACCCCTGCGCCGCCGCCCCTTCCGAATTCAGCGCCAGCAGCCGGGCCAGCGTATCCTCTTCCGTGGTATCGGCCGGCCAGCCGTAAGCGTCCTGTCCGGACTGCCTTGTGGCGCGCATCGCTGACCGGCTGATCTCCTGTGATGTTGGGCGACGCGGATGTCCGTTCAGGGCAGCACGAAGTGCCCATGCGGGCCTGTTGCCACGCTGTCCCGGCGCAATATATGCACAATGGCAGCACCAGGCCGTGCACGCCGGGTCATCGGAGAAATGACCATGCCGACTCCCTACGATGCCCTACCTGGCAAGGCATTCTGGCGGCAGGCCGTCGCTGCGCGAGCACCCCAGGATATCGGTGAGCTGTGGCAGCCCAAATTCGCGATCCGCAAGGACGAGGCGGTCGCGACACTCGGATCCTGCTTTGCCCAGCATATCAGCAAAGCGCTGCGGAAAGCGGGGTACTGTTGGCTCAACAGCGAGCCGGCTCCGAAATTCTTCCCGGAAGAGCTGAAGATCGATTTCCAATACGACGTCTTCTCGGCACGCCTTGGCAATGTCTATACGCCGGCCCTGTTGCGGCAGTGGACGGAGTGGGCGTTCGGGGTCAGGGAACCGCCCGCGCTGGTCTGGAATGACGGCGGAAGATGGTTCGACCCGTTCCGCCCGAACATCCAGCCGAACGGCTTCGACTCCGCGGAAGAGGTGTTGTCGACCCGGCGCCAGACGCTGCGCGCGCTACGGAACATGTTCCTGCAGTGCAGAACCCTGGTTTTCACCTTGGGCCTGACCGAAACCTGGGTGAATGTCGCGGAGAACGTCGTTTATCCAATGTGTCCTGGCACCGTCGCCGGCAACTTCGACCCCGCGGTCGACCGCTTCAAGAAGCATGCCTTCGAGGAAATCCACCGCGACATCCTCTGGGTGCTGGACTTCGTCGCCGAGAACAATCCCGGGGTGAAGTTGCTGCTGACGGTGTCACCCGTGCCGCTGACCGCGACCGCCACCGACGAGCACGTACTGGTGGCGACGACCTACTCGAAATCGCTGTTGCGCGCCGTTGCCGGGGCGCTGTCCGCCAGCCGGTCCGACATCGACTATTTCCCCTCCTACGAGATCATCAGCAGCTTCCCGTTCAAGGCGATGTTCTACCAGTCGAACTTGCGAAGCGTGACGCCGGCGGGCATAGAATTCGTCATGACGTCCTTCTTCCGGGCCATGGACGGGTCGGCCCTGCCGGTGGAGCCGCGCCCGATCAAGCCGGTCGCCGAGGCGTCGCCGCCGGACGACGACGCCCGCGACGAGGTCTGCGAGGAGATGATGCTGGCGCGAGCCGGAAACGCCGGAGCATGAGGACGCTGGTCCTCGGCAATTCGCACACCCTGGCGCTGGACGACGCGAACAGGGCGCGCCCGGCCGGGCTACGCGCGACCAGGGACGTGTTCTTCATGCATGGTCCATGGCACGTCGCTTCGGACGGCAGCAGCACGATCGTGCACCTCACCGAGAAGCCAACCAGGCGGGACGTTCCCGGCGCGTCGCAACGGGTCGATGTGAGCCAGTACGACTGTCTTGTTGTCTCCGCCTGCGGTTGGGCGGCGCCCCGAAACCGTATCGTCGATGTTGCAGATCCGATCCATCCGCTGGGTGTCATGGCCTGCACCGGTTGGGACCATGACGAGCGGGTCGTGCCGCCGACCGTGCAACTGGTCTCCCGGTCGGTGTTCCACGCCACTGTCGAGGCCTGGGTGCGCAGGCTGCCCGCATTACGGCTCGCCCTCAAATTGGCGCCTGTGTTCAAGGCACCGATCCTCATCCAGCCCTGGCCGGCGCCGAACGTCTCGCAGAAGCACAATGCGGACTGGGTGCTCAACAAGTGGTACGGCGCGCAGGGCGCGACGGCCTGGGCCGAGTATTTCGCCGCGCAATACGCGGCAGTGCGCCGCATCTTCAGCCAATCCCCGGGCCGCTTCATCGTCCTCGACTACCCGGTTGCCGGCGCCGCGCTGGACGGGTTCATGGATGCTTCGTGGTGCGATGCCGACCCGTTCCACGCCAACGCGCAATATGGCGAGCTGGTGCTGGAGCAGATCGACGCCATGCAGGCGCGCGGAAGTGGCGTGCTGGCCTGACCGGGCCGACAGAACACCACCACCGAACCGCCTTCAGCTACGGTGGGCCCGTTCGATCCAGACGACGTCGACGAGGCCCGCATCAAGGCCCGTCTCTCGGCGATCGTCAGTCGCCGACCTGTTGCGCGGCGCGCCTGACCCAATTTTCCGAAGCCGCGTCAACCGACAAGAGCCGCAGCCGTCAGCGTACGCCCACGGCCAGCCGCAGGCGGCTGCCACGGCGGCATCCAGCCGCGCAGGCCGCGCATCACTCCATCCAGGCGACAGGAATGCCCATCAAAGCCTGGGACCAAGCACCCAGGCCAGGGTCCGCCCGGCCCGTCCCCACTGAACCCTTCCACGGGCCAATCCGGCCGGCGCTGGTCTCAGCAGGCCCGAGACGCCGGGTGATCCTCACCCAGTCCTGCTACAATTCTAGACAAGATGCCGATTGGCTGCGCAGATCGGTAGAGCGTGTAAAGATGCCTTCATCAATCGTCGCCATAGTCTCACGTGGATTTGTCCAAGTGGATACGACGATATGCACCTTTTTGCCAATTTGTCCGTGCGCGCCAAGCTGGCCTCGGCCTTCGGGCTGCTCCTACTCATCACCCTGACGCTGGGCGGCATATCCATGCAGCGCCTCGGCGACGTCAACGCTGCGGCGGCGGGCATCCGCGATGAATGGCTGCCGGCGACGCGCCTGGCCGGGGTGCTGTCGGAGAACGCCATGCGCTATCGCCAGCAGCAGGCGGCGCATCTGCTGGCGGACACCGCGGAGGCCAAGGCGAGTGAGGAGCAGGGGCTGTCGCGAACACGGGCGACCTTCGAAGCCGCCTGGCGCGAATTCGACGCCATGATCTCCTCGGCCGAGGAACGCGGAATCGGCGACACCGCCATGGCCGCCTGGCAGGCCTATCTGCATCTCAACCAGATCATGCTCGATCTGTCGCGCAGCGGCGATCGGCCCGCGGCGACTGTCTACTACACCGGAGAGGCGCGGCAGGGCTTCGGCCGGCTTCGCGACGCGCTGACGCAGCTCGCCGAACTGAATGTGCGGGGCGGCGCGGCGGCGGCACAGGCTGGCGCGGAGACCTATGACGGGGCGAAGGCGGCCATCATCGCCGTGCTCGCCCTCGCGATCCTGCTTGCGCTGCTGCTGGGGTGGGTACTGGTCCGGGCCATTGCCACGCCGCTGCGGGCCGCCGTCACCCTGATGGGGCGGATCGAGCAGGGCGAGCTGGATCTGGCGGTTCCAGGCCGCGAGCGGCGTGATGAGATGGGCGGCCTTGCCCGCGCCTTGGACGGGCTGCGTGCCACCTCCCTCCGCGCGCGGCGGTTGGAGGCGGAGGCGGAACAGGCGCGCCTCGCGGCGGAGGAGCAACGCCGGCAGGGGCAGCACGCGCTGGCCGATCGGGTGGAACGGCAGCTCGGCGCCGTGGTGGGCGCCCTGGCCACCTCCGTGACCGAGATCGAGGGCAGCATCGGCACCCTCTCCACCGCCGCGCAGCAGACGACGGAGCGCGCGGCCTCGGTCTCGGCGGCCGCCACCCAGGCCACCGCCAATGTGCAGTCCGTGGCAGCGGGGGCCGAGGAATTGTCCAGCTCGGTGAGCGAAATCACGCGCCAGGTTTCCCAGGCGGCGCAGACCGCGGGCCGGGCCGCATCGGATGTGAGCGCGGCGGACAAGGATGTCGCCAGCCTGGCCGATGCGGCGGAACGGATCGGCGATGTGGTCCGGCTGATCGGCAACATCGCGGGCCAGACCAACCTGCTGGCGCTGAACGCGACGATCGAGGCGGCGCGCGCCGGAGAGGCCGGCAAGGGCTTCGCCGTGGTGGCCAGCGAGGTGAAGGTGCTGGCGGGTCAGACGGCAAAGGCCACCGGCGAGATCAGCGCCCAGATCGCCGCCATCCAGACCGCGACCGGTCGCGCCGTCACCACCATCAAGGGCATCGCCGGCGTGGTGGGCGAGGTGGACCATATCGCCACCGCCATCGCCGCGGCGGTGGAGCAACAGGGCGCCGCGACGCAGGAGATTGCGCGCAATGTCGCGGAGGCAGCCCAAGGCACCAATGAGGTGTCGGCCAATATTGCCAGCGTCAGCGAAGGGGCGGTGCGCACAACGGATGCGCTGGGGCGGCTGCGCGACAACGCGGCGATGGTGGCGCGGCAGGGTGAGACGCTGCGTGGCGAACTCGGCAGCCTGATCAGCGGGCTGCGGGCGGCCTGAAAAGGCTGGCGGGGGCCATCCCCGCCAGCCTACCCCGGCGGCGGCATCAGCCCCTGTCCACCCAGCAGCCCGCTGGCGCCGGCCATGCCCATCGCCCGCTGCGCGAACGCCCGCTTGAGGCGCGGCATGCGGTCCACCGCGGCGATGCCCAGGCGGCGGGCCAGGCGGATCGGCCCGAAATCATTGCCGAACAGCTTTTCCAGCACATGCGTCGCGCCCAGCATGATCGCGGCATCCGGCCGGGCGCGGCGTTCGTAGCGGCGCAGCACGGCGGTGCCGCCCGCATCCTCCCCGGCCGCCACCGCCTCGATCACCGCCTCCGCCAAGGCGGCGACGTCCCGGAAACCGAGGTTCAGGCCCTGGCCGGCGATGGGGTGGATGCCATGCGCGGCATCCCCCACCAGCGCCAGCCGCGTATCCGTCTGCCGCTGCGCCCATAGTGCGGTCAGCGGATAGGACCAGCGCCGGCCGATCGGGCGGATTTTTCCGAGATGGTCGCCGAGGCGGCGCGTCAGTTCGCGGCCAAAGGCGTCGTCGTCCATCGCCAGGAAGCGGGTGGCCAGGTCGCGGCGGTCGGACCAGACGAAGGCGGAGGCATGCGGCAGATCCGGCGTGCCGAAGCTGCCGGGGCCGGCCAGCGGCAATTGCGCGAAGGGGCCATTCGGCAAAAACATCTCCAGCGCCGTGCCGTTGTGTGGGCGCGCATGCGCGAAGGCGCCGACCATGCCGGTCTGGCCGTAATCATGCCGCTGCACGCCGATGCCGGCCTGCTGGCGCAGATCGCTGTTCCGCCCCTCCGCCGCCACCACCAGCCGGGCGGTCAGCACCGTGCCGGCATCGGGGCCGGAGGTGATGCGGATGCGGGCGCCTTCCGGGCTGCGTTCGACGCTGGCCTCGGCGGGGGCGAAGACGCGCAGATTGGGCAGATGCGGCAGGCGGGCGTTGAGCGCCACGCGCAGCGCGCGGGCCTCCACCATCCAGCCGAAGGGGTCGGGGCCCACCTCCTCGCTCCGGAAATCCAGCTTGAGGGGGGAGGGGGCATGGCCCGGCCGGCCATCCGCCACGCGGATGTGGTGGATCGGCTGCGGTGGTTCCGGCAACCGGTCCCAGATGCCCGATGCCGCGAGCAGGCGCTGGCTGGTGAGCGCGATGGCATAGGCGCGGCCATCGAAATCCGGCAGTTCCATCGGCGGCAGCGGCGCGCGGTCCAGCACCGCGGTGGGGATGCCGGCGGCGGCCAGGGTTGCGGCCAGTGTGGCGCCGACCGGGCCGGCGCCGATGATGCAGACGGTGGTCTCGATCTCGCTCATGCGCGTGAAAGTCGCCCCGCCGGGCCGTTTCGGCAAGAGTGAGGCAATTGCCTAAAAAACAGGCGGTAATTTTGCGGTGCGCTGGAGCAACGGTGCGCGGCTGCGCGGAAGCCCTGGCAAAACGGTCTACAAAGCGCGTGGCACGATCCTTGGATTGCCTTGTGGGCGAGACGCCTTTGGGAAGGGGAACTGCGGCGCGATGAAGCTGGTCATGGCCATCATCAAGCCTTTCAAGCTGGACGAGGTGCGCGATGCGCTCACTCCGCTCGGCGTACAGGGGCTTACGGTTACCGAGGTCAAGGGTTTCGGTCGGCAAAAGGGCCAGACCGAAATCTATCGCGGAGCCGAATATCACGTGAGCTTCCTGCCGAAGCTCAAGATCGAAGTCGCCGTCTCCGCCGATATGGTGGATGCGGTGGTGGAGGCGATCGCCGGCGCCGCGCGCACCGGCAAGATCGGCGATGGCAAGATCTTCGTCCTGGATGTGGAACGCGCCCTGCGCATCCGCACCGGCGAAACCGATGACCAGGCGCTGTAGCCGCATGTCGGGCGACAACACACCCAGGGTTAAGACCGGGGGCAAGATGAGGAACGGGGGTATGACGAGGATTGCGCGCGCCGCTGCCATGGCGCTGCCGGCGCTGCTCGTGTCGGGCGCGGCCTTCGCGCAGGATGCGACCATCGACACCGGCGATACCGCCTGGATGCTGACCAGCACGGCGATCGTGCTGATGATGACGGTGCCGGGCCTGGCGCTGTTCTATGCGGGCATGGTCCGCAAGAAGAACGTGCTGGCCACCATGATGCAGTCCTTCGCGGTCTGCGGCCTGGTCGGCGTGC
>LNFM01009633.1_pt1 | contig 13960 bp, 12 predicted proteins | sample 596031 | NCBI WGS metagenome assembly LNFM01 (sample SAMN04254537, study PRJNA301005) | activated carbon metagenome | isolation source: dual media filters at the Ann Arbor, Michigan drinking water treatment plant | place: USA: Ann Arbor
TATTATTCGATTACTCCAAACATCGCATCACCAATGAAACATTGCCTTTGTTGTTTCAATTAGCGCGCGAAGCGAAAATTGAGCATTGGCGCGATGCCATGTTTAGCGGTGAAAAAATCAATATCACCGAAAACCGTGCTGTGTTGCACACTGCCCTGCGCAATCGCAGCAATACGCCTGTCATGGTAGATGGCAAAGATGTGATGCCAGACATTAACGCAGTGCTTGCGCAAATGCGGGAATTTTCAGAAAAAGTACGCAACGGTACTTGGCTAGGATTTACCGGCAAACGCATTACCGATATTGTGAATATCGGCATTGGCGGTTCTGATTTAGGCCCTGTCATGGTTTGCGATGCGTTAAAACCTTACGCCAGCCCAGCACTTAACATTCATTTTGTATCCAATATTGATGGTGCGCATTTGATGCGCGCGCTGGAAAAATGTAATCCAGAAACCACGCTTTTTATTGTGGCTTCTAAAACGTTTACTACGCAAGAAACTATGACCAATGCAACTTCTGCGCGCACTTGGTTTTTGGAATCTGCCAAAGATAATAATCATGTAGCAAAACATTTTGTGGCCTTATCCACCAACGCAAAAGCGGTAAAAGAATTCGGTATTGATACCGCCAATATGTTTGCGTTTTGGGATTGGGTCGGCGGCCGCTATTCATTGTGGTCTGCCATCGGTTTAAGCATTGCCTTGTATGTTGGCATGGATAATTTTGAAGCGCTACTAGATGGTGCACATGAAATGGACAAACATTTCAAAACCGCACCTTTAGAGCAAAATATGCCGGTGATTTTGGCATTAATCGGCGTTTGGTATAACAACTTTTTCCATGTTGATACCAATGCGATTTTGCCTTATGACCAAGGTTTAGCCCGCTTTCCAGCGTACATGCAACAAGCTGATATGGAAAGCAACGGCAAATTTATCTGCCGCGATGGCACTCGCGTGCAATACAAAACAGGCCCTGTAATTTGGGGCGAAGCTGGCACTAATGGCCAACATGCGTTTTACCAACTCATCCATCAAGGCACGCAAATTGTGCCAGCTGATTTTTTAATGCCAGTGCATAGTCATTATGCAATCGGCAAACACGGCTACGCGCATCACAAAATCTTATTGGCTAATTTCTTGGCGCAAACTCAATCGTTAATGCTGGGAAAAACCAAAGAAGAAGCCCGCGCTGAGCTAGAAAAACAAGGCTTAAGCGGTGACGAATTAGAGAAATTACTGCCGCACAAAGTATTCGAAGGCAACCGCCCTACTACATCCATCTTATTCGATAAGTTAACACCAAATACCTTAGGAAAATTAATCGCGTTATATGAACACAAAATATTTGTGCAAGGTATTTTGTGGGATATCAACAGCTACGACCAATGGGGCGTGGAGTACGGTAAACAAATCGCGCAACAGATTTTGCCGCAGTTAACTAGCGAAGGTAAAGTGACGAATTACGATAGCTCAACCAATGGGTTGATTAATCATACTAAAGCATTAAAGTAGTTTAATGGGGTATTGAATTACGTATAATAAAAGGTGTACTAAAAATAAGTAAATAATTGATTTAATTATGATTAATTACTATTTAATAAAATTAACAACCTGCCCAAATAAAAGATTAGCTTCTTATTTGGGGTCTACTTTACGTTAGGCTACAACTTGAAAAGTCGGAAATTTTTTCTTATTTTTTTTTGCTGCTTACACCTTGGCTGTTATGTTGCTAGCGTTTTGTTCTGTTGGTTCTCATATCGCCCTAGGCGATTATTATGGTTCTCGTCCGTATTCAACTCCTTTTTCACTAAAAGTCGTTGATTGGTTAATCATCGCTCTAGGGTTTCCTCTAACCTCATTACTGAAAAAATCCTTACTAATTTGGTTTGTAAATGGGTGTCTTCTATCGCTAATCGCTACAGGTTTATTTGGCTTTTGGCAAAAAAATCGCCTAACCCATCATTCAAGCGGGACGCCTAACGGCGCCCCTTAATTCACACGTTAGACCCTATCTAAGCTTTACCCCTTTAACCATCGCGTCTACACCAACCGCTTTCGCCATACTTGCGCCCAAGCGTTTCGCAAAGCGGTCTACCACTGTATCTTGATAAGTGTAGTCAACGATTTCTTCTTGCTTAATGACTTCACGCGCCACAAAATCTGCACTGCCTAGCGCATCTGCAAGGCCAATTTTAATGCTTTGCTCACCACTCCAAAATAAACCGCTAAACGTTTCATTGTCTTCAACCAAACGACTACCGCGGCCTTGACGCACCACAGTTTTAAATTGTTCGTGTATTTGGTTTAGCATGGTTTGTGCAAGTTGTTGATGCTTTGGATTGAGCGGTGAAAACGGATCTAACATGGCTTTGTTTTCACCAGCAGTCAGCAAGCGGCGTTCAACGCCTACTTTTTGCATCACTTCAGTAAAGCCATAACCGTCCATTAATACGCCAATTGAGCCGACAATACTGGCTTTATCCACATAAATTTTATCGGCTGCCGCAGCGATGTAGTAACCACCAGAAGCGCAGATATCTTCAACTACCGCATACACTGGAATAGTTGGATGCAGTTTCTTTTGGCGTCTAATTTCATCAAAAATAATGCCTGATTGGACTGGGCTACCGCCTGGGCTGTTGATGCGTAAAATAATGCCTTTAGTGCCTTTGCTCTCATAAGCATCGTTTAAGCTACTAATGACCGAATCTGCATTCACATCGCCACCCGCTTCAATGACGCCAGCAATTTCAATGAGCGCCGTATGCTCGCCAGTACCTGCTTTTGTGCCGCCCAGCCAACCTAGCGCCAAAAACAACACAATAAATAAGTAAATAAACATGAGTGCTTTAAAAAAGATATTCCAACGTCTGGCCGCTTTTTGCTCTTGCAATCCAGATAAAGCAAGCTTTTCAATGGTTTGTTGTTGCCAATTATTATTTTCTGACATGTTGATGCTTTCTAAATGATGAATACTTAACCCAAAAATTTAACCGAAAATCTTGGTTGAGAAATGCGGTTTTTAAATGATCAATATTGCTTAATTTGATCTAAATGAATCGTAATTTCATTATTCTGTTCTGTAACAGGTATCGCTTGCAAGCGTTTTCCTTTGCACGGGCCCATCACGCAAAAGCCCGTATCAGGCGCGTAATGTGCACCATGCGTGGCACAAATCAAATAATCTTTGCTGACTGTGAAAAACTCACCTTGGTTCCAATCCAGCTCAATCGGTACATGCGCGCATTTATTCACATAAGCGTGCGCCTTGCCGTGATAGCGCACCACAAAGCCTGTTGCCAGCTCACCCAATTGTGGCAAATCAAAGCGCAGTCCGCGTGATTTTTCTGCTAAATCGTGGCTATTTAAAATAATGGTGTGTTTTTGCATGTTTTTAGCTGATTTTAAGGGTTAAGTAACCAGCTACTTAACCCATTAAATTGGTCGAAAATTTTTAAAGGATTATAACTGACTAATTTATCTTGTGTTTGTGCGCCAAACGACACGGCAACCGATGCAACGCCTGCATTTTGCGCCATCTGCAAATCGTAACTCGTGTCGCCAATCATCAACGTGCGCTCAGGCGTTACCACCAGCAAATCCATTAATTCATCCAACATTTGCGGATGCGGTTTGGAAAAACATTCGTCCACGGTGCGTGTAGCGTGAAAATAATTGGTTAATCCGCAATGTTGCAAGGCTAAGCTTAAACCACGCCTGCCTTTTCCTGTGGCCACCGCTAATTTATAACCGCGGCGATTCAATTCAATAATCGTTTCTTTTGCACCGTCGAATAGCGGAATTTCACTTTCGCCCGCGTAATAATTAGTGGAATATTGCGCCGCCAATACTTGTGCTTTTTCAGTTGGAATATCGCCGTATAAGGCATAAATCGATTCTTTTAAGCCTAAGCCGATAATATTACTTGCCGCTTGCGGATCTAAAGTGGGCAAACCAACTTGCTCGGCCGCTTTGACGATTGCATTGACAATCATGCCTGTCGAATTGGCCAGCGTGCCATCCCAATCCCACACGATTAAATCAAACGCTTTGTTTTTATTTGGATTCATTTCTGACATTTTTGTTGGGTTAACTTTCTAACTTATTTAAACTCTGCATAAATTTTTGCAACTCTTGCGGTAAAGGCGCAATCAGTTTGAGCTTATCGTCAGAGATAGGATGACGCAAATTTGTTTCAGCGGAATGTAAAAACATGCGCTTTAAACCTTTTTTCTGCAAAGCTTTGTTATTGGCAAAATCTCCGTATTTATCATCGCCCACAATGGCAAAACCCAAGTGCGCCAATTGCACGCGTAATTGGTGCGTGCGGCCAGTAATCAATTGCGCTTCTAATAAGGTGTAGCCAGCAAAGGCTTGTTTCAAGTAGAAAATGGTTTCCGAATGTTGCGCTTGGTCGTATTTGTCTTTTGATTTATCCGTCACCACATTCACGCGTCGCTCACCATTTGGCAACACATATTTTTGCAAATCCATTGCAACGCGTTTCTTTTTTTCAGTCCATTCGCCAGCAACCAGCATCAAATAACGCTTATCGGTTTGATTATTGCGAATCATTTCATGCAAAGCGACCAAGGCGGCGCGTTTTTTTGCCAGCATCAATACGCCTGAAGTTTCTCTATCCAAGCGATGCACCAATTCCAAAAATTTCGCCTTTGGTCGCTCCATCCGCAATTGCTCAATCACGCCACGACTCACACCGCTACCACCATGCACGGCAAACCCAGCAGGTTTATCGATGATTAATAATGCATCATCTTCAAAAATAATCGTGCTTTCCAGCACCGATTTAGCGGGCTGATTAGTCTGATTTTCTAATAATTCTTTGTCATTAGCGGCGATTCGAATCGGCGGTACGCGCACAATATCGCCAATTAATAATTTATAAGATGCATCAATTCGACCCTTATTCACCCGCACTTCCCCACTGCGCAAAATACGATAAATATGGCTTTTTGGTACGCCTTTTAGCACTTTCGCCAGAAAATTATCAATGCGTTGCCCTTCACTGGCTTCATCTATCGTCACATTAGCCGCAGCGTTTGCGCCTATTGGTTTTTCTGACTGGTTTATTTGCTCTATTTGCATGTTAACTTTTGCTTAAACGGCTGATTACGCCTATACTATTGATGTTGTTGGGTTTAATTGCTTATAAAGCAATAGACAAACACTTAATTAATTAACTTATTCATTTTTAACATATTTTGTAACTTGAATAAATTGATGACAAAAATATTTGGCTAATACCGCTCGCCATATTTAAGTAGCGATAAAACAATTGCGCTCTAGCCGCCGCAGACAAATAAACATAAACGCGACTAAAGTTACTGAATACCGAATTTTAACGAATTAATGCCTAACTATATAGAAATATTAGGCATTGATTTTAATATCATCTATTTTAAGATGATGAGATATTGCTCAATCAATTAAAAAAACGTAACTAAGTGATTTTTATCACAACAAATGGTTGCAATTAACTAAAACGCGAATAGCGTCCGATTGATTTTAAGCAGCCTAGACGCTGCGCCAATGCTCATGCATGCTTAAATTAAGCGCAACCTAAAAGCGCCTTGATATTGTTTTAATATTCATCAGTCACTTTATTCAAAGTAAATTTAATCATATTTAATCGTTAAGTATTTTAACGAGCGAATGTCTGCATTGCTCTGAGCGCGGGAGCAATCAATGAAACGCATGTTATTTAATGCAACGCAATCCGAAGAATTACGCGTTGCAATCGTAGACGGGCAAAAGCTTGTCGATTTAGATATCGAACACGCTGGTAAAGAACAACGCAAAAGTAATATTTACAAAGGCGTTATTACCCGTGTAGAACCATCCTTAGAAGCCGCTTTTGTCGATTACGGTATGGAGCGCCACGGCTTTTTACCTTTCAAAGAAATTTCACGTAGCTATTATTCGGAAAAAGCAGATAGCGGCAAAGCACGTATTCAAGACGTCATCAAAGAAGGCCAAGAATTAATCGTTCAAGTGGACAAAGATGAGCGCGGTAATAAGGGCGCAGCTTTAACCACTTACATCTCATTGGCTGGTCGTTATTTGGTGTTAATGCCAAACAATCCGCGTGGCGGTGGTGTTTCACGCCGTATCGAAGGCGAAGACCGTAATGAATTACGTGATGTGATGGCGCAGCTTGAAGTGCCAAAAAACATGAGCATTATCGCGCGCACCGCTGGTATTGGCCGTAATGCAGAAGAATTACAATGGGATTTAAACTATTTAACCCAGTTATGGACTGCGGTTGAAGAAGCATCGCACATTCAACCGGGCGCATTCTTAATTTACCAAGAAGGCAGCTTAGTGATTCGCGCGATTCGCGATTATTTTAGCGCGGATATCGGCGAGATTTTAATCGACACGCCTGATGTGCACGAACAAGCCGTTCAGTTTATGAATCACGTGATGCCAGGCAATGTGGCGCGTGTTAAGTTATACCAAGATGAAATCCCGTTATTTTCACGCTTTCAAATTGAACACCAAATTGAATCGGCTTTCTCACGTGAAGTACGCTTGCCCTCTGGCGGCGCGATTGTGATTGACCATACTGAAGCATTAGTTTCGGTGGACGTTAACTCTGGCCGCAGCATCAAAGGCGCAGATATTGAACAAACCGCGTTTAATACCAACTTAGAAGCCGCAGAAGAAGTTGCACGCCAATTGCGTTTACGCGACCTTGGCGGCCTGGTGGTGATTGACTTTATCGACATGGAGAGCCAGCGCAATCAACGCGAAGTAGAAAACACGCTACGCGATGCGTTGCATGCCGACCGTGCGCGCGTTCAAACGGGCAAAATCTCGCGCTTTGGCTTGTTAGAGCTTTCACGCCAACGTTTACGCCCAAGTTTAGGTGAAACGAACCATGCGGTATGTCCAAGATGTAATGGCACAGGCCATATTCGTGGTATTGAATCAACTGCCCTACACATCTTGCGTATTACGCAAGAAGAAGCGATGAAAGACAATAGCGCGATTATCCAAGTGCAATTGCCCGTTGAAGCGGCAACATTCTTGCTGAACGAAAAACGTGCGGATATTCATAAAATCGAACAGCGTATGGGTGTTGAAGTGGTGTTGATTCCTAACGTGCACATGGAAACGCCTAATTACAGCATCACACGCATTAAATCAGATGATGTGAATGAAGAAACATCACAAGCCAGCTACAAAATGGTTGAAATGCCAGCAGAAACCGCTTATGTACGCAATATGACCGAGGAAGCCAAACCAAAAGCGCCTGAAGCATTAGTAAAAGGCATTAAAACGGCGACTTCTGCACCTTTGGTAGAACAAAAAGCAGAAGCTACTGCGTCAACACCAGTAGCTAAAATATCACTGCTAGGCCGAATTAAAAAATGGTTTGGTGGAAAAACAGAAGCTGAAGTTGTAGAAAAAGCAGCCGATAACGCTACGCGTGAGAATGGTCGCAACAATAATGATCGGAACCGCAATAATAATCGCGACCGTGACCGCAACCGCAATCGTGACCGTAACGCGAATAATCGTGACCGTAATAACGTTAACAATGACAAACCACAGCAACAGCAAGCGAAGCCGCAACAAGCAAAGCCAGAGCGTCAAGAACGTCCACAACGTCAAGATAGAGTTGACAATAGAAATGCCGAGACTAAAAACGAAGTGCATACTGAGGTGATTGAGAAAGTTGAATCAACCACTGTAGCGGCTGGCTTACCAAACGCGGTTGCAGCAGATGCGAATCAGCCACCACGCCAAGAGCGTAGTGGTCGCCGTAGCCGTGGTGGTCGTAATCGCAATAAAAACCGTGATGCAAACCGTGAAGATAACCGCGAACCACGTGACCCAAATGCAGCTACACCAGCATTTGTACCTAACGATGTGGTTGTGGATTCAACACCGATTGTGGTTAAGATAGAAGCCGTTGCGCCAAGCGTTTCTGTCAATGAAACAAAAGCAGCGCCTGTAATTGAAGCGCCGGCTAAAGCAGAAAAAACGCAAAAAACAGCTAAACCTAAAACAGCAAAACCGATTGCTATCGATGCAAATATAGAAGTGGTATCAACTAAAAAAGTATCGACTGGAAACACCACTGTGGCGGCAGAATCTGAAAAGCCAGCCAAACCAAAAGCAGCAAAAAAACCAGCGCGTAAACCTGCTAAAACAGCAGAGTCAGATGTTAATACAAGTGATAGCGGTTTACAGTTAGTCGAAACCAAAGGTGATTCAAAAGCAATCATGCCAGCGGCTGAGCCAGCGAAACCAAAAGCGCCACGCAAAGCGCCTAACTGGAAAAAAGATGCAGAGTCGAAAAATGATGAAGCGCCGTTGGTGATGGTGGAAACACAGAAATAATCAGTCATTCACGCATTAAATAAAAAAGCCCAGCTAATACTGGGCTTTTTTACATCTTAAAAGCTAATTTTTAAAATGTAGTACCAACATAAAGCCTATGGCCGTCATCAACAAACTACCAACGACGTGGCTCGCAATATGACCAAAGGCCCAAGCATATTGTTGTTTATACAGAAAATTAAATGCCTCCGCCGAAAAAGCAGAGAAAGTCGTTAAGCCGCCTAAAAAGCCTGTCATCACAAATAAACGTAACTCATTATGGTAAGGCGTGGCTATAAAATATGCCAATGCCATGCCCATTAATAAGCCGCCGCTTAAATTAGCGATTAAAGTACCCATTGGCAACATGCTCGCGTTAAGGGCAACCCCTAAACCCCAACGCGCCCAAGCCCCCAAAGCCGCGCCACCGCCAACTGCCAGCCACTGTATTGCTACGAATTTTCCTGCCGCCATATTTCGCTTTCAATTTAAAAATAATGTACTTAGCCACTATAATAGGCAATATATCCATTTATTTGAAGAGAATATTTTGCGCGTTTTATTTGCTACCTCTGAAGCTTACCCTTTAATTAAAACTGGTGGTCTTGCTGATGTCAGTGGCGCACTGCCTAAAGCGATTAGTCAATTAAGTACCTTTGAAGGCGATATAAAAATTGTCATGCCTGGTTACAGCGCAGTTTTAGCCAAACTAAAAAATCTTGAAACCATTGCCAATATTGATGTGCTGGGCGAAACATGCAGTATTTTGATTGGTAAGATGCCTGACACCGATTTAGATGTGATTGCGATTAAAAATGCGGCCTTGTATGAGCGCGCTGGCGGCCCTTACTCGGATGAAAATGGCAAAGACTGGTTAGATAATGCTTTACGCTTTGGTGTGTTATCACGCGTTGCAAGCTTGCTGTGCAGTGCAAACAGCCCTTTGCTTGATTGGCAGCCAGATTTGATTCAATGCAATGACTGGCAAACTGGCTTAACGCCGGCGTATATGAAGTTAATTGACAATCCCACTACAAAATCTATATTCAGCATTCACAATCTTGCGTTTCAAGGTAATTTTCATGCCAATTGGCTGACTAGGCTTGAATTGCCTGCCGCCCATTTTCAAATGAATGGCTTTGAGTATTTTGAGCAGATTTCATTTTTAAAAGCGGGGCTTTTTTATGCAGATCAATTAAGCACAGTTAGCCCCACTTATGCAGAAGAAATTCAAACCGAAGGCTTTGGATTTGGCTTTCAAGGACTTTTGCAGGCGCGTAGTAATGATTTGACTGGTATTTTAAATGGCATTGATACACAGGAATGGAACCCTGAAACAGATTTGCATTTGCCCAAAAACTACAGCAATCAACGCATTACCGGCAAATCAACCGTCAAAAAAATGCTACAACAACAACTTGGGCTTCAAATTGATGCAAATGCCCCTTTATTGGGCATTGTTAGTCGCTTAACTCATCAAAAAGGACTGGATTTATTGCCATCCATTATGCCGCAACTGGTTAATCAAGGTTGCCAGTTTGTTATTTTAGGTAGTGGCGATAAAGTATTAGAAGCGACCTTTACCGATTTAGCAGAACGTTTTCCGAATCAAGTCAGCATGAATATCGGTTATCACGAACATCTTTCACACAACATCATGGCAGGCTCAGATGTGTTTATTATGCCCTCACGTTTTGAGCCTTGTGGCTTGAATCAACTATATGGGCTAGCTTACGGAACACCGCCAATTGTCACGGCTACAGGGGGATTGGCCGATTCGGTAATCGATACAAATGACACCACTTTTAAGCATAATACCGCGACTGGATTTGTGTTAAAAACAGTCAGTTCTGCGTCACTTTTGGTCACCATTCAACGTGCTTTAGAAATTTGGAAGAGTAAAACCGACTGGCGCAAAATTCAAAAGAACGGGATGAACCGTGAAGTGAGCTGGGCATTTAGCGCACAGTTTTATCTGGATTTGTATGAAAAAACTTTATTAACAGAGTAGGAAGAAAAGTTGGCACAGCTAATGCTTATATGTAATCAGGCTTCTCCAAAGCTAACTTCTCCTCCCTAGGGGTATAACTTAACCGTTATACCCCCTTTTTTTGCCTGTATTTTATGGTTAAGTTAAAGCTTTTTACTTAACAATAAAATGCTCACGGTAATATTTGAGCTCATCAATCGATTCGTAGATATCTGCTAACGCTTCATGTTTACTGGCTTTTTTAAATCCTGAATAAATACTTGGCTTCCACCGACGCGCTAATTCTTTAAACACGCTTACATCTAAATTGCGATAATGAAAAAAGCTTTCTAAATCGGGCATATATCGCGCCATAAAGCGCCTATCCTGGCAAATGGAATTGCCGCACATAGGCGATTTACCTGCTGGCACATATTGCTTTAAAAACGCAATCATCTGCTCGGTTGCCGCCTGCTCATCTAAGGTAGACGCTTTTACTTTCTCAATCAAACCACTGCGGCCATGTGTGCCTTTATTCCATGCATCCATGCCGTCTAACACACTATCGGCTTGATGAATGACTAACACTGGCGACTCGCCTAATACGTTTAAATCGGCATCCGTCACTACGGCTGCAAGTTCTAAAATACGGTCGCTATCAGGCAATAATCCGCTCATTTCCATGTCTAACCAAATTAAGTTGTCGTTTGATTTTAAATTGTCTGTATTGCTGCTTAAAGCGGTCATCATGATTTCCATTAAATACGATTAATATGTTTAAATTGTTGCACTTTTTTGCACTTAAGTTGAACGTATATTGCTCAAATGCTTCACAATATCATTATATTTAACTTTTCAGGTTTTTAGCGATTAAGTCCATATGGCATCTACACTTACTTTCATCTTCATATTCCTACTCATTAGCACAACAGCTATTCGCATTTGGCTGGGCTCGCGTCACATTAACCATGTGCAAGCGCACCGTGGTGCGGTACCAACAGCGTTTGCAGGCAATATTAGTTTAGAGGCGCACCAAAAAGCCGCTGATTATTCTGCCGCTAAAACTAAAGTTGCATTAACAGAAGCAAGCGCGCAAGCCTTATTGTTGGCAATATTAACCATTGGCGGCGGTTTACAGTTGATTGATAACACTTGGTTTAACGTATTACCAGGCAACGAAATTATCCGTGGCGCATTAGTGATTTGTACTGCGATGCTGGTTAGTAGCCTCATTGATATTCCATTTGATTACTATAAAACATTCACTATTGATGAGCGTTTTGGCTTTAACAAAATGACACCAGCCATGTTTGTGAGCGATTTGCTTAAACACAGCTTGGTTGGATTAGCATTGGGCGCGCCCATTTTGTTTGCAGCATTGTGGTTAATGCAGGGCGCAGGTGAATATTGGTGGTTTTACTTGTGGGTGGTGTGGAGCTTGTTCAATATCCTCATGCTAGCGGTCTACCCTACTTTTATCGCACCTTTATTTAACAAATTTACTCCGCTAGCAGATGAAACGTTAAAAACAAGAATTGAAGCGTTACTTACAAAGTGTGGATTTAAATCCCAAGGTTTATTTGTGATGGATGGATCCACACGTTCTGGTCACGGTAACGCCTACTTTACAGGCTTTGGTAGTAGCAAGCGCGTGGTATTTTTTGATACTTTATTAAGCCGTTTAAATACAGAAGAAATTGAAGCTGTGCTTGCGCATGAACTTGGCCATTTTAAACATCACCATGTGATTAAACGTATTGCCATGTTGTTTTTCATGAGCTTCGTCGGACTAGCTTTACTTGGCTGGTTAATGAATCAAGCCTGGTTTTACAATGGCTTGGGCGTGACTGAAATAAGTAATCACATGGCTTTATTATTGTTTTTATTGGTTTCGCCTGTTTTCTTGTTTCTATTGCGTCCATTAATGGCAAGCTACTCACGCAAAAATGAATTTGAGGCCGATGATTACGCTGCCAAGCATGCAGATGCTAATCATTTGGTTGAAGCTTTAGTGAAGCTGTATCGTGATAACGCATCAACGTTGACTCCAGACCCTTTACACTCTGCGTTTTACGATTCACACCCGCCTGCCAGCATTCGCATTTCAAAATTAGCGGCGTATACTGGATAATAGTGACCAACTAACCTGTGTGAAAGATCATTCAACATGTTAAAACATGCTATATTTTTACTACTTTTGTGCTGTAGTTCTAATCTTCAAGCGAATGAATTCTTCGCAAAAGCCGACATCAACGCTGGTAAAACACTGGCGAATCAACACTGTGTTAGCTGTCATGCCAGCAGTTACGGCGGTGATGGCTCTGAAATTTACACGCGAGAATTTGCTAAAGTGAAATCATCTAAAGGATTGCTTGCTCAAGTACGCAACTGCAACACGATGATTGGTTTGAAATGGTTCGAAGACGAAGAATTAAACGTTGCCGCCTATTTAAATCAGAATTATTACAAATTTGATCACTAAACTTAACACTATTTTACCCTTGAAAATCTTCCATTAATGCCGCAAGGTTTAGTTGTCGCCTCTTATGGCAAACGCTACGATATTCAACTTGCCGATAAAACACGCATCAGCTGTGTCACACGCGGTAAAAAAAATGATTTAGCCTGTGGCGATATCGTTAATATCAAATTGACAGATAAAGCTGAAGGCGTTGTCGAATCAAGTCTACCGCGTACCAGTTTGCTTTATCGTAGTAACGCGATTAAAAGCAAAATTCTAGCTTCTAACGTTACACAGATTGTTATTGTACTTGCTACTCAACCCAGTTTTTATGAAGCACTATTAAATCGCTGTTTAATTGCGGCTGAGGCGGCTAATATTCAACCACTTATTGTGCTGAATAAGTGTGACTTAACCGATATAGACAACGCAAAAACCAAATTACAATTGTATGCAGACTTAGGTTACCAAGTCGTGCATTTATCAGCCAAACAAGATATTCAGGTGATTAAACAATATTTAGCCAATCATCAAAGTGTATTAGTTGGGCAATCCGGCATGGGTAAATCTACTATAATCAATGCTTTACTACCTGATATTAATGTACGAACTCAAGAAATTAGCACGGTTTTAGATAGCGGCAAACACACGACTACCGCCACGCATCTGTATCATTTAGATAGTGTTGGTTTTACACAAGCGAGTAGCTTAATCGATTCGCCAGGCCTGCAAGAGTTTGGTTTGAATCATCTATCCAACGAGCAGATTGAATTAGCGTTTAAAGAATTTAGGCCTTATTTAGGAAAATGCCGATTCAATAACTGCAAGCACTCGCATGAGCCTGATTGTGCGGTACTTAACGCTGTAAAAGCTGGCAAAATATCATCTATCCGTTTAGATTTTTATCAGCAACTCGCGCGTGAGTTGTCTTTGCAATCGTAATATTTGCGCGATTAGCGCGTTCAATATTCACGCCAATTATTACAATCAAATAATCACAACACTATTGTAGTTACTGAGGCAACTATTGATTTGTGCGTTATCATTTATTGTGGTTTGATGTATCATCACAACACAGATACAAACATACAAATAACAAAATTAAGTCAATTAAATCACCTAAGTCAACCAACTGATTTAGATTTAAAAGTTTAAATAATGATTGATTTGAAAAAA